>Ga0302253_1001490_pt1 | contig 13912 bp, 10 predicted proteins | sample AAG_RA_Trp_MG_FD_193537 | JGI IMG/M metagenome (GOLD analysis project Ga0302253, IMG submission 193537) | Enriched activated sludge microbial communities from anaerobic digester in WTTP, New Holstein, Wisconsin, United States - AAG_RA_Trp | ecosystem: Engineered > Bioreactor > Anaerobic >...
TCGGAATCTGTCGGGTCGACATTGGTATTCCCCGGGCACTTGTCGCAGGCATTCCCAAGACCATCATTGTCATCGTCAGCCTGGTCCTTGTTCTGGACCAGCACGCAGTTGTCGCAGGCATCGCCATACGTGTCGGTGCTGAGGGTCTTGGATTGTTCGTACACAGTACCGCCGGAATACCAGGTCTCCGGGTAATACGAGTCCGAATCAGCCTGGTCATGGTTCTGAACTTTGACACAGTTATCGCAGGCATCCGGGATGCCGTCGGTATCGGAGTCTTTCGGATCCTCGTTGGGGACATAACGGCAGGGATCGCAGGCATCGCCTTTGTTGTCCTTGTCGTAATCGGTCTGGGCATTGTTCTTCATGGCAGGACAATTGTCGCAGGCGTCCCCGGCATTATCGAAATCCGAATCCAGCTGGTCGGGATTTTCAATGCCGGGGCAGTTGTCGCAGACATCCCCGATGCCGTCGCCATCACTGTCCAGCTGGTCCGGGTTCGGATCAACGGGGCAGTTGTCGCAGATATCCGGGATACCGTCAGGAACCGCGTGGGTTTCGCAGTAGTCCCCGTAACAGATGCTCTTGCCCGATGAGGCCATGTCGCCACCGGAACCGGCATCGAGGATCTTCTGCTGTTCTTTTTTCGAAAGGGCGCCAAACCCGTTCTGCAGGTTTGCAACCGGCATGGCCGAGATCAGGCTTACCTGTTTCTTTGAGAGCCTGAGGTTGTCTGCCTCCAGTGCATCGACCGGGTGGGTGACCCACTGGTCGACAAAACCCCTATCATTCCGGAATTTTTCAAACAGGTCGCCGATCTCGTCCATGCCCGGGGGCTGTTCCATGGGGATGTCCTCGCAGACCTCCTTGCAGGTGGTCTCGTTCTCGGTATCAGGGAGGCCTTTTCCTTTCCCGTGATCGATTAGGCAGGCTCCGATATCGGTCGTGTAGTTCCCGGCCGGCGCGACAATCTTTACAGCACTTCCCTCCTTGGGGGGTACCACCTGAAGGACAACAGGCGTTGTCGTGGTGACAACCGGGACCTGCCGGACATACGTTGGAGTCAGTGTCGTCGTGACCGGAAGCTGCCGTCGCTGTATTGGTATGGTTGTTGTTACCGGAGAATTCCTGAAACAATACCAGGGAATGACGGTATCCCCGGAAACAGACCGGCTGCACGGAGTCTCGCTGCACCGGGTAAATCCGAACCTCCCCCACTTGTCCTGCGCTGCCGCTTCCGGCAGGCACTCGCACGGCGCCGGACATGCCGGAGCCTGTGTTGCCAGGGTAATCGTCGGCTGTACCTGGAACGGCGGGACCGTCGTTGTCGGGAGCCCGCGGGTCGATGCCGCACCGGCTGGCATCCAGATACCGCACATGACAATCAGAATACAGAATCCTGCAAGGCAGGCACGATGATGGTAAGACCACACACGCAAGGAGAACACCTGTTTTTCTTCGAAGAGTACATCCAGAGAATCGGATAAAAACGTGCCGTTTTTATTCTTGCAGGGGGATTAACCGTGAACTGATTCCCGCTGCCTGCAGGAATGATGACTGCCCTGTGGAGCAGCCGGTCGGGCCACTCTTTGATATACAGGCAGATCGAGTTGATCGTGAACCTTAATCCCGTCAGCCATCCAGCGGAATGTATGTGCGGAGGTCCATACTGCAATAATTCCTGCCAGACTGTCACGAAGCGCGGCGCAGGCCGGCGCCGGCATATGGTGAGGGCATATGTCCGCGTTTACGATGAACAACGGAAGATGCACATGGTTCCTGTCGGCTGGTGGTGCCCGGGCTGCCACGAATTCTCCGATGAAATAAACCGGGGGAACAGGAGGGTTTCCGGAAAGAAAAAATGGGTTAATACCCGGGCAGCTCGAATAAGGGATCCTTATACTTCGGAACGGTGACAGTCACTTTGGGGACCTGCGTGATAACCAGACTTCCGTAGGCTGATACCTTGCAGGATCCTGCCTCGCAGGTAGCGAACTTGGTGCACTTGTGCCCGCAGGTACCGCAATTGGATTTATCCGACTTGAGGTTTGTGCAGGTGCCGTCGCAGCAGGTTGGCTTGAGACCTGAACAGATGTGGCCGCAGGAACCGCAGTTGCCGTTGCTGGTGGAGAGATTCACGCAGGTGCCGCCGCAGTTCGTTTTGCCGAATGCAATACATGCAATCTCATAGCCGCCAGGTGATACGGAAACAGAGGGGCCGGATGATACCGTGGTTGTGGTGGTTACTGTCGTGGTCGCTGCCGCACTGGTGGTTGTCGTCGGGACCGCCGTCGTGCTCTCTGTAGGCACATTCGCGCAGGTGGACGCGCTGCAGATCATGCCGGCCGGGCACTGGTTCCCGCAGATACCGCAGTTCGAAGCATCGTACGCAAGCTCGTAGCAGTACCCGTCAGGGCACGGGCTCATGCCCTCAGGACAGCCGGACCCGGTGGCGGTCCCCCCGGTCGTTGCAGGAACGCACCCGTTGTTCTCGACCGTGTAACCCTCCTTGCAGTAGCACTGCCCCTGCTGGCAGAGCGCATTGGCCGGGCAGGCATACCCGCACCCGCCGCAGTTCGCGGCATCGTTCATGGTATCAGCGTTGCAGGTGCCGGCCGCCTGCGTTCCCGCTGCTCCCGGCGGTATCGTGCCGGTGTCGGCGGGTGCCGTAGGCAGTTGCGTTGGTTCCGGGGTCGGGAGCGTTGTCATGAGAGCGTTCGGGCCCGTGGTCTGGGTGCAGCCGGCGGTGATCATGACGAAGAGGATCACCGCAAACAGGATAACTTTGTGAATACGCAACATAGCAGTCATTGCATTTTCTCCGGAGAATATTAATGATATCGATTCTTTTTTCAGATCGGTCGTCATATTTGGAGAAATTTCCTCCTTCATTGCAACCGGGCATCAGCGGGTACAGTATTCGTCAATATTCCGTTCGGTAAAAGAGAGGTTATTGTCGTTCAGGGATTCTTTTTTACCGGCTCATTTCCTTTTTTCTTCCTGAAAAGGAGATACGCGATGCCTGTGATTACGAGAACTGAAACGATTGCGATAACGACCAGAGACCAGTCTGCCGGTTCTTCACCGATGGCACAGTGCTCATCGGTTGGCTCACAGCAGGAATTTTCATCGCAGATTCTCTCGCGGAAATTCAGGCCCATCATTTTCGTGACTTCCTGCGTGCTGCCGTCAGCCTTCACGCAGACTGCACAGGTGTCGCCAAGGAAGCCGCAGGTGCTGCGGTCGCTGATGGTACGGATTTCAAGCCCCTGTTTCCTGCAATAGCTCAGTTCCGGCGATACCTTTCCCTGCAGGAACTGCCATGCATTTACACTCTGGTTGCCGGGAAGGATGCAGTATCCTGCCATCGCCCCGTCAGCGGCGATCGTATCCGCATACGTATACCCGAGCGCCGTGCAGTACCCGGCAGACGGGTTGATCATCGCCCCGCTTGGGACAATGAGCAACCCGGTCAGGAGCAGGAGAACGAGGATACCGAAACAATCCCTGTTCCTGACCATCCCTCAGCCCTCCCAGCTGGTCCGATAGGTGCCGGTGATATAATATGCCCATTCACGGATATCGCTGCGTTCTTCACCACTGTACATAATCCATCCGTACCCGCCATCCCCGAAGTAGGTCCCCCAGCTGTTCTTGTATTTCCATGAACCACCGTTGACATTGTCGTCCCAGCCCACGAGCACCACGCAATGCCCCCAGGAAGCAGAACAAACAGACAGCGGACCTTTACAGAGCAGCTGCTGCTTGACATGGCTGACAGATCCCGATGCTGAACCGAAACCCGTTATCCTCGTGACCGTCGCAGGAGGACTGGTGCCCAGCAGGACATCGATGTCGCAGGAGCCGGGAATCGAGCAGTGAGAACCGACGCCTTCATTGCAGACAGGTCGGTTGTGATTGTCCAGATGCGTGCAGTTCAGAGACTGGTACGGCATGAGTGGTTCGTCCGGTATGCCATGATCTCTGGTTATCATCAGCACTTCCTGGGGCCCGCCGCCAAGACAGGAACCGGGTTCAAACCGGTAACAGATCGACACGGTTTGTGGCATATCCGCCGGTAGATGCTCAGGTGGAGGACAGGCAATTATTTCAGTGGGGAAACAGGGCGATACCAGCGTCTGTTCTGCCGCATCGGTCTGAAAATTGTACTGTTCCGCATGCTCGATATTCAGCATTGCCTCAAGCACACCGACAGGGGCCTCGGCATAACAGGAACCGCAATTACCCTGGTCCTTCACCGAGGTCATCCAGTTCATCCCGCGCCAGTTTGTCCACGAGAACGATGGAAGGATTTTTGCATCCATGGTGCACAGGTCCTGGCATGCATCGCCAAAGGTATCGTCGTTGAAATCAGCCTGGTTCGCGTTCGCGGCAGATGGGCAGTTGTCACAGGAATTGCCAACCCCGTCGCCATCGGAATCGACCTGACTGGGATTCCTGAAGAACGGACAGTTGTCGCACGCATCACCGCAATGCGGATCTTTCTTCCAGCCGAACGCGTCCGACCAGTAGGACGGGTCCTGGCTGAGGAACAGGCAGTCGCCATCGCTTTCGGTCTGGTTCCCGAAGAGTGCGACAGCCTCCCAGCAGTTGTCACACGCGTTGCCGTTAAGGTCGTTATCAGAATTCTCCTGGCCGGGATTCGGTTTGAACGGGCAGTTGTCACATGCATCGGCAAGGCCATCGAAATCATGATCTTCCTGGCCGGGATTCGGTTTGTACGGACAGTTATCGCATATATTGCCGACACCGTCGTTGTCGCTGTCCTGCTGGTTCGGATTGGGAATTCCCGGGCAGTTGTCCATGGGGTTCTTGATGCCATCGTTATCGGTATCTGCGAGTTCGAAAACCGGTTTTGCCGTAACCACCGGACGGGGAGAGGAAGACGGGATCACGGGAACCCGCACCTGACTGGAAGAAGTGATCGCGGGAGGCGCGGCGGGCACGGTTGTTACCGTCGTTGCTGTTACCGGCCGGAAACAGTAATACGGGACGATTGCGGTCTTTGTCTCCGCCTGTCCGCACGAAGCCCGGCTGCACTGCGTATAGCCGTCCGCACCCCATGTACCCTTCGCTGCTGCTTCCGTGAGGCATTCGCAGGGAGCCGGGCATGCCGGGGATGGCGAGGTGGTTACGAGAGGGATAAACCCCTGCGGGCTGATTCCCGGTTTTATCGTGCCACTGGCGGATGCAGTTGCTGAAGTACAGGGATTGCTGCACAGGAGAACAAGCGCAAGAAAACACAGGAAAACAATCAAAGGATTTTTTCGTTTCTGTTGTTTCGACACACGCGTCACATCCGGGATCAGAACGGTAAATCAGGTTCGCAGGATAAAGAATTTTTTATTTTATCTTCAAGGTGAAAAGTTCATGAAACCCGCTCCGGGCAGGGTGATGGTACGGGAAAAACGAGGAGAGATTTTACGGACTCTTCTTCTCCGGCCCGCTGCCCTTCTTCCTCATCGCAAAGTAGACAGCCGCAGCGATGATGATGAGAACGACAATGCCGATGACAGCAAGCGGCAGCCAGTCTTTCTGCCCTTCACTGCTGGCCCCTGTACCTCCATCCGTCCCCTGCCCAAGGGAACAGGAGATGTCCGTCTTCGGGTCGCAGCAGATATTCCCGCTGCAGACCTTCTCACGGAAGTCAAGCCCCATCATCCTCGTCACTTCCTGCGTGGAACCATCGGCCTTCACGCAGACTGCGCAGGTATCGCCCAGCATCCCGCACGCTTCGGGATCGGTGACCGTCCGGATTTCAAGCCCCTGCTTTTTGCAGTAACTGAGCTCCGGGGCGGTTTTTCCTTCCAGGAACTGCCACGCGTCAACGCTCCGGTTGCCCGGGAGCACGCAGAAACCGGTCATTGCTCCGTCGGCAGCAACCGTGTCCGTGTACTGGTACCCGAGCGCCTCGCAATAACCGGTCGAAGGGTTGATCATCGCTGCTGCCGGGGGAACGGCAATGATCGCTGCCAGCAGCAGGATGATGATCAGGGGGAGTTTCGCATCCATGGTCATGGCTCATGCACCCCCGACGCGGGTGATCCCGCTCATGTACGTGGCCGCCTCGCGGATCTCGCTCTTCGGCTCCCCGGAGAACTTAATCCACCCGTACCCGTTTGTGCCCCAGCCGGTACCCCAGCTGTTCTTGATCAGCCAGGAACCGCCGTTATGGTTATCGTCCCACCCTACGAGGACAACGCAGTGCCACCACGAGCCCGAGCACACGGAAAGGGGCCCTTTGCAGAGCAGCTGCTGCTTGACGTGGCTCACGGTCCCGGAAGAAGAGCCATAATTCGTGGTCTTCCAGACATGGTCCGGGGCAAGCGCACCCATGTTGCAGGAGTTCGGGATCGAACAGTGCGCGCCGATACCGGCATTGCACGCAAGGTGGCCGGTACCGTCGTCATGGGCGCAGTGCTGCGATTGGTACGGCATGACCGATTCGTCCGGTACTCCGTGGTCCCGGATATCCTTCATCACCTCGCCCTCCGAGCCGCCAAGGCAGGAGCCAGGAACCGGCGTGAAGCACGGCGAGACAAAGACCTGCTCCGCGGTGTCGAGGTTTTTCTGGCTGCCCTGTTCGATGTTGTACACCGCCTCGAGCGTCCCGGTCGGGGACTCGGCATAGCACGATCCGCATGCAGCCTGGTCTTTCACCGAGGTCATCCAGTTCATGCCGCGCCATGTCGTCCACGAGAACGCACTGACCGATCCGGCGCTCATGCTGCACGGATTCTGGCATGCATCGCCGGTCCCGTCACTGTTGACATCGGCCTGGTCGGGATTGTATACGTACGGGCAGTTATCACACGCATCGCCATACCCGTCAGAGACCTTCGTGCAGACCGTCCCGCCGCCCTTGTCAGCGGTCTGGACCGAGCATTTGGTGATCGCGTCGGAATCCTCCTGGTCCGGGTTCACGGCCGCGGGGCAGTTGTCGCAGGCGTCCCCCACACCGTCGCCGGGAGCCATCGTGATACAGGGCTGCGGAGTTACACCCGGCCCGTCGCCCTCAAGGCCGCAGACCGAAAGCCCTGGGTCCGTATCGGCCTGCGTGGGATTCTTCACCTTCGGGCAGTTGTCCAGGAAATCCTTGATGCCGTCACCATCCGTGTCAAGCAGTTTGTAGGCCGGATCGACCGGCACCAGCTGGATCGATTTCGTCGTGTTGACCCGCACAAGCGTCCGGTTGAGCGTTGTAATACCCTGCGGGATGGCAACGGCAGCGGTTGTGGTTACCGGAATTCCAGACTGCCTGAAACAGTAGTACGGGATGACCGCGGTTGCGGTCGGGGCACGGCCACAGGGTGTACGGCTGCATTGGGTATACCCGCTGGCTCCCCACCTCTGCTGTGCGGCCCCTTCCGACAGGCACTCGCACGGCGCCTGACAGACAGGAACCGCGGCTGTTGTCGTCGTTTCCAGCGGCTTGAAACAGTAATAGGGGATGACCGTGCTGCCGGTTACGACCCGGTAACAGGGCGTCTGGCTGCACTGCGAATACCCGTTCGCTCCCCACTTCTCCACCGCAGATCCCTGCGCCATGCACTCGCAGGGAGACTGACACGCGGGGACCTGCGTGGTCGCAGGAGCCAGTACATAATTCGCCGACAGGCTGATGGCCGGGTTCACGGTATCGCCTGAAGGATTCGCAACCGCTGCCCCGGCACTGCTGCAGAGCAGGAGGACTGCGAGCACAAATGCCGGTACGAGGATGACGGTTCTCTGGTCTGAATTCACATCCATTCCTGTCACATCCGGAGCTTATCAGAACGCTAATCAGATTCCGGTCTTATAGAGATTGCCATTTGCAACCGGCCCTGCCGCCCCGTGCGTACCGCAGTGTCTGACGGGGGTTTTGTTTGCGGTACGACCGGGTTTCCATCTATATCTTTAATATGGAAGATTGCCAGTGTATCATACAGGTATGCCGGCACTGCGCCGGCATGAGAGAAAGGTGTGGAATTGTGCGACCGATAACGCCGCAGCGACAGATAGTGTACGATATTACCATCGTCCTCAGTATCGTTGCTGCTGTCATCATCACGTACGTGAGCCTCACGGCGGGCATCTACGAGGTCTTCCCGTACTTTTACCTCATCCCGATCATCCTGATCGCGTTTGCCCGGCCCAGACTGAGCATTTACGGTACCGTCTTCGTGGGCTGGATATACCTTGCGCTCGTCTTCATCATCGGCCTTCCCACTACCCGGCTCTATATGCTTGCCACGGTCTGGTTCTACATCTTTGTGTCGCTCGGTGTCCTCATCTCAACCTACTCGCAGGTCTATCACAAGGAAGGTGAGCGGAGCTGCGGCACGTATTACAACTCCCAGGCAGGGGCCTTCCGGTTCGACAAGGAGACCCTCAACATCGTCGACGCCAACTACAAGTTCGCAAGCATCCTCCACTTTGAATGCCGGGATATCATGTCGCGGAACCTGAAAGATTTCCTCCCAGACAGGGCGGCGCTCGACGAGTTCCTCAGGCAGGTCCGCGACAAGCGCCGGGTCCGGGACATCGAGGTCGGGCTCGTGGCGTACGACGGTATCATCCACTGGGCCCTTGTCTCGGCTGCCGACTGCGACGATGCCTCGATCATCTGCACGGTCGTTGACATCACCGAGAACAAACAGGCGCAGGAAGCGCTGACGGCTGCCAACAAGAAACTGAACCTTCTCAACAACATCACGCGCCACGATATCCTCAACCAGCTCACGGCCCTGATCGGGTTTCTTGAGATCTCGCGCAATGATACAAAGGATCCCGATCTGCTGAAATATATCGCCAAGGAGGAAGCGGCGGCCCACGCGATCAAGAGCCAGATCCTCTTCACCCGTGATTACCAGGACGTCGGGGGGCAGTCGCCGAAATGGCAGAATGTCGCCGAGACCGTTTCCCTTGCGATCGCAACCCTCGACCTGCGCAGGGTCGAGGTCTCGTTCGACCTCCCGCAGGTCCAGATCTTTGCCGACCCGCTCCTTGAGAAGGTGTTCTACAACCTTGTCGAGAATTCCCTGCGCCATGGCGAGAAAGTGACGAAGATCTCCCTCCGGGCGGAGGAGACCTCTGACGGCATGGACATCCTCATTGAGGACGACGGCGCCGGGGTGCCGGCCACTGCCAAGGAGAAGATCTTCCGCAGGGAATATTTCAAGAATACCGGTTTTGGCCTCTTCCTCACGCGGGAGATCCTTTCCATTACCGGCCTCTCCATCTCCGAGAACGGGACGCCCGGCAGTGGCGCGAGGTTCATCATCCATGCTCCGAAAGGCATGTACCGGACAGGCTCCTCGGTCACATCCGTGATTCCCGGGACAGTACCCCGGGAAAAAACCTGATGCGGGATCAGCCGGCCGCAGGTGCCGGGCGGTAATGAGTGTGCAGACTGCAGCGCGCGGGACCGGTACGTTTTCCCGTTCACTTCCAGCCGAAGATGGGTATTGTCGGTTTCAGCGGATCAAACTCGCCGGATGAGGAGAGTTGCTTGACGAGGGAGAACGTCCGTCCCTTCCCGTTCGAGAACGTGACGACCGCCTTTGCTTCCGCAAGCATGGACTGAAGCGCAAACTCGTACGACTCATCGACGGCAAGTGAAGCAACGTCGTACTCGATATCCAGGGGGACGAGCGCAACATGAATCCCCTCCGCGGGGGCATTGCCCTTGTTCATGAGGACAACCGCTTTTGCATCCTCGCGCAGCTGTATGTCAACCTGCGGCAGGAACACTGAGTCCTGCATGATCAGCAGGGTCATGACAACCGCGGCAACGATGATGATGGCAATCCCCCCGAGATATATCGAGACAACAGAAAGGAGGATCGTTGCCAGTATGCCGGCCGCGAGGACGGCGATTATCCGTGTATCCATACCTTCACGTTCGTCGTCCCCCTTATTTTCCTTAACGGTTTGTTGCGGGGGTCCCTTCACCGTCAGGACAGATCGTGGATGTTCCGGAGTCTGGCAACCAGCCCCGCGGTCTTCTTTACCGGGGTCCTGTCCGCACGGGCAAACCGTGCTCCCCCGAGGGCATCCAGGATATTCCGCACGGCCGCACCGTGGGAAGGGCCGTACCCGCCTTCGAGCACAAGCGCAAGGGGCATCCGGGTACGATCGAGAACAAGACCGGTCAGGAATCCGAGATCCTCGGGCAGCAGATGCATATCTCCGACCGGGTCATCGATGAGTACATCCTGCCCCGCGGAGACAATGATCAGGTCGGGATCCATGCGGGCAATGGCCGGCAGGAACACCTCCTCAAAGACAAGGGAAAGATCGGCAACCGTGCTTCGCCGGGGGAGCGGGGCGTTGATGGTGAAACCGGTCCCGGCGCCGGTCCCGGTCTCCTCGATATGGCCGGTGTGCGGGAAGGCATCCTCCTGGTGCGTTGAGCAGTACAGGACCCTGCCGTTGGTATAGAAGATATCCTGCGTGCCGTTGCCGTGGTGGACGTCCCAGTCGATGATGGCGACCCGGTTCACACTCCTGAGTGCCTTTGCGGCAGCGATCGCGATGTTGTTGATGAGGCAGAACCCCATTGCCCATGCTGCTGCTGCATGGTGACCGGGCGGACGCACCAGCGCAAAACAGCTTTCGCCTTCCAGGGTGAGGTCGACCGCGGCGATGGCTGACCCGGCAGCGTACGTGGCAACCTCGTACGAGTGGGGGTTGATATACGTGTTCTCATCGATATACCCGGAGAAGAGGGAACTCGGGGTGAACTGCCCCCCGACAAAGATCGAGTCGCGGACAAAGTCGTACTCCACGTTCCGCTCGCACTGCGCCCGGAGCCATTTCAGGTAGCCGGGATGGTGGACGCGCTCGATATCCCCCGGGGCAGCGGGGACCGGTTCGTGGCGGGCAACCTGCGGGGGCAGCTGCTCCATGATGCCGAGAAGGCGGTCCCGGCACTCCACATGTCCCTCGCAGTCGTGTTGCCCGAAGACCGGTCCGGTGATGACAGAATACTTCATCTGATACCCCGCAAGCACAGAGATAGTATATGATATTTCCGGGCATCGGTTTTGAAGATATTGGAGGTAACAGACATCGCGACAGGTTCCTCCTGCAGGAATGGTTTCCCATGATTCTTCCCGCCGTGTCGCGTTGTGTACGGCCTTCCGGCTGACGGGTATTCCCGCGGCTTGGTGCCGCGACTGCGCCACCATGACAGCACCGATCCTCCGTTCTTCTCACGACAAATGGTTATCCCCTTACGGTCGTTCATGACCGGTCGTTGACAGCAGGTCCCGGTATTCCTGTTAAAACTGTCTGGAATGGCCGGAAACGCAATCGTTTCGAAAATTATTAATAACGCCCGACAAGAATGACTATTTGGCCTATACAGAAAAGTGATATAATATGTTGCTGGTATAGGTGCCTAATCAGAGGTGTGTAAAAAATGGTATTTCATCCGCCGGTAGCAATCGTTGCAAAGGCAGGAGACGCCGGCAAGTACAAGGTCGGTCTCCCCTGGTGGAACATGATCATGCGCGGATTCATGTCCGGCGCATACATCGCCATGGGTGGTGCACTCGCAACGGTCTGCAGTACAGGTATCGTCTATTCAGCAGATGCGATCAAGGCCGGCGCTGTTGCCGGGGGATTTGCATCGGCAGGTATGGCACAGCTGGTCCTGGGAGCCGTGTTCCCGGTCGGGCTTATCATCACCGTCCTGACCGGTGCCGAACTCTTCACGGGCGACGCAATGCTCGCCCCGATGGCCGCGTTCATCCACAAGATCAGCTGGATGGAAGTCATGAACCTGTGGGTCTTCGTCTACATCGGGAACCTGATCGGGTCCCTGTGCTGGGCATACATCTGCGCCAACGGCCCGTATATCTCGATCGCTGACACCGGTGCCATTACCGCAACCGCGTTCGGAACGCGTGCGATGGCGATCGCGACAGCAAAGACCAGTTACTTCGGCCTTATGGGGATGTACTCTGCATTCCTCAAGGGTATCGCCTGCAACTGGCTTGTCAACCTCGCTATCCTGCTCGGTATCTGTGCAGATGACGCGGTCGGCAAGTTCTTCGGTATCTGGTTCCCGATCATGGCCTTCGTCTCGAGCGGCTTTGAGCACTCGGTCGCCAACATGTACTTCATCCCTGCCGGGATTATGACCGCGGGGATCACCGGAGGCACAACCGGTGCGAACTGGGTCAACATGTGGACCGCCAACATCATTCCGGTAACCATCGGTAACATCGTGGGCGGGTTGTTCTTTGTCGGTGTCATCTACTGGGTAGCATTCCGCAAGGAGATTGCAGCACTCAAGTAACCACTGCATACTATACACCAGTAAAAACGGAACCATCCGGGCGGGAATCCCTGGCTACTGAGAGACAGCGGTCTCCCGCCCTCTAATAATCGCCTCATACATGGACCCGTCACGGGGAACTGTCGTCCCCGCTGCCGGGTCTTTTTTCCAGGCTCGATGAACTCCGGTTTATACCTGCCGAAGTGAATCGCAGCATTGAACAGTGAATGAGACTCATCGGTAAGAGGGAATTTTATGAAAATCGGATCGGTTGACGTCCGGATATCCATCCTGCCCATCGCGGCATTCCTTGTATTTACGTTCGGGTTTATCCTTGCCGCGTTCTTCGGGCCGCCCGCAATGGCTGACGATATCCGGAAAAACCTCATCTGGATCATGCCGGCCCTGTTCCTGCTGCTCGTGATCCCGGCAATCCTCAACTACATGAGCCGCAGCCAGTATGCCGACCTGGAGCCGGAGTACGAACTGAAGGCAAAGACCGTCCGCGTCCGCCTCATCAACGAGAGCATGATCGGCAAGATCGTCCGCATCGAGGGCGTTGTCGAGCAGGCCCGCTACCAGTTCCTCAACCGCCCGCAGTACACCGTTGCCGATCGTTCCGGATCAATCTCAGTCAAGATGTTCACGACACCGGCGGAGGATGTCCGGGTGAACGATATCGTTGAGGTGTACGGCCAGGTGATCCGGCGTTACATCGTGACCGGCGAAGCGGTCATCAACTGTGTCATCATCCGCAAGGTAAGACGGGACGAGTGATCTCCCGGTACATTTTCCCGTGGATTGAACCATGACCGAGAATCAGGATCCTCCGGAAAAGAAGGTGTTGCCGTACGCCGAGGCGCTCGTGCCCGTGCTCGCGTTCGGCGGGACGCTTGCCGGTGTCGCGCTCCACAATGCCGGTGTACAGTTTGAAATCCAGTACGCTGCTATCGGCGGACTCCTTGCCTCCTGTCTCCTCGCGTACCTTGCGTGGACGAGGCTGCACAAGGACATCGTTGCCCTCTCCACGCCAATCTACGGTGTCATCTTCTTTGTTACGCCGATCGATTACACGGCCGGTGTTGTGCTCCAGCTCATCTATGCTGCAGGGCTGACGGTCCTTGCAGCGCGGCTGCGGTACCGCTTCGGTCCCGGTATTGCCGGCGGTTCCAGCACAAAAGAGCTTCCCCCCGGCCCGCTGCGGGACTATGTTGAGTCCACCAGCGGGGCGTTTGAAGGGCTCTTGTCCGTTACCGGCCGCGATGCTGCCCGTGCGTTCTTCCGTTTCTCGGAAGGGGAGTACCAGGCCGCGGCGGAGCTCGCGCACGCGGCATCGTGCCGTGACGGTACGCCGGATCACGTGATCCGCGCCTTTTCAATCCTCCGCCAGCACGCGGAGATGCTCGAGAAGGACCTGCCCCGCCCGGTAACATACCTGACATTCCTGCCCGGTGACGCGGCGGTCATGGCAAAGCCCCTGCCCGGCCCCGGCGATCCCGACCGCGAGTTCGGGACGATGATGGACAATGCCATCCTGCTGCTGTACAGCGCCGCCTGGCACGCATCGCCGGAAGACCGGCCATCGCTGTTATCCCTTCAGCAGTTTGCGCAGAAGCTGCTGGACGC
>Ga0302253_1001491_pt1 | contig 13910 bp, 15 predicted proteins | sample AAG_RA_Trp_MG_FD_193537 | JGI IMG/M metagenome (GOLD analysis project Ga0302253, IMG submission 193537) | Enriched activated sludge microbial communities from anaerobic digester in WTTP, New Holstein, Wisconsin, United States - AAG_RA_Trp | ecosystem: Engineered > Bioreactor > Anaerobic >...
ACCATCCATGCAAAATAAGCGTCTTCCCACAATTCCCCAGACAAAAGTATTCTCTTCAAAGAAGGAAATTTCCAAAACAAACCCCGCGCATAGAAAAGCGCGCCGCTTTAAAGGCTTACCTAAAAAAAGCGGCGCGCAGAAATTCGGCGGCATGACCGCCGGTTACACCAATCTAGTATCCATGGCGGGGGAAACTTGAGCCTTTTCACAAACCCCGTTTCTTCTTCCGCAAGAAAATACTAATCCCCAGGGCAATCAGGATGACCGGCAGCAGATAGGTCCCCAGGATGTGCAGTTTCATTCCCCAGTGATTGATCAACAAAAAAACCAGCCCGACTACGAGGATCAGCCACCCCCCAATATCCTTGACCTTCTGCATCAGCATGGAAATCGCAATAACCACGAGAAGAATGGGCCAGCTTTTATCGAACACGTAAATCCCCAGATTATTCAGTATGATCAGGCAACCCAACGTAATGAGGATCAATCCGCCCGTCACAATATCGAATTTTTCTCTGACGTTCATTTAATGCCCTCCCTTTGTTTCATGCTGTTTCACTTCTCATCCATTTTATCGGCCAGTTTCAGGAACGGTTTGAGCAAATCGATAGGTATGGGAAAAATCGTGGTCGAATTGTTTTCCGAGGAGATCTGAACCAGAGTCTGCAAATAGCGTAATTGCAAAGAAATGGGCTGGGTGGCGATGACCGCCGCCGCATCGGTCAATTTTTGGGCCGCCTGGAACTCGCCTTCGGCGTTGATGATTTTGGCCCGCCGCTCGCGTTCCGCCTCGGCCTGTTTGGCCATGGCCCGCTTCATCTCCTCCGGCAGATCTATATGTTTGACTTCGACCAGGGTAACCTTAATGCCCCACGGATCGGTGCTGCGGTCGAGAATCTCCTGAATGTTGATGTTGATTTTCTCGCGCTCCGCCAGGATTTCATCCATTTCGAACTGACCGCAGACACTCCGGAGGGTCGTCTGGGCCAATTGGGACGTGGCGTAAAGATAATTTTCCACCTCCACGACCGCTGAATTGGCGTCAACGACACGGAAATAGACGACGGCGTTAACCTTGATGGAGACGTTGTCCCGGGTGATGACATCCTGGGCCGGCACGTCCATGGTGATCGTCCGCATATCAACCTTGACCATTTTATCCACTATGGGAATCAGAATGATAATGCCCGGTCCCTTCGTATCGATGATCCGGCCCAGACGGAAGATAACCGCCCGCTCGTATTCGTTGAGAATCCGGATTGCGGACGCAAGAAACATGACAACGAGGACAATAATTACGATCGGTGTAAACTCCAGCATAACAACCTCCTTCAGTTGATTTCCTCCACGTTAAGGGTCAAGCCTTCCACGCTTTTCACCCGGATTTGTTTACCCTGAGAAATGGCCCGGTCACTGGCGGCGTTCCAGTATTCCCCCTTGATCAAAACCTTGCCCCGGTCGGAAATGTCCGTTACGGCCACCCCCTCGGCCCCTACCATTTCCTCTTTTCCCGTCAACTTTTTACGCAATTGCGCCTTGACGACCAGACTGATCACGGCAACGAAGAACAGGGACAGGAACGTCACTGTGGGCACAAGAACCTGCAGAGAAACACGCAGGGCCGGTTCCGATGAATCAAACAGCAAAAGCGATCCCATCACCAGGGAGACAACTCCCCCGACAGTCAACAGGCCGTGGCTGATCACCTTGATCTCCGCAACAAACAGGATGACAGCGAAAAGGATCAGCAACACCCCGGCATAATTGACCGGCAGGGTCTGGAGGGCAAAGAACGCCAGGATCAGGGACATCCCCCCGATCACACCAGGCAGAATAACCCCCGGATTGGCAAACTCAAAGTAAAGCCCCGCCAACCCGACAAGCAGCAGGATATAGGCGATATTGGGATTGCTGACTACGGAAAGGATGCGTAGTCGCAGTCCCATGTCCTTTTCCCGGATCTGGGCATTCCGGGTTTTCATGACCCTTTCCCCCGCAGGCATGTTAACTCTCCGGTTATCAATTTGAGCCAGAAGCTGATTGACATCCGCAGCGACAACATCGATCACCCCCAGCCTCAGAGCTTCCTCGGCCGTGATGGACTCACTTTTCAAAACCGCCTTGGCCGCCCATTCCTCGTTACGGCCTCGTTTCTTGGCGATTCCCTTTACGTAGGCCACCGCGTCGTTTTCGACTTTCTTGGCCATCGTTTCATCCATCCCGCCACCGAAACCGATACCCACGGGATGGGCCGCCCCGATGTTCGTGCCGGGCGTCATGGCGGCCACATGGGCGGAAATGGTAATAATGACACCGGCCGAAGCCGCCCGGGCGCCTGCAGGATGGACGAACACCACAACCGGCAGCGGTGCGTTGAGAATCCCCTTGGCAATCTCCCGCATGCTCGAATCGAGTCCGCCTGGTGTATCAAGGAGGATGACCAGACCATCCGCAGCGTGTGCGGATGCCTCGCGGATGCTTTTGACAATGTATTCGGCAATGGGCGGGGTAATCGTGGCATCGACGGTGATCACGTCATAGACGGGCCCCCTTTCGGCGCCAACGGCCCAACCATATCCGCCGAAGATGAAACAGAAGAGAAAAACGGCAAACCATTTTCTGCTGTTACATAGTTTTTTTCTCACCCTGTCCACTCCTTTTCCGTTTTCATTTCAGGAAGTTGATGGAGGATCGCCGGTTTTTAACCGCTTCATAATCTGCTGCACGTCTTCCCAGACCTGCTTTTTGGCCGAGGGATTGCGGAGCAGATAGGCCGGATGGTACGTCGGCATGAGGGGAATGCCGTGATAATCGTGAAATCTTCCGCGCAGGACCGTTATCGGCGCTTCCGTCTTGAGCAGGGTACGCGCGGCAAAGGTACCTAGGGCACAGATCACCTGGGGACCAATCGCCTCCAACTGGCGAATCAGGAACGGCTCGCAGGCCAGGATTTCATCCGCAAGGGGATTTCGGTTGCCCGGGGGACGGCACTTCAGAATGTTGCAGATATAGACCTGTTCCCGTTTCAGGCCCATTGCCTCAATGATCTTCGTCAGAAGTTGGCCCGCCCGGCCGACAAAAGGCCTGCCCTGTTGATCTTCATCCGCCCCCGGCGCCTCGCCGACAAAGACCAATTCCGCCTGGGGGCTGCCTTCACCGAACACCAGGTTCCGCCGCGTCGCATGGAGGGCACAGCGTTGACAATCCCCCAGTTCCGCCCGAATATCATCGAGGGTTGGTTTTTCATTCACCTGAGTTTCCTCAGAGGCGGCAGGCTTCTGAGTCAAAGCTGCGTCCTTGGTTGAACAAAGATAGGACAGGGGCCTTTTCCGCTCCCGGTCCAAAACAATGGCCGTGGTGAGTGAATCGACGATTTCCAGCAATTCTGCGGCAAGATCCTGCCTGTTGATCATGGGCGCTCCGTTTTTTAACGCTTATGGGACGCCCGCATGTCCCGAATCCGATCAAGGATTCGGTTCGCCACATCCCCTTTGTCCATAATCGGCAACGCCTCGACCCCCCCGTCCCGGTCGAGGATCTTGATGATATTGGTATCCGTCTGGAAACCTGCCCCTTCCTGGGTTAGATCATTTGCGACAATCATGTCCATGTTTTTCGCCACAAGCTTTCCCTTGGCATTTTCGACCAGATTTTCCGATTCCATGGCAAACCCGACGAGAATGCGACTTCCCTTCTGTTTGCCGATTTCAGAAATGATATCGGGATTCCGAACCAGTTTGATCGTCAGTGGTCCTTCCTTTTTTTTGATCTTGTTCGGCGCGACCTCGGCGGGACGGTAATCGGCGACGGCTGCCGCCTTGATAACCACCGTCGCACGTTCCAGGTTAGCCATGACCGCATCCCGCATCTCCACCGCCGTTGAAACGGAAATGAATCGAACACCGAGCGGCTGCGGCAAGGACGACGGCCCACTGATCAGGGTCACATGGGCGCCCCGGCGCCGGGCCATGGCGGCCAGAGCATAACCCATCTTGCCGGATGAATGGTTGGAAATGAAACGCACCGGGTCGAAAGGCTCACGGGTCGGACCCGCCGTGACAAGTATCCGTTCCCCCGCGAGATCTTTTTCCGTCAAGGTGGTTTCAATCGCCTCTATGATTTCCGGCACCTCGGCCAGCCGACCCGGGCCGGTCACCTTGCAGGCGAGTTCTCCGTAACCGGGTTCTACGAAATGATACCCCCGTGTCGACAGCTTCGAGATGTTTTCCTGCACGATGGGGTTGGCATACATATGCATGTTCATGGCGGGACAGACGAGGACCGGCGCCTTTGTGGCCATGATGACGGTGGTTAACAGGTCATCGGCGATCCCGGAGGCGATCTTGCCGATGACATTGGCCGTCGCCGGGGCAATCACGGCAATATCGGCATACTCCGCCAGGGAAATATGGGCGATGTCATAGTCCTTGATCAGGGAAAACATATCTGTAAAAACAGGATTGCGGGACAAGGTCTGAACGGTCATGGGGGTCATAAATTCCCGGGCGTGGTCTGTCATGATCACCTTAACATCGGCCCCCCTCCGGATGCACTCCCGGATCAGTTCTCCCGTTTTATAGGCCGCAATCCCGCCGGTCATGCCGAGCAGAACATTTTTACCCTTCAACATCTTTGCTTCTCTCCGGAATACATTTTTTGACAGGCGCTGAAACTATAGCAACAAAGGAAGACAACTTCAAGGTGAATTGTCCAAACGTCTGCCTCCGCTAATTTCATCTTGCAAAACGGGGGGGAAATCAATATATGTGGGCCACGCAAAGGCGGGCCGGCAAGGCCCGAAGCATCCGGATATGACAAAAAACAATGAGGTGAACCCGATGTCCTATCTGAATAAGTCGCTTACGGAGAGAAATCCCATGAAGAAATTTACCCCGGCTATTCTGATCGGCGCCGCGATTGTGGTGCTGATTGCTGCCATCATTTTTATGCTCCCCTTTTTTGAGGGCGGGGCACCCGCTATCAGGCTGACCCCGGACATCAAAGCCATCGGCCAGGGGCAAACCTTTACCGTTACGGTTACCGATCAAAAAAGCGGTCTGCAGAGCGTCCTGGTCAACCTGACTCAGAACGGCAAAACACATGTGCTGGCTTCCGTCTCCTACCCCGAGAAAGGTCCTGCTTCACAGGACATACCCGTCAAAATTGATCCTTTGATGAAACTCGCCGACGGCCCGGCCACGCTCCAGATCACCGCAGTGGATGCTTCCTTCCGCGAAAACAAGGCTACGCTTACTAAACCCGTTTACATTGATTTCATGCCGACCCAGATTTTTCTCCTCAATACGATGAATCATGTCAATCCGGGTGGCGTATGCGTGGTTCTGTATCGCACATCCGAACCGGTTTTGGAAAGCGGCGTCTTCGTCAACGAAACCTTTTTCAAGGCTTATCCGATCACCGTATCCGGGAAACCCTGCTATGTCAGCTATTTTGCCATCCCAATGGATGCAAGCGAAAGGGAACCCCGGATCCGGGCCTTCGTGAAAGATCAAGGTCAGAACGAAACGTCGGCCAACATCCGCTTCATTTTGAAGAAAAAGACGTTTCGGAGCGATAAGGTCAACTTGAGCGACAACTTCCTTCAGCAGAAAATGCCGGACTTTCAGACGATGGTTCCTGAACTCCGCGGGAAGCCTCTCGTGGATGTGTTCATTTACGTTAATACAAAAATGCGTGAAGATAACTTCAAAACCATCCAGGCAATTTGCCAGAAATCGCAGCCCCAGCCCCTGTGGGATGGGCCATTCCTCCGGATGAAAGACGGCGCACCCATGGCGCTTTTCGGCGACCGGCGGCAATGGATATTCGAAGGACGGGAAATCGGGGAAAGCATTCACGAAGGCATCGACCTGGCCTCGACGGAACAGGCACCCATCCAGGCGGCCAACAGCGGCGTGATCCTTTTTACCGGCTCTCTCGGCATCTACGGCAACACCGTGATCATCGACCATGGCCTGGGTATGATTTCCCTGTATGGGCACCTGAGTTCGATCCAGGTCAAGGAAGGTCAGCCGGTCAAAACGGGAGACATGATCGGGAAAACAGGTATGTCCGGTCTGGCAGGCGGCGACCATCTGCATTACGGCATTATGGTCGGGGGGCAGTTCGTCAATCCCATCGAATGGTGGGACCCACACTGGATCGCCGACAACGTCAAGAAAAAGGTGGAGGTTTCCTTTTAGGAGATCAGACCTTACCGATATCCCGGTGGTAAACACTGGCGGGATAGTGATTTTCATTCAGATAGGCACCCAAGCGGTTTGCCATGGCCACGGAGCGATGGCGACCGCCTGTGCAGCCCAGGGCGATATTGAGCCTTGATTTGCCTTCCTTTTCGTAAAGCGGCAGCAGAAACCCCATCAGATCCGTCATTTTCTCCATAAAGTGCACGCTTTCCTCGCTCGAAAACACGTAGTCCCGAACCGCCGGATCATGACCATCGCGGCTCTTCAAATCTTCCACAAAATACGGATTCGGAAGAAACCGGACGTCGAATACCATATCCGCATCCACCGGGATGCCGTAACGGTAACCGAAGGAGGTGACATAAATCAGGAGCCGCCTCAGGACCCCTTCAGCCGCGTATGCCCGCTGGATCACATCCTTTAATTGATGCACATTCAACGAGGTCGTATCGATCACCCAATCGGCCATATGCTTCAGGGGGGTGAGCTTTTCCCGCTCGAGCTGGATGCCTTCCATGATGGTTCCCTGCGGCGCCAGGGGATGGATGCGCCGCGTCTCGCTGAACCGATGCACCAGCACGTCGTCGGTTGAATCCAGAAATAAAATTTCAATCGTGTAACCCTGCTGTTTTAACTGGGTAAAGATCCGCTGATATTCTTCGAGAAAACTTTTCTCACGGAGATCCATCACCAAGGCAACGCGGTCGATGCGCCTCTCCGGGGCGGACTGGACGCTGAGGAATTGAGGCAGAAGCACGACGGGGAGATTATCCACACAGTAAAACCCGATATCCTCAAGGGCACGGATAACCGTACTTTTCCCCGAACCGGAAAGACCCGTAATGATGACAATACGGACCGTTTTCATGACATCTCCTTAAAGTCGGCAAAACGGTATGCCCATTTTTCGATGCGCATTGAGGCATCTTCCGGGCAAGGGAAAGACGAAAAAACGGCAAAGGGGACGGAAACCCCCATGATGGTACGCATTTCTTTTTTGATCGGCGTTTCCGGTCCCGTTTTCAGTTCACACCATAACTGAAGCGGTGATGCGGACGCTGTCCGTGTAATTCCCGGATAAGACCGGCAGGCCACGATCCCCTGGTCCCTGAGGGCCAGAACGTTTCCCGTCGATCCATACCCCCGGCCATACAGATTCCGGCGTTTTTTTACCACCTCGATCAGGTCATCGGCAATCCACATGTGTCCTCTTTCCGCCAGCATGAGACCACATGTGGTTTTCCCCACACCGGCATGACCGGTAATCAGCAGACCCAACCCATAGAGATTAACCAAAACACCATGCATCACCAAGGTTTTGAATATTTTTTCACGGATCAGACCGGTCAGACGACTCTGCAAATAGGGGCCGTCGAAGGCTGAGGAAAAAAGGACAATATGGTTATCTATGCAGAATCGCTTAATATCTTCAGAGGGTTCCTGATCCTCCGCAAACGCCATACAGGACACCTTTTGTTCCCGTATCCGGGCCAGAAAGCCATCCCGTGCTGCAGGGGTAAGAAGTAGTCTTTTCGCCGTGTCTGCGGATATCACAAGCATCCCCCCGGAAAAGTTACACGGAAAGGCATGGGATTCGGAAGTTGACAAACACACAGGGCAATCTCGGCCGGCCATTTTCCCGTCGGGCAGAGAAAAAAGCTTCCGGATACCCAGCCTTGCTTCCGATCCTTCAAACAGGATTCTGATCGATATTCCCTCCAACAGAAAACCTAAGGACTGCTCTTCTCAGCAGGCGTCATCCTTTTCGGCAATGGTACGATACAGTTCATCAGCGGTCCTGGCTCCCAGGAGGTACTTGCGGAATTCGACATCCTTGAGCATGCGCGAAAGTTTTGCCAGGGTTTTCAGGTGCTGCCCTGTCGACTGTTCGGGGGCAACCAGTAAAAAGAACAGGTGGACGGGTTTACCGTCCATCGCTTCAAAGGGAATCCCCGCATCGCTTTTCCCGAAGGCGACATACATTTCGTCCAGATCCGCCAATTTTCCGTGCGGGATGGCGATTCCATCGCCAATACCCGTCGTCCCGAGTTTCTCCCGCTCCAGCAGGGCTTTGACCATGGCCGCCTGATTATATTTAATATTCCCGTAATTAAAAAGGGATGACAGTTCGGAGAGCACATCCGCCTTGTCCTTTGACTGTAAGGACACGGCAATGAACTCTTTTTTCAGCATATCGACGATTTTCATTTCCCGTTCCCTGCCCGTCAGCCGTTCGTTTCAATCACCGCCAGAGAACCGTCTTCACGCCGATACATGACATGAACATTCTCGGTGTTGCTGTCCCGGTAAACTACAAACCGGTTCTTCGTCTCTTCCATCTGCAGGACCGCGTCTTCCACGGACATGGGTTTCAAGAGGACCTTTTTCGTTTCCACGACCCGGGGGCTCGCCGCGTCAACGAACTCTTCGGCGCTGGCTTCACCGCCCAAAGTTCCGGTTTCCTTCCCACCCGGTTTATGCGTCCGGATCTTTTCCTTATGCTTTTTCAACTGGCGCTCCAGCTTGTCAACGGCTTCATCGATCGCCAGGTGCATATCCTTTGCTTCTTCTTTGCTGTTAATATTCATGCCGTCCGCCAACAGGCTGATTTCGGCTGTATTTCTGAACTTTTCCACTTGAAGAACAACACGGGCCTCGGCGGGGGTATCGATATACTTGTCGAGTTTTTTCATCTTGTCTTCCACATATTCCTTCTGCCAGGACTCATCTTCCCCGTTTCGCAAGGTCACTGTAATTCTCATTATTTAATCCTCCTTCATTTTTCACTTCGCCCGCTTTTCGCTGTTTTCACATGGGCTGATTCAATTACAACATCAAAGAGTTGGCCATATAGTGTTGTTGCCGGGAAAAGTCAATCGTTTTATGAGGGTAAGATCACTTTCTTACGCCGGGATGAGGGAAGGATGCCGAGCATTTCCCGATATTTCGCCACGGTCCTTCTGGCTATGGTGATTCCCGCCGCCTTGAGCCGCTTGACGATGTCCTGATCGCTCAGAGGTTTCTGTCCGTCCTCCTCGCTGATGATCTTCCGGATCTTCTCCTTCACGCTTTTGGATGCAATGTCTTCACCGTTGACCGTCTGGATGCTGCTGCTGAAGAAATACTTCAGTTCAAAGATCCCCCGGGGGGTCAGCATATACTTGTTGGTGGAAACCCGGCTGATGGTGGATTCATGCATTTCCACATCATCGGCCACCTGTTTGAGGACCAGGGGTTTCAGGTAATTGATCCCCCTGTCAAAGAAATCCCGCTGGTACTCGACGATACTCTGGGCTACTTTTTCCACGGTTTTTTGACGCTGTTCGATGCTTTTGATTAACCAAGTCGCCGATTGAACCCGCTCCCGGACATACTGCTTACCCTCTTCCGCTTTGGCCCCCTTTTTCAATCCCCCCATGACTTCTTTGTAAAGGTTGTTGATCCGGAGTCTCGGCATACCGTCTTCATTCAACACCACTTTATAGTCGCTGCCCTGCTTGACCACATAGACATCCGGCACAATGGGCTGCACCCGCTCCTGATTAAAAACACTCCCCGGTTTCGGATCCATGCTGCTGATCATGCCCACCAACCTGAGCACTTCGGCCAGGGGGATTTTCAGTTTTCGGGTAATATTGACGTAATTTTTCTTTTCCAGATCCTTCAGATGATCCCGGATGATGGCCTCCAATGCCTGGTTGGACGGATCCACGACTTTTGCCTGAATGAGGAGACACTCCTGAAGATTGCGGGCGGCGATCCCGGGCGGATCGAATTCCTGGATTTTCCTCAGGACAGTTTCAATAAAAGGCACATCCAAAGAGAGCAGTTCAGCCAGCTCATCCAAGGTTACGGCCAGATAACCGTTGGGATCAAGATTACCGATGATCTGCTCCCCGACACGCATTTCGTCCGCTGTGAGGCGGGATAACTTAAGCTGCCAGGTGAGGTGATCCGAAAGAGAAGGCAGGGATGTAAGGACATTGTCCCAGGAAGGGTTTTCATTGTCCCGATGGTCGTAATTGGCACCGACGGGGCCGTAATCTTCAAGATAACTGTTCCAGTCGAACTCGTCTTTCCCGTCCCCTTCTCCGGTCAATTCTCCCGGTCTTTCCAGGTTCTGCAGGGCGGTTTCCCGATCTGTTCCCTCCGTGGCATCGATTCCTTCCAGCGGTTCCGGACCTTCGGGTTCCTCAAATTCTCCACTGACTTCCGTATCCATGTCCGTATCCGGGACCTCTTCGTCCAGGAAGGGGTTTTCCTCCATTTCCTGGCGAATCGTATCAACGAGTTCCAGTCGGGACAATTGCAGCAGCTTGATTGCCTGCTGCAACTGGGGTGTCATGATCAGTTGCTGGGTTAACCGTAAATTCTGTCTCAGTTCTAAAGCCATGATTGCTGCCTGGTGGTTGACTCGTCCTGATCGCCCGGATTGTTTTTCCTGAGGCTATCCGTCTTTTCCTTTTCTTTTAACACGGGTTTATCCTTGACATCAAAATCAAAATTCTCACCGAAATAGATTTTTCTCGCCATTTCGCACTGTGCGATTTCCATGGGATCACCCTCGACCAACACGGACCCTTCGTTAATAATATAGCCCCGATCACACACCGTCAAGGTCTCCCGGACATTGTGATCGGATATCACAACCCCGATTCCTTTTTCCTTCAATTTAAAAATAATTCCCTGAATATCTGCAACGGCCAGGGGGTCGATCCCTGCAAAAGGCTCATCCAGAAGAATATACCGGGGCGAGGTGACCAGCGCCCGGGTGATCTCAACCCGTCTTCTCTCCCCCCCCGAAAGGGAATAAGCATAGTGGTCGGCCAGACTCGTGAGGTCCAGTTCCTGCAGCAGCACCTCAAGACGGGCTTTACGTTCCTTCCTGGACAACCCCAGTGTTTCCAGAATCGCCATGATGTTGTCCCGAACCGTCAGTTTTCGAAAAACCGAGGGTTCCTGCGGCAGGTAATTCAACCCTTTGCGTGCTCTACGGTACATGGGATCCGAGGTTACATCCTCACCATTCAGGAGAATCGTTCCCCCATCCGGTTTGACCAAACCAACGATCATATAAAACGTCGTGGTTTTTCCGGCACCGTTCGGTCCCAGAAGTCCCACCACCTCGCCGGGTCGTATGTTCAAATCAACCTGGTTGACAACTCTTCTTCCCTTATAATTTTTAATCAGGCCGCGTGCTTCCAGTAAGTCCATAATTTCTCTGCTGATCCGTCCGCTCTTCCCGACAAGTTGACCGGAAGAGTCCTTGCCTGCTCTTTAAGACTAAGGTTTTTTCTCTTTCTTCTCCGACGGGAAGATCGTCGCACTCACCCGTCCACCGGGATTGATCACTTCACCCCGATTTTCGTTCAAGAACACCACAACCTGCTCTCCCCGGATCACATTCTTTCCTTCACTCAGCACCGCATTCCCTTTGATGATGATCTTCTGGGCATCCTGGAGATAAACGGCCTCGTTACCTGTCGCCACCCGTTCTCCTTGGGTTACGCGCACATTGCCCTTGGCCTCGATACGATCGAGATCACTGTTTTTCCGGATATCTGCAGCCTCGCCTTTTTCACCGCTCTCTGCTTTCTTCTTATAAAACAGGGTAATCGTTTCGGACCGAATCGTCCGGTCGCCCTGGATGGCGACGGCGTTACCGTCAAAGACCACCATGCCTTTATCGTTGTAGGCGTCCATCCGATCGGAGGTGATCTGAATGGGTGTGTTCCGATCAACGAGATTCTTCTTGGGATTGAGTTCTTTCCCGGACACGCCGCTTAAAGGAGTCAGCATCCAGCAAAAAAAGAGCATGACGCATATGATATGTCGGTTTAATCGCACATTTACCTCCCGTGTTTCTCCATTACTTGACCTTTTTCCCGGAATCGGACCGTGGCGAAATCGTGGCCTTGACCTGGGACAGCAGCGTCAACTGTTTCTTGTCCACCAGGAGATTTAACCCCACGCCTTTTACCTCGATGTTCTTATTCACCATGGTCACCGGCGATGCCGTATGGATTTTCTTCTCTGCTTCCGTGTAAAAGAGCCGTTCCGTGGTCACCAGCCCACCGTCCTCTGACCTGACAGCCACATGGCCCGCCATAGAAATATTCTTTTTCTCCGTGTCAAAGGTCCCTTCATCGGCGGTAATCGTGTAGATCTTACCGCTTGGCATGATCAGCTTCACATGAACGGCGTCAAAAACGGCCATATTGTCCTTTTTCTGATATGTAACCGTTTTCGCCCGGATTTCATACTTGACATCGCCCCGCCCGACTTCCGTAAGGAGTACATCCTTGGCCTGAAGGTCAACCTTCTCCGGCAGAATTTTCAGCGGAGCCGGGGCTCTTTTCTCCTGTTCCCGCGATCCGGAGTAGATAATCCATCCGACGGCAGCCAGAAGAACGGCCGTTGCGACGGCAATTTTTATCCAACGCGACTTTCCCATCAGCAATCCGAATATCCTTCGCCAAGAGGAAAGGACAAGCGCTGGATGTAACATATTAAAGGATTGGGAACCATGCTTTTCACCCTCATATCTTTTTTCCCCAAGCCGCCCGGACACTCAGGCCCGGACCTTGCATCATCGTCCCCATGATTTGCTTATATCACCCGCCGGACAGACTGTAAAGGCATACTCCGTCTAATTTTCAAAGGGATTCGGGGAAATGATACCGGTCGGCGACTTCTTTCCATTTTCCCTGGGTCCTGAGGATAATTTTGCAGACATCCCGCACGGCGCCTGCACCACCCCGATACGGAGAAACATAATCGACCATCGGCAGGACTTCTTCCGCCGCGTCCGCCACAGTTGCGGAAAAAGCTACTCTTTTCATCAACGGAATGTCAACGATGTCGTCACCCATATAAGCCACTTCGGAGAAGGAAATCCCCTTTTGCCCCATAAACTCGCTAAAGTATTCGAGTTTATTAAGGATCTTCTGATGGATTTCCGTCACGCCCAAATCATTCGCCCGATGTTCCAAAACACGGGAACGGCGTCCCGTGAGGAACATGATTTTGTACCCGAAACGGATCATCATCTTCAACGCATGACCATCCCGGACATGAAAGTGCTTCGTTTCGCGACCATCGTCATCCATGATGACACAACCGTCGGTCAGGACCCCGTCCACATCCAGCACCAGCCAGCGGACACCTTTGATCTTTTCTGCCAATTCACCACCTAACGTGTTATCCATGAAGGATTCTCCTCAATAAGATGTATTCTTTTCCCCTCCGCCAAGGGCGGCGCTACGGATTTTTCACAATTCTGTCAATCTCTTTCAATGCCTTAAGCAACCCGGACAGTGTGTCCAAGCGCAGCGAGTTCGGTCCGTCACACAGGGCACGATCAGGCTCGGGATGCACTTCCAGGAAAAGGCCGTCGATGCCGACAGCAACGGCGGCCCGTGTCAGATAGGGAACCATGTCCCGCTGCCCTCCCGAGGACGTGCCTGCGCCACCGGGCAGTTGAACGCTGTGGGTCCCGTCGTAAATCACCGGATAACCCATGGCGCGCATGACCGGAAGGGATCGGAAATCGCTGACCAGATTGTTGTAGCCAAACGAGACGCCCCGTTCGGTCACAATAATCTTCCGATTTCCTGCCGATTCAGCCTTGGCAATCACATTGGCGATATCCCAGGGGGCGAGAAACTGCCCCTTCTTAATGTTGATCACCTTTGCCCGCCGGGC
>Ga0302253_1001495_pt1 | contig 13893 bp, 21 predicted proteins | sample AAG_RA_Trp_MG_FD_193537 | JGI IMG/M metagenome (GOLD analysis project Ga0302253, IMG submission 193537) | Enriched activated sludge microbial communities from anaerobic digester in WTTP, New Holstein, Wisconsin, United States - AAG_RA_Trp | ecosystem: Engineered > Bioreactor > Anaerobic >...
AGCAGGCAGGTGAGCAGGAATGAAGAAACAAATACCTAATCCGGGAAGTGACGAGGCGATCAAGATGGGATGTACATGTCCGGTACTTGATAATTGCCATGGTGAAGGAGGAGAACCATTTGGGGGGTTCTGGATAAATATGAACTGCCCCATCCACGGGAAGAAGCAGGCGGGTGAACCATGACCACACAGCAACCAACATGTGAATATTTAAGAACGCTTGAGGAGGTCGGAACCTTTTGCATTATCAAAGACGATTGGGTTGATGTCACTGTTTGTAATAATTGCCCGGCAAACCGTTCCCGCCCGGCCCCGGCACCTTCACAAGAAGTAATATGCGAACTGTGCCACAGATCGCAAAAGTGTTGCAGGGATTCCGCCCGCGCCGCCACGCTCAAAACGCTGGATTACATAGAGGGAGAATTGTATCCTAAATCTGAAATCCTAACGGACGAGGAAGGTGTTGGGTATTGTGTCATCACATTAAGCGAGTGTGATTCTATAATCGAATCTCTCCGTCAGCAGCAGGCAGGTGAGCCATGACCCCCGCGCAGCAGCCGGAACAACAAAGAAACCACCGAACGGAGACAAGAGAGCAGTCTGGGTGGTGCAAGACAACACCATGTGATGAGTGTCCAGATCGAGGCACTTGTCCGGAGGTGCTTAAAGTTCTGCCGAGGCCGGTGCCGGATAAACGGCTAAAATGGGAGCCATATTGGATCACACCACCAGAAATTTATGAACCTCTTAATGCAGAGTTTCATTTTGATTATGATCCATGTCCGTTCCCGAAGCCAAAGGACTATGATGGCATAACGGCAGAATGGGGGCAGTCAAATTATGTTAATCCACCATTCCACCGTGAGAACGGTATAGGTCCAACGGCGTTTGTCCGTAAGGCAATTGAGGAGAACAAAAAGGGGAAAACTGTGGTCCTTACCATCCCGACTCAATCTTATGTCAATCTCCTTTTGGAAGCTGGGGCTGATGTTCGTTCGCTTGGCAGAGTGAAATGGTTGCACACGGTAACCCGCGAGCCAATGAAAAGCCCATCGCCTATAACTGCTTTCATCCTCCGTTCCCGCCCGGCCCCGGCACCGGAATTACCAAATCCAACCTGCCCCGGATGCAACCAGATTGATGTTGCGGATCGTGTCCTTTGGTTACAAGAGCACGACGCCGCCGTTGCCCGCGCCGCCACACTCAAGGAGAATAAGCGGGTGCTGGAAATATGCGATACCCTTGAAGCAACTGCAACAGAGTTGCGCTTACAGGCAAAGGAATATTCTGATCCCATGAGATCCGCAAGAGCGTGGGGGATTGAATATGCAATCAAGTCTATCCGGCAGCAGGCAGGTGAGCAGCGATGAGCACACCAGAGGATGATTGGAAACTCGCATTTATGTCCTTTGTTTGTTTTGTAGGGGGATGGGTTTGTGCATGGGCATTTTACAATGGCGGTGCCCCATGACCCTCGCACAGCAGCTGGAGCAGGAACCAGAACCCATTGAAGGTTTTGCGGAATATTGGGTAAAGCAGCATTACCGCCCACTGAAAAACATTATGAATCGTATCGAAAGCAACCATCAGAGGAGGCGTCGCCCATGACCCTCGCACCGCAGCCACCACCACGCGACGAGCTCCTCGCAGCCCGCAAGTATCTCGAAGAATACTATTCCGGGAAACGCGATGCCGCGCCAGTCCCACAACACGAGAGGCCGGAATAACCGGGATGTGAGATAATGCAGCATTGTACTGTTGAACGTATCACAAGATTTGCAGAACAGATGAAGCCTGGCGAAATTATATCCGCCCGCGACGCCGCTGCACGTATCGGAGGACGCGGTATCAATTCCCGAACCATAGGATCGGTGTTGAAAGCCTTGCCGTACATGGAGTATGTTCGGCTGAGCCATATTGCTATGGGGTGGAAACGATTATGACCGGCCTGAACAACCGCAGCCGGAACCGCAAATGCCCGGTGTGTTGCCGGTCGCGGCATACCCGGGTCAACGTCACCACGCGGATGCTGCACTACCTTGATTGCGGGGCGTATGTTCCGCTGCCACGGAGGTTTGGATGATGACCAATAAAGCATCTCCAGGGAGACGAGCAAACGAACTCGGTCAAATGCACGAAAAGATTATACTGTCCTCATTAAGACACTTTAATCTAAAATTTAAACGACACAGCAACATCTGTAATAGTATTTATGGAACGAAATTATACACAGACTTTGTGGTAATTGGTATTCCTCCATATGAAAAAGGACTTGCTATCGAAAGTAAATATCAAGGGTCCTCTGGGTCAGCTGATGAGAAATTCCCCTATTTGGTAGAGAACATAAAAACAATGTTTCCTATTCCATGTTTAATTTTATATTCTCTTGACGGCGCAAGACCCAAATCTGTTGAGTGGTTACTCAAACAAAAGGATGGCACCAAACTGATCGAGATCCTTAAATATGATAAATTCCCAACATGGTTACATGACAGGATGTTGCCTTATGAATAACATTCTCCTAGTAGATTGCGACAGTATAATTCCTAATCTTGCAATTATGCGTCTTTCAACCTATTACAAATCACTCGGGGATAAAGTAACGGTTCTTAAACTTAGCATCCCAGTTTATGGAAAACCAAAACGAAAGGGGGTTGATTGCTCTAAATATGATATTGCATTTATTAGTGCGATATTCGACACAACCCCATCACATCTTACAATAGTCGAAGGTAACTGTAAAGTTAATTATGGGGGCACCGGATACGACATAAAAAAGAAACTACCTAAAGAAATTGACGTGTGTAAGCCAGACTATTCCATTTACCCAGAGAATGATATTTCTTATGGATTTATTTATCGCGGCTGCATCAGAAATTGTGATTTTTGTGTTGTCCCTGAAAAAGAGGGTTACACACACCAGGAAATACAAAGTGTTAGGGAATTGATATTTCATAAGAAAATTAAGTTCCTTGACAACAACTTTTTATCTGGTATAAATCACAAACAGTTCCTACAAGAACTTATCGACTTACAGATCCCATGTCAATTTAATCAGGGGTTAGATATCCGATTAGTTGATGACAAAACCGCAGAGATGCTTTCACAACTGAAATATATTGGTGAATACATCTTTGCATTTGACCACATTGAGGACCAGAAAATAATCGAAGAAAAACTAGCAATAGTAAAGAAGTATATTCCTAAAGATTGGAGGATTAAGTTCTTCATCTATTGTCATCCAAAGATGAATATCATCTCTGATGTGTATGCCCGCATCTTGTGGTGCAAGGAGAACAAAGTACTCCCATATTTCATGCGGGATTTAACTTGCTGGCAGTCAGAGAACGTCAGAACTTATAATGATTTTTCTGCATGGTGTAATCAACCCGGTATCTTCAAGCACCACACTTATAAGGAGTTTTGTATAAAGAGAAGACCAAATAACCCGCACCCATTACCAGAATGGTTTGAACATTGTGAGAAAAACCAAGATGTGATAACTTGACCCCCAACTGGCGGCGGCACTTCGACCGCATAACGAGAGAAACGATTAAGAGGATTCAGGAGAAACGTAATGTGCGGTTGGCTCCGCAATCGGCAAGGGGAGAGGGTCGGACCTCCCCCGAGTCTTAATGCGAGCCGATTGCTGGAGCCAAACGATGACAGAGTTACAAGATCAAACCAACATCGAAAACAAAACCGCCCGCGATGAATATTATTGTGATGGTAGATGTCGGACGGATTCTTCGTTTTGTGGATATTTCTCCTTATGTCCGTTTACGCGACATTTTGCTGAGTACCACCCGGTGAAAGAATGATCGCCATCCATGAACAGAACATTCCATCTCTGTTAAGGTCGCAAAACAACTGGATCGTCTGGAACCTTGTAGGGAAAACAGAAACGTTCAAAGGGACGAAGGTTCCGTTCCAGACAAGAAACCCTTACATGAAAGCCAGCACGACAGACCCGTTAACGTGGTCGTCGTTCGGGGAATCGGTTGCCATCGCAAAACTGCATGGGATGTCTGGCGTGGGATATGTGTTCACAGAGGAACAAAATATCGTCGCCATTGACATTGACAGTTGTATTGTCGGCGATGAACCAGACGAGAACGCCCAGAAGTTATTGTCGTTGTTTAAAGGCAAAACCTATATTGAAAAATCGGTAAGTGGCACCGGGTATCATATCCTTTGTAAAGGTAGGATACCAGAAGGCCGTAAGATAAAGACCATTGAAGTCTACACGCAGGGGAGATACTTCGCAATCACCGGGGATATCATAGACAGCCACAACGACATAACAGAATGCCAGGATGAGATTGATAAATTATACGAGATGTTTTCAGAAGCGCGAAACGATCCAGATAAGATAAATTGGGTGAAGGACCGACCGCATGATAGGTCCGGGAGTATTGCCGATAAACTCAGTCTTCGGGTGCAGGATATCGGGATGCCAGAAAAGTATCGGTTATGCGGAGATGGGGAAATACGAGGTGCACACCCGTTTCACGGTTCGACCACCGGGATGAACTACGCAATCAACATTCACAAGAACGCATGGATATGCCGACGCGACGGACATAACTGTGGTGGTGGTCCTCTGGAACTGTTCGCGGTGAAAGAAGGCATCATCCGTTGTGAAGACGTTCGGTCGGGTTGTCTTGACGGGCACTGGAGAGAGATATTCGAGGCTTTGAAAAAGAACGGATATGATTTGGTGAAAGCAGGAATCGAAAAGAAACTGCCTGAAAAGAAACCACCTGCAGAGAACGAGAAAGAAAGTTACACCGGCATCGAGTTCCAGCGCTGCACGGATTTTGGTAACGCCGAACGATTTCTTTTACAATACACGAATACCGTTATCTATTGTAGCCAGAACGCATCGTGGTATGTCTGGGATAAGAAAGGGTTCTGGAACAAGGATGCTATAGGGACAATACGGGAACTGGTAAAGAAAACGTTCCTGTCTATCTACAACGAGATAGAGGTCCAGGATACAACAGAAGCGCGGGCGGCCGTAGCGAAATGGGCGTTGCAATGTGAGAAGCCAGAACATATCAACGCATGTCTGAATGTGGCGCAGAGTGACCCCCGTGTTGTTGTAACGATGGATAAGTTTGATACCGATAAATATTTGTTCAATTTGAAAAACGGAACATACGACCTGAAAAACCATTTGTTCCTGCCGCACGACAAAGAGAATTTTATTACACGACAGGCGCAGTATGATTACGACCCATCAGCGCAATGCCCCAACTTTCTGGCGTTCCTGAATCGCATCTTCCAGTCCAGAAAAGACAAGGATCTAATTATCGACTATCTCCAGAAAGCCCTCGGGTATTCACTGACCGGGGAGATCAGCCAGCAGATCATATTTCTCCTGCACGGTTCCGGGTCAAATGGTAAGAGCACGTTGTTGGAAACGCAGCGTATGATAATGGGGGATTACGGGACAACCATTGACTCCGGTTCCCTTACAACGAAGAAGAACGATTCTGTCCGGAACGACATTGCACGACTGCCGAACATACGGTTTGTTGTTGCGTCAGAGAACGCAAAGGGCACAATCATAGACGAAGAACTGATCAAGAAACTTACCGGTGGCGATCAGGTTACGGCGCGGTTTTTGTTCCAGGAGGAGTTTAATTTTTACCCGCAACTGAAACTCTGGTGGGCGTTCAACCATCCACCGGGTGTACGCGACCTCACCCACTCCCTGATGCGGCGACTGAAACTTATCCCGTTCGAGGAACGTATCCCAGATAACGAGCGCATCGATCAGGCTGTCCTTTTGGAGATATACCGTTCCGAGCTTCCGGGTATTTTTAACTGGGAGATCGATGGTTTGAAAAGATACCAGAAAGAAGGGTTGAAAGACATTGCTGCGATATCAAACGCAGTTAAGGAATTTAAAGAGGAGCAGGACCGCCTGCACGACTGGATCACTGATATCTGTTATGTGCCGGATCGTGACAACACAAAAGATGTTCTAGTGAAATCTGATATTCAGACGAGCGCATCAGTGCTATGTAAATCATACAATTCGTGGGCTGCGTCGAACAATGAGAAGCCAATGAGCCAGCGCAAGTTCTCAATGGAGCTTATGGAACGTGGTTTCAAAAGGACACATACAAACACAGGAAATGTGTTTCACGGAATTGGGATAAAGTGAAGGAAAGTGAAGGATATAGTGTCATTTCTCCAATCTTTTTTTTACACGAGGTTTTTCCTATAGACTTTGGGGAAATGACGCTTAATCCTTCATTATGTTTCACTGTGATGTTTCACTTTTCTTTCACTCACGCCTTAACCCTATTGTTACAAGTTGTGATAGATGGCGACACTTTCACCAAGCGGTAACAACCTATTAATACAAGTAGCGACAACTACTTACTATGCCTACTAGAGCTGTTTCAATGAATGATGATCTCTATGTGGATATCCACAAAGAGATGGAGGCAACGAACGATACGTTCAGCTCAGTGATTGTGCGAAGGCTGAACAAACTCGCAGAACTCGAAAAGGAGAAGAAAGCATGACCGACAACGCTCTTGTGCCGTACTCACCGGATCAGGTATCGCTCATCAAGAGCATCGCCGCACCGAAATGCACCGACGACGAATTCAAACTCCTACTCTACCAGGCGAAGACCTACCAGCTCGATCCTCTCCTAAAACAAATCTGGGCAGTCAAGTATGCCGACAACAGGCCAGCCAGCATCTTCGCGGGCCGCGATGGGTTCCTTGCAATCGCACACCGAAGCGGGGCATTCGACGGAATGGAAAGTGGTTTCCGCGTGGAAGGAACCAACATTATCGGATGGGCGAAGGTGTACCGGAAAGATATGTCGCACCCGTTCTGCGTCGAAGTCAACATGAAAGAATACAACCGCAATCAGGGCACATGGCTGACGCATGGAACCACCATGATCGTCAAAGTCGCCGAAGCCCAAGCGCTCCGCAAAGCGTTCTCCATCAGCGGCATCTATTCCCCCGACGAGATTCCAGAACCGGAGAAACCTCCCATGCGGGATATCACACCGGAGATTGAGAAGAAGAAAGGCAGCCGCTCCCCGGTACATGACATCAGCAAAGAGAAGAAGATCATCGACGCTGAAGAAGAACAGCGGAAGTGATCCGCGTGGCGAAACGACCGCATGGGCAGGTAAGCCGGAGCACTCACCACAAACGCCACTATCTCGTATTGTCGGGGAAAGCGTCGTACTGGATGCCGTACCGCAGCGTCGGCGAAGTGCTGCAGAGGATATAACATGTCCTCCGACACACCCACGTTTGCAGAAGTTGGTGAAGAGAACATCCGCGAACGCCAGAGGCGCGACGCTGAGGAACGCAAGTGGCACCGCGTCTGGAAAGAGAACGAGTATGAGAGGCTATGATGGTGCTGTTCAAGCGCTACCACATATGGCCGATGCATAGAGGCATCAAAACGTATACGCGGCGGTTCTGGAAGAAACCGCATGTCAAGGTTGGTACGTGGTATCCAGTGACTCACAAGATGATGTACCAGCCGGAAGATGTCGTGGGCGAAATCTACATTGAAGACTTGTACCGCCAGTCGCTCGGTATGATGACGGAGCAGGACGCCTACGCTGAAGGGGGGTATACACTCGCCGGGTACAAGCGCACCCTGGAACTCATCTCCAAGAAACCGTGGGACGATTGCGCCGTTCTGTGTGTTGTGAAGTTCCAGTTCGTGCTGTCGGATATCATCGACGGCAACGGAGGCACGGTAGAGATTGATGAGTACCGGAGGCTCTACGACGAGCACATGAAGATTGTGCAGGCATGTGTGTGAGAATGGATGCAAAAGAGTGGATAAAACAGAACTGCCCATATCCGTGGTTGGGGTGTCCGTGCCCAATTTGTGATCCAGAAAAGAAATCGCCATGTCACACCTGTCATTATGCAGACGCCAATTTAAATTGCCGAATATGGGACAGGCGAAATGATATTTATTCACAGGCAGGTGAGCTATGACTGTAAATATATTGCTTTGTCCGTCATGTAACGAGGATTTGATTGCCACAACATTTCCAGACGGTCGCCCGATTTGGTGGTGTCACGAGTGTGGGTATACGGATTTCCCAATGCCAGACGGGATGCAAATGTGGAAAGATGCGTATGATAGGGGATTCCAGCGATGATCTCATTTGAAACGATAGATGATTGTTGCCAGATTGCAATGTATTTTCTCATCCGTGCTGTTCCGTGGATCATTATTGGAATTGCAATAGGGTATTTTGTTGCAAGGGTGGCCCTATGATCTACATCGACCGTCAATCGCTCGGCACGGACCTTGCGTGGCTCGGCGCGGCTATCTCCTGCATCGGCGTCATCTACAACAACCTGTATCTCGATCATGTCATGGCGATGCAGGTCTGGCGGTTCAGCAACATTGTCCTGCTCGGCTGGTCGGTGGGATTATGGCGCAAGTGGTGGGACGGCGGGCTTGCCGGTGTCGCGTTGGTGGGAATGTATGGGTTCTACGTGGCGACGAATGAGTGGGGGTTGATGCAGGGATGAAAACACTTCTCATAAACCCGGACAGCCCATACCTTGAAAATGCAGCGTCGTATCCTCCGATGGGGCTGTTGTATGTCGCCGCCGCATTACAGAAAGAAGGGTGTAAAGTAAGCGTCCTCGATTTCGCTGCCGAACCGGATATCCGCCCGCCAGCACTCCAGCACATCAACACATACGATTTGGTTGGGATAACCTGCGTCACGCCGAACTATGCGGGGGTGCAGGAGATCATGCAGCATATCCCAAAAGGCGTACCGGTAATGCTGGGAGGAATTCACCCCACGTTATTCCCGGATGAGGTAAAGGCGGAAACCGGGTGCCAGTCGGTGATCGTTGGGGAGTTTGAAACCGTTGCACACGAACTGGTTCTCGGCGCTGTTCAGAAATCGTTCTATCGCGGCCCGATAGCAAAACCGGAAGAAATCCTGAAGCCAGCCCGCGAACTGGTCAACCTGCGCAATTACGCCCCAGGTGGGTGGGAAGGTTCAACACCCGTCTACACTTCCCGAGGATGTCCGTTCGGTTGTAACTTCTGCGCGAAACTCCCATCGACAAAATACCGCGAGATCCCATTGACGCAGGTTCTTGAAGAAGTTGACGATTGCATCTCGCTGGGTTTCCGGAACATTGTTTTCGGGGATGACAACATTGCAGCAAACCCCAGACGACTGCGCAACCTTCTGGCACTCCTGAAAACACGGGATATCCGGTTCCGGCTGAACATGGACTGCCGCAAACCCGCAGAAGACATTTTCAAACTTGCCGCAGATGCCGGGTGTGTGGAGATATCCTTTGGGGTAGAATCCGGCTCACCCCAGATACTTTCCCTGATGAACAAAATGCTTTCACCGAGAGACAGCATTGAGGCGATCCGGCTCACCCAGAAATACGGGATGAAAGCCAAAGCGTATTTCATGGTGAACTATCCCGGTGAAACGGAACGGACCGTGCAGGAAACCCTGCGGTTTGCAAAACAGGCAAAGCCGGACAAATGGCTGCTGTCGTCATTTGCACCGCTACCGGGTTCGCTGGTGTTCAAGCGTCCTGATATGTTCGGGATAACCAACATGAGCACCAATTGGGCGGATTACTACTTGGTTGGAAAAGGCGGGGTTGCGAAACCCTGCTTTGAAACAAGATACCTGACATACAAAAGGCAGGAGGAATTGCACAGGATGATGTACGATGGATTGAAGGAGAGATTGGGATGACAACAAATTTTAAAAAGGCAATTGCCTGTGCCGTAATAGTTTTGGCATTGGTATTTATTACCGGATGCACAGATCAGAAAAACGTCGAAACCTATCGTCACTATCAGTTTACATTTACTGATAATACGACAATGATTATCACTACAACGGGGAGTTGCAATTTTTGCCCCGAGATTGGGAGCAATGCTCATGTAGAGTGTGATGGTGGATACGACTTCCCATATGTCAATATCAAAGAATGGCATCGGGTGGATTAAAGGAGGTACTTGAATGAACCCACACACTTATTCAAATCTGCTAAGCTTTTTGTTTTATCTGATGTGCGGATTAATGGTTGCATTTTTTGTAGCGATCCCGCTTGACACTTTCATTTTGCCAGTAGAAGAAACAACATATCAGATAGAATCGTTCCACGACTCCGAAAGATACGGAGGATCATTTATACTTGGGACGGGATCTGCCAATTCAAATGCGGTGTTTTATGTTTACCGCGAAACACCACATGGGTGGCTTCTTGTTCAACTACCTGCAGAAATTACGTATATTGTCGAAGACAATACTTCCCATCCGTACGCTGTGGAGGAGAGAACAATGTTCTTTAGACACCAGATCAGATGGACAATTCATGTCCCTGCTGGAGCGATTGTTGAAGAATACAAATTGGATGGCGAACCATGAAGATCCTCATAACAGGCGGGCTTGGTTTTATCGGCTCGCATCTCGAACCGGTTCTCAAGAAGCGTGGGCACAGGGTCTACATTATGGATCGTGTTCGCACCGACCGCGAGAACTATTACCGTGGCGACATATGCGACTATTCCAGAATGGAACACATCTTCAATGAGGTTAACCCGGATCTGGTTATCCACCTTGCGGCGATGGTTTCCCGGAAAGAATCCGAAGAAACGCCGTATATGGCAATCCAGACCAACGTGGACGGGACACTGAACATTGTAAACCTCTGCATCAAACACGCTGCTCGTTTGATCTATGCTGGCTCCAGCGAGGAATACGGGGCGGCGTTCGGTCGTGGTGTCGTATCTGAAGAAACCCCGTTCGGGCACCCGACTTCGATCTATTCCATGACCAAGCGGATGTCAGACGAGATCGTTCAGTACTACACAACGTCCGAACAACTGGTTGCAACCACCTGCCGGTTCTTCATGCTTTATGGCCCGGGAGAACCGGCAACCGGATATCGCAGTGCGATGATACGGTTCATCGATGCTGCAAAGAAGGGGCAGAACATAGTTGCTCACACCGGGACTATGCGGCAGTGGTGTTACATCGACGATGCCGTTGATGCCATCGTACGCATCGTGGACAACCACCAGGTCGACTACTACGAGGTATACAATATCGGGCGGGAGGAGCGGATCTCTGCAGAGATGCTGGCCCGCCTTGTCAAACGCCTGACAAGATCGAAATCAAAGATTGTCCTTACTGAACCGGAAGAAACTATCATCCCGGTGAAACTCGCATCGTTCGATAAGATTTATAACGAGTTGGGCTGGAAAGCAAAAACATCCATTGAGGAAGGGATGATGAAAGTGATCGAGGGATACAAATGAAGTTAATGGTAGAAGGCCCGCATTACAAGATATATGCCATTCGCGGAGATGGAACATTCGGGTTTGGAAAACACGTCCGCTTGGTGTGTTATCACGATCTTGTCGATACCAAACACTATGATTCCAACAACTTACTATGTGAAAGGACAGTCCTGTTCACAAACGATGCTGCACGTGACAAGGAGAACATCGAGAAGGAATGCATAAGTCTGATAAAACTCGCTGAAGATTTCACAGTCAAGTCGGCGTTATCAGAACAGATGTTTTCAGAAAGGGGAGTGTGATTTTGAAAATCTGTACCATCGTAGGAACCAGACCACAGTTCATCAAATATGCGCCGGTATCCCAGGAACTTTCCAACCACGAAGAACTTCTGGTCCATGCCGGGCAGCACTATGATGCCAACCTGTCCGATATCTTTTTTCAGGAACTGGGAATCCGCAATCCGGATATCCGTTTGGAGTCTGGATCGGAATCCCACGGTGTTCAGACAACAAAAATACTGGTGGGGGCAGAGCGTGTCCTGCTGCAGCACAACCCGGATATCGTTATGGTTTACGGCGATACCAACTCTACATTAGCAGGTGCTTTGGCGGCTGCGAAACTGAACATCCCGGTTGCGCATGTGGAAGCGGGCTGCCGTTCCTTCGACCGCAGGATGCCCGAGGAAGTCAACCGGGTTATTGTCGATCACATTTCAACCCTGAACTTCGCGCCGGATTACATGGCCATGCAGAACCTCATGTGTGAAGGTTCTCCTGGGGAATGTATCCGTATGGTTGGGGATACCCTTGCCGATGCGCTGCATATGTTTTCAGAACGACCATCTGTGATCCTCGCCGCGTTGCAACTGAAACCGAAACAGTATCATCTCCTCACAGTGCACCGTCAGGGTAATACCGAAAACCCCGATATCATCCGTGACATTTTCTCCGGGGTTTCGCGCAGCTACCTCCCGGTGGTGTTCCCGGTTCACCCACGAACCTCAAAGGCAGTGTATGTAAACAGGATTCCGATCCCGGATAATATCATCACACTCCTCCCAATCGGGTACATTGATATGATCCACCTTATGCGAAATGCAAAGAAGATCATTACCGATTCCGGGGGGATGCAGCACGAAGCGGCGATCCTCGGGGTGCCTTGCGTAACCCTGCGTGACACAACAGAATGGGTAGACACCGTTCGCAGGAAGTGGAACGTGCTTGCCGGAACAAACCCGCTGAATATCGCAAAACTGATCAATTCCGATTTCACCCCCCCGCAGAAATACCCGGTTGAATACGGAGCTGCCAAAAAGATAATTGCGTATATGGAGGAATGGTATGACAGCAAAAGATAATCCGCTGATATCTGTAGTCATCCCGTGCTACAACGGGGAGGATTACATATCTGAGGCAATATACTCGGTATGCGACCAGACGTATGATAACATCGAGATCCTCTTCATCGACGACAAGAGCACCGACAACAGTATCCGCGAGGCGGTACGCGCCATCAATACCGCAGAACGAAAACGGCGTGGGCGAATCCTGCCGCTTCCCAGGAACATTGGCCCCTGCGCAGTTCTGGATACCGGGTTCGGTATGGTGTATGGCAGGTATGCCTGTATGCTCGCAGCCGACGATGCCTTTGCGCACATTAACCACATCTCGGATGTTGTCGATACAATGGAAGCAACGGGAGCCGCGTGGTGTTACAACACAATCATGCTGAAAGGAGAACACATCCGGACAGCAGAACCGATCCTGACGAAATGGATGGCAACCAGCCGCCTTGATAATATTATCCTCGGGTTCCCTAAGATATGCGAGAAGTTGCTGAAGCACCGCAACCCGGTCAACAGCAGCTCGCTGATGTTTGACATGGACGAGTACCGTAGGAACAACCTGTCGTGGTCTGGGGGGAAAGCACGGTCTGTCTGCGATGGGATTATCCTGCGGCAGATGTTCCAGAAACGGCTTCGTGGGGTTGCACTACATTCTCTCGGGGCGTTCTACCGGGAACACGATAAACAGTTCTCGAAGACTGGGCAGTATATGAGAGAACACGAAGATTTCAGGAAGGAAGTAACATGAACGAAGACACAAAACAAGTCGCGCTATTCGTCGCCACGGTTGCAGTCGTGGTGATGATGGTAGTGCTGGTGTGGATATTGATTGCTGGGTACGCGGGGCAAGGCAGTCCTGCTGAACCGGTGCACGTCTACAACAACTACGCCTATATCAACATCACGAACATCACCAACAACTGCTGCTGTGGGGAAGATGCCGAGATTGTAAACACCACCATGGTCCAGGACGAGCAGGTGTATTACAGCGATGGGGATACAATCCCCGATACCATTACCCCAACCATTTCCCCGACACCGTATGTCACTGAAGCGTCCGAGTTCCCGTTCCTGAAGTGGTTGCGATGATCTGGGCTGTGATATGGTACTGGCTTCTCGGGGTATTCACGGCGGCAGATATCATCACGACACGCATAGCACTTGCCGTGGGGTTCCACGAAGCCAACCCGTTCATGGCCCCGTTCGTCGGGAACATGGTTGAAATGAAACTGTTG
>Ga0302253_1001496_pt1 | contig 13892 bp, 10 predicted proteins | sample AAG_RA_Trp_MG_FD_193537 | JGI IMG/M metagenome (GOLD analysis project Ga0302253, IMG submission 193537) | Enriched activated sludge microbial communities from anaerobic digester in WTTP, New Holstein, Wisconsin, United States - AAG_RA_Trp | ecosystem: Engineered > Bioreactor > Anaerobic >...
TTCTTATATCCTCATAAAACCGCCCTTCACCCTGGAAAGCTTCAAAATAAGGCAATTCTCTCTTTTCACGAACCTTACCCATTCCTGGAGCAGTGTGTACATCACCCTTCAAGTGCACGTTCAATATCGGAAATCCTATAACCTAACCCCACCAAGCAGTAAATGTGTCATGCTATATCATAGCATGGTGAGGACTCATGAAACGCGAGAATATATTCTCTGTATTTCTGGCAGCCTGCCTGGTACTCCTTGTACTGAGCACGGGCTGCACGGATCAGCAGCCCCCTGCTGCCCAGAGTGGAGAGGTCAAGATCGGCGTTATTGCATCGATGACCGGGGCAGCAAGTACCACAGGAAAGGACATCTGGCAATCCGCCGAACTGGCCGCAGATGAGATCAATGCAAAGGGCGGGATAAAGATCAATTCCCTTGGAAAATCTGTCCCCATCCGTCTCATCCAGGGTGATGATGAATCGACCCGCGAAGGCGGCATGAAAGCGGTCTCGAAACTCATCACGCAGGATAATGTCGATCTCCTGGTCGGGGGATATTCCAGCGCCGTGGTCTCTGCACACCAGTCCATCGTCGCGGAGAACAAGGTACCCTATATCATTTCCGGTGCTTCGAGTTCTTCAGTGTCCCACCGCAATGACCTTGACACCAGTTACATGTTCTTCCACCGCCCGAACACAGATGATTCCGGAGAGGCGAGTGTGCTTTTCATTGAAGAGGTTGTTAGGCCTGCGGTGAATGCAAAGTTCGGATTTGCGGCTGAGAGGCCCTTCAGGGTAGCTGTCATCTACCAGGACAGTCCGTTCGGCAAGGGTCAGCTTGATGCAGTAAAGAATGTCATCAAGGCAAGGTCACTTCCCATAGAGGTGGTTGCCGAGGAGCCGTTCAAGATGGGCGAATCAGATTTCAGGACTGTGCTCACTTCGGTGAAAGCGAAAAATCCAGACATGATCTACTCCGTCACATTCTTAAACGAGCTCGTCCCGCTCACACAACAGGCAAGGAGGGATGTGAACTTCAATACCCTTATTATGGCAATCGAGAACAACGACGATCCTGATTATTACAAGGGTGTCGGAACATATGGCGAAGGGATGGTCATGGAAAGCAGGTTCTCTCCCTACGCGGTACCAAAGGGTTCCACGGAGGTTGCAACCACCCAGTTCCTCTCCAACTTCGACAAGAAATACGGCGGTTTTGCGGGAATGATGGGGGCAGCGACCTACGAATCCATCTACATTGCAAAAGAGGCAATCGAGAAAGCGGGCACTGTTGAAAAGGCAAAGGTTAAAGACGCCCTCTCGAATCTCGCCATGCCCCAGATGATGGAGATCATGAAGGGAGGGACAATCCAGTTTTCACCTGACTTCCGGGAGAGCAAGTTTGACCTCTATGTGGTTCAGCTCTCGATGGACCAGGCATCCGGAGAGCCGCGTCCAGAGATCATCTGGCCTGAAAACCTGGAAGCCAGAGCATTTGTAGTGCCGGATTGGTACACTCCCGGAACCTCCTAATTTTTTAAGGAACGTGAGAAAGATTTTAGCATGGATGTGAGCATCAGCATACTCAGCCAGGTGGCTTTCTGGGGCCTCTATTCGGGTTGCATCTATATCCTCCTTGCGACGGGCCTCAACCTGATCTTCGGGGTGATGAAGATCGTCAATTTCGCCCACGGGGAGTTCCTAATGCTCGGGACCTACATTACATTCTTCCTTTTCGTCATTACGGGATTCAACCCCTATGTCCTCCTGATCGGTTCGGTCCCGGTGCTCATAGTCGCAGGTGTCATTGTCGAGAGGCTCTGCTTCAGGCCGATCCTCGGGACCGGGAAACTGAATGAGATATTCATCAGTCTTGGACTGATCTATATCTTCCAGAACATGGTGGCACTAATCTGGACGGATGAATGGAGGTCAATGAAGAGCCCGTTTTCGGATATCACGATTGCCCTTGGTCCGGTCCAGTTGCCTCTTGATTACCTGATCATCATCGTGGTGACTGCGGTGATCCTTGTCCTGCTCCACTTCTTCCTGAAAAGGACACCGATAGGGAAGGCAATACGCGCGACAAGCCAGAACAGGAAGGGAGCCATGCTGATGGGGATCAACGTGGAAAAGATCAACATGCTCACTTTCGGGATAGGGGCAGGTCTTGCAGGCGCTGCCGGTACCCTCTGGGCAGTGAGCGGCCAGGTCTTCAACCCCTACATGGGATCAATCCCTGCGATCAAGGGATTTGCAATCATCATCCTGGGTGGTCTCGGAAGTATTCCCGGGGCAATCGTGGGCGGCCTTGCTATTGGCATGGTGGAAAATTTCACCGCGTTCACTCTTGGCGGATCATGGAAGGATGCCGTGTCCTTTATCCTTTTGATCATCATCCTCGTCGTGAAACCGACCGGCCTCTTCGGGGAGGATGAGGAATGAATACCTCTCTCTTCAGGGATCCCCTCACCCTGGCCACTGCGATTGTGGTGCTCATTGCCTTTCTCATACCGCTGTTTGTCGGTTCAAACCTGTATTACCTTACCGTGCTTGTCCTGATGCTGATTTTCATCATTTATGCATCGGCCTGGAATTTTCTGACATTCTCCGGCCAGGGCTCTCTTGGGCATGCGGCATTCTTCGGGCTCGGTGCTTATGGAGCATCTCTCATGGCTGCCAGACTGGGACTCCCGTCTATCCTGACCCTGCTCTTTGGAGGCATCTTCGCTGCGGTGATCGGCGTCCTAATAGGCCTTACCTGCGTGAGGTTAAGGGAGTGGTTCCTCGCCATGGTGACATTCGGGTTTGCAGTGATCATACAGACGCTGGTGGTGAGCCAGCTGGCACCGGTGACAGGCGGGTGGGATGGCTTCCCCGTTCCAAAACTTGTCCCTTCCGGCATACAGGGCTCCCTTATGATCGAGTATTACATTATCCTGATCATCACCATCGCAACCATCATCCTCTTCCGATGGCTGTTGAAGTCAAGGATTGGCCTTGCATTGGCAGCAATCCGTGAGAATGAGATCGAGGCCCGGGCAGCGGGTATCAACCCTGTGCCCTTCAAATTGTTCGCATTCGGTGTCAGCGCTTTCTTCGCAGGCATCGCGGGAAGTCTTGAGATTGCCCACTTCGGGTACGTCACTCCCGAGATCTTCGGCATCGATCTCTCGTTCTGGCCGATCATCTACTCCATCACCGGAGGACTCGGAACCCTTGCCGGACCTGTCATCGGAACCATCGTTGTCACGCTCCTCTGGGATGGACTGAATGCAATGGGCCTCACGTATGCCCGTTTCATTATCATCGGTGTCCTCCTCGTCCTTATCATCATTTTCCTCCCCAAAGGACTCGTCTCGCTTCCTGCCGAGATTAGAAAGCGGATGAAAAGGAAGGATACCTGAATTCCCTTCTTCTCTCAAAGGCTTTTGTGCCCACATCATGCAGGGATTCCAAAAAAAGAAACACAAAACATACAGAAATACCTTCAATTTTAGTTCTTTTCTCCGAAAACAAAGACCTGAGAGGTTTTCCCTCACATCCCCAAATAGGCTTCACGGATCAGGTCATCATGGAGGAGATCTTCGGCATTCCCGGTCCTGGTTATTCTTCCCGTCTCGAGCACATATGCCCGATGCGAGATCTCAAGGGCACGCCGTACGTTCTGCTCGACTAGGAGGATCGTTAAGCCTTCGCTGTTGAGCTGCTCCACGGTATCGAGGACCGTATGCACCATTTTCGGGGAGAGCCCCAGCGAGGGTTCGTCAAGGACGAGCATCTCAGGGTCTGCCATCAGGCAGCGTGCGATTGCAAGCATCTGCTGCTCGCCACCGCTGAGAGTTCCTGCGTATTGATCCTCTCTCTCTTTCAGTATCGGGAAGAGCTCAAGGACATTCCCGAGTGCGCTCGCGTCCTTCCTTGCGTATCCCCCAAGTTCGAGGTTTTCACGAACGGTCATCCTCGGGAAGAGTTCACGCTTCTCAGGAACCAGTGCGAGCCTCCGGCGGACTATCTCATAGGGAGGAAGTCCCAGGATGTTCTCATCATGGAGTGCGATTCTCCCCGTGGCTGTCTGGTTCAGCCCAAATATTGTTGAGACAAGCGTGCTCTTTCCCGCGCCGTTCGAGCCAATCAGCGTAACAATCTCTCCCTTCGTGACATGAAGGGAGACATCCCACAATACCTGGAGGTGGGAATAGGATACATTCAGGTTCTCTATGCGAAGCAAGGTTATACTACCCCGGTTTAGAAGTGGTAGCGCTCGCCGAGATATGAATCTATTACTTTTTCGTTTTGTGCAATCTCTTCAGGGGTCCCTTCGGCTATCTTCTCGCCATGGTCGAGAACCACGATGCGATCGGAAACCCCCATGATGATTCGCATGACGTGCTCGATCATAAGGATGGTCAGTCCGTCGCTGCGAATCTCCTGGATCAGCCGCATGGCCTCCTTTCCTTCGCTTGGTGTAAGACCTGTGGTCAGTTCGTCAAGGAGGAGTATTTTTGGGTGCGATGCAAGTGCCCTTGCAAGCTGGGAGCGGCGGAGCTCGATGGTGTTGAGACTGCTGATGGGACTGTCAATCTTCGCCTCAGGGAAACCGACCCTGACGAGGCACGCTTCTGCTTCATTATGGGCTTCTTTTACAGAGGGACGCCTTCCGTTTCCATACAGGGCGCTTATCATCACTGCTTCCCTGGTCGTCAGGCCCGGGAATGAACGGGGGTGCTGGAATGTCTTCGAGATACCCTTCTTGCAGACTGCATCGAGGGAGAGCTTCGTAATATCTTCTCCCCCAAGGATTATTCCTCCCGCGTCGGGGCGGTAAATACCTGAAATGAGGTTGAGGAGCGTCGTCTTGCCCGCACCGTTCGGCCCGACAAGGCCGAGTATCTCCCCCTCGTGGAGGGAGAGATCGACATGATTGACTGCTGTCAGGCCTCCGAATGACTTTGTTACCCCGTTGACTGAAAGCATGCTGTGCACCCTGCTAACAAATAGCATGATATATGTTAGCAAGTAATAATATAAGAGTATCTTTCGGGGTGAAGAAAAACGATGAAATCATACTATCTGGTGGCGGCTCTTGTGCTGGCGCTTGTCCTCTGTGCGGCATGCACAGAGCAGAAGCCTGTGTCCCAGGAGACACTGAAGATCGGGGTGGTGGCCTCAATGACAGGTGCGGCCAGCACAACCGGGAAGGATATCTGGCAGTCAGCGGTCATTGCTGCAGATGAGATCAATGCAAAGGGCGGAGTTCAGGTCAAAGACCTGAATGCAAGGATTCCCATCACCCTCATTCAGGGTGATGATGAATCGACAAGGGAAGGAGGGCAGAAAGCCGTATCCAGGATGATCACCCAGGATAAGGTGGACATCCTGGTGGGAGGATTCTCAAGTGCTGTCGTCTCTGCACACCAGTCAATCGTGTCAGAAAACAGCATCCCGTACATTATCACCGGCGCATCGACTCCTACTATTACGCAAAGGGACGATCTGGATACACGCACCATGTTCCACTACTGCCCGACTACCGATGACTACGGGGAGCAGACCACGCTGTTCGCCGACGATGTCATACGGAAGGCAGTGAATACAAAGTTTGGTTTCTCGGAATCCCGCCCCCTGCGAATGGCTCTTATCATCCAGGACAGTCCGTACGGGAAGGGTGTGCAGAGCGCGGTGAAGGCAACCATCGAGAAAAGGGGACTGAATATCGAGATTGTAGCCGAAGAGACCTTCAAGATGGGTGAGACCGATTTCCGGACCACGCTCACATCCATCAAGTCTGCGAAGCCTGATGTGGTCTATCCTGCCGCATTCCTGAACGAGCAGATACCCATGGTCACCCAGGCACGCCGGGATGTCGGATTGAATACCATCTTCCTCTCAGTGGAATGCAACGATGACCCCGATTACTACGAAGGCCTTGACAAGTATGGGGAATATTCAATAATCGAGACACGGTTCAGTCCCTATGCAATCCCGAGGGGCGCGATCGCTGCCGACATGGAAGCGTTCCGGGAAAATTACTTCAAGAAGTGGGGATCATATCCCGGGATGATGGGGGCATCCACCTATGAGGGAATCTACATTGCCGCAAAGGCTGTTGAAAATGCAGGGACCCGGGATAAGGTTCAGGTCAACACAGCACTTGATTCGCTGACCATGCCTCAGATGATCGAAGCCATGAAGAACGGGGTGATCACCTTCACCGATGATTACCGCGAGGCAAAATTCGATCTCTACATGGAGCAGCTCGTCTGGAACGATGCTCTCGGAGAACTCCGTCCGGTTATTGTCTGGCCGGATCACATGAAGGATGCCAATTTCGTGCTCCCTGACTGGTACGAGCCCGGATCATCCCCCTGATCCCCGCATCTTTATTTATTTTTCTGAACTCCTCTCGCTCCTTTGCCACCCCAATATCCCGGACCGCAATTCATCTCACAGGGATAACCGGAACCGGACTTTTTTTATTACCCGCATGATCAAATCGCGACACTGGTGATATCCATGTGCTTCACCTGGTTGAATTATGTGAAGTGAATAACGGGAGAATTGAATACTCTGCAGATAATTAACGTTCATTCGAGGGCCGCGTCATCGCCATCGCCGGATTTTCTGTACCATCCCGGGGGGATATGCATTTCAAATCTCGCACCTTTCCCGGGGATGCCGTTCTCCTGGATGGTGATTCCTGTTATCGCGAGTATCCCTTTCGTCAGGAAGAGACCGAGGCCCCGGTGTTTCCCGAATCCTTTCTCAAAAATATGTGCTTTGTCTTCAACGGGAATCCCTATCCCATCATCCTCGCAGGTCAGGACCCCCACTTCACCCTGCTGTCTGAAATGGAACCTGATTCGGGTTACTCTCTCGCCATGGGCGAGGGAATTATCGATGAGATTGTAGAGTATCCGCTCGATGAGAGGATCGGAGAAGAGCTCGAGATCTCCGCATTCCTCCTCCACCTTCACGGGACCAAGAGGTACCTTCAGGGTAGTCCTCCTGATGAGATCACTGACGCTGAACCATGTAGGGGCAGAATGTTCACCCCCGATATGGTATTCTTTGGTAAAAGCCAGCTGGTCCTCGATTGATATTGAGGCTTCAGTGATGCGATCGAGATAGTGGAGTACATGGGAGTCATGAGAGAGCCCCTCCCTCGATATCTCAGCATAACTCCTGATGACCGTCACCTGGTTCAGGATATCGTGGCTTGTAATCTTTGAGAGAAGGATGAGCTTCTTATTTGCAATCTGGAAACTCTGGACTGCTTCTTGTTCAGCGATGATATGTCCTTCGAGGGCATTCAGTGTCTGATTTATCCCGGATGAGAGGCTGGAAATCTCATCATTCCCGGAAGGCGCTATCCTTCTGGAGAAGTCACGGCTTTCCGCGATCTCTTTCATTTTTCCTTCCAGATAAGAGAGTCTTGAGAAGATATCACGGTCAAGAAGAAAGAGCACCGCAAGGACTGCCATGAACCCTATCCCTGCAATGATGAGAATGAACAGGATCATGCTTTTCTGGGATGCCTGGTAGGTCACTCTTTCACTGTCAACCTGCAGGACAATTCCCGGCATTCCAAACACATCCCGCATTAATGCATATGATGATATGTAATTAGTATCCTCAGATATTTCCACAAACACGGGGTGCTCCCTGTCAAGGAGAGTATTCGGCGCATTTCTTTCATCAACCCTGGATATGGAAAGGTTTGTTGAAGTCAGTTGTGCGATTTTCTGAATCTCAATATCATCAAGATACCGTGCAATACAAAGATATCCTGTCACCGGACCGGTCTGGTCACTTTTCAGAATCGGGTTGACGGATATCAGGAGTATCCCCTCAGGGAGTGTAAGGATTCCCTGCACTCCGGGATAATCCTCTTCAGGAATATCGGTGATCTCCTTGAGAAAGGGCTCTGCAGAATTCAGGAGTTCAGGAATTACGAGAGGCTGGTATTCATGGTAGTCGTATCCTTTCCCGAAAAAAAGTGTCCCGCTCACATCGTAATAGAGCATAAAATCGAGCTTCAATGACGTGAACGTTTCATTCATCAGGTTGTCCTCGATATATCCCTGCCTTCGGTCCTGTGCAAAAAAGTAGGTGTCATCCCACCTTGACCAGTCAAGAGAGGTTCCCTGCATGGTATCAAGTTCATATTGGATCACATGCATGACATTGAGAACATTTTTCTCTGCATCCAGGGATTCAATCCGGTCTCGTGTCGGGATAAGGACCATCTGCATGCTGACAAGAATAGCAATACCCAGAATGAGGACAAGAACGATGATGGCGACTGCAATCTTTTTACGAATCAGCATGACTATTCTGTTCCCTCTTTGGTTTCAGATGAGTCCTTCACCAAGATGGATGCGGTTCCTAAAGGGTTGCCATGGTAGTGACCGGATAAAACATCCACTCATCGGTATGGTAGTTTCTTTAGGATAGACTATCAAAATTACTATCTGGTACTATCCCAAAAGATACACCATATGAGAATTACTCCCGATATCCGGGTGGTATTGCCTATCTTTACTGTATTCCTGGTTTTTTCTTCCGGGTGCACGATCCCAGATACCTCAACCACCTCGACCGGGGTGCCAGGATATACCCTTCCTGCACAGGGTTCCGCTGACATCGCATTTCTCTCCCTGTACGAGAGTTCGGGAGCTGACATTGCAACCAGGCTGGAGAACGTACACCGCTGCTTCCCAGCAGAGACAGCAGTCAGAAATGTTCCTTACATGGCCACCGATCTCCGCACCGCTGCGCTGGAATTGAAGGGTGCTGCAGACACCTATCACACAACTATGATCAAGATCGGGCCGTTCGAAATGAAGGAACACGAACTCCAGAGGAATGAATATCTCAAGTATCTCTCCACGATAAGGAAATCCGCAGGGGATATCGCCGGGGCTGCCGAGGGAGAACTGAACGGGGAATTCGGTCTCGCACAGACCTACGCAGAGTCTGCAAAAATTTCACTGAAAAATCCCGTCGGGATCCCGGGATCTTCGCATGAACACCTGCTGAAGGAGATAGGAGATTCTCTTGATGATTACATTCAGAAGATGCGGGGGAAAAGAATATGAGCGGCACGTCTCTGCATGGAAATATTCTGCATTCCTTCCTCATGGTGCTTTTATATAGATCAGAGCGGAGAAAGAAACACATCATGTTCAATCCTGAATCATGGAAAGCCAGGGGGTGCCCTTAAGGTATGATCAAAAGTAAGCCACGTGCGGTATGCATTCTCGCATGTATTGTCCTCGCAGCGTTCATCGCAGGACCAGGTTGTATCTCCCAGCCACAAGACCAGGAAAAACAGGTCACACAAATACCGGAATCCCCCACACCTTCACCGGTAACTACTCCGGCACCTGCATCAATGAAAGGAGTGTTATGGGAACTGGCCTCATATGACAGCGGGAGGATCGCACAGGAGAGTGTAACCCTGGGAACCACGGTGACTGCCCGGTTCGAACAGGGGGGTATCCTCCAGGGCTCATCAGGGTGCAACCAATATTCTGCATCATTTGAAACAAACGGTTCACATCTCCTCATTTCGACCCCCCAGCACACCCGGAGAATCTGCCATTCCCCTCCAGGAGTCGAGCACCAGGAAAAGGCCTACCTCATAGACCTTGAGAAGGTGAGAACGTATACACTGGATGGCAATATGCTGCGGCTCTTTGATGAAGCGGGAAAAACAGTGCTCCTCTTCAGGAAAACCGATTCTCCCCAGGGTCTATCCGGCATATCATGGAAGACCTGGCACATGAGCTCCTACCAAAACGATTCAGGAAATGTTGTCGGGATCCCGGGTTCAATGGTCATGACAACCAGGTTCCTTAACGGGACCGTATCAGGTTTTTCGGGGTGCAATTGTTTCCTGGGCCAATACCGGGAAGATGGCGGAGCGATGGCAATAGAAGGACTCATTGTCACCGATACGAATTGCAGGAACGAGACTGTTATGGGTGTGGAACGATCATTCATCAGTAATTTAGGGACAACAACCGCATATATCGTCACTTCTGACAGACTTTTACTTGTGGATGACCGCGGTGAGTCGCTCCTTGTATACGAGGCAACACCTGCTTCTTCCTGATCCGCGCTCCCGGATGCAGGGGGGACTACCGCTGTTTTTTTTCAGAACGACGCCTTTTTCCCATCGATCCGTACCTGAAAGTATGGCGTATACAATCAGGTGATACCAGACACCGGGCAAAAAGACGTGGAGAATTATGACATCCCCCCTTTACCCTTCGTTATCCGGCATCACGGATCAGCCTGCTGTCTTACCATCCCCTTTCAAAAACGTGTCGTAAAGACCTCGACACCTTTATTGCGACGCTCAAAGACACAAGAACATACTGTACTTATGCCTTCATCGCAGTCGCGTAGATTTCCAGGAAACCTCCCTTTTTCTTATTATCTCCTGGGAGTACTCTGTCTGCTTATCATATGCATCATCTTCTCCATTGTGATGATCAATTACCAGGGAAGCGTTGAGAACCAGAAACGACAGCAGCAGATGACAATGGAGCAGACTGAAGCAGAGATAATTCGAACCATTACACTTATTGATTCCGGCAGGAAATTGCGTGAAGAGACATACTACCCTTCAATGGTGTCGGTAACTGACTCAGCTATTGAACTCTACCAATCGGGCGAGGGTAAAATCAGACCTGGAACTCTCGAGGAAATCGTGAACCGGACTGGTACCCGGATGGATGTCTCCTATGTGAACACACGTGGAATTATTGAAATTTCCACGCAACCCGGCCTTGAGGGAAAGAACGCTTCCCAGGTCTTCCCCCGGATTTCCTCTCTGGATGACCCTGATTCATGGGCAGATACCTTCATCCCCTCAAGAGCATTCCGTGATCACAATTCAGGGGAGATATACCTTTCTTCCACGAAACCAACACAGGACAGGAATTTTTTATTCCTTGTGACCCTGACCAATCCTCTGCTCGTGAGGGATTGGGAAAACCTGAATTATTCACGGAGCATGAACGAGATCGCCTCATCGCATCCAACAATTAAAAACCTGCGGCTTTTTTCAACAGATGGTGAATTCATTTCAGGTACGAAGAGCCAGAGCCCTGATGACCTGGATAAGGATGCTTTCAGAAGGGTTGTCGACACGAAGAGAACCCTCGATATTGAGATCAAAGACAGGAAATTGATTGTCAGATACCTCTACATTAACCTAGGGATGACTGGATACCCTGATACCGATGATGTAATTGCCGAGTTCACGCTTGACCCGGGCAGGTCTGCGGGTCATCTCCAGTCATTATGGATCTCAAACCTCATTGGGGGGATAGTCCTTTTTATTCTCTCCATGCTCGTACTCATCCCCCTGATCCATGCCCTCACCAACCCACTCCGCCATATCACCGACGATGTTGATACGATTGCACGCGGTGACCTGGAACACCCCATACGGGAAACGCACGGGAGAGAATTGGGCATACTGAAAGAGAGCATCAGCAGCATGGTATACACACTCAAGACTACTATCCACAATCTCCAGAAAAGCGAGGACCTCTACAGGGAGGTGGTCGAGAGCCAGAACGAGCTCATCTGCCGCAGGACTCCTGATGGGACATGTATTTTTGCAAATGCAGCTTTTTATCGATACTACAAGAAAACCAGCGACGAGATCATCGGGACAAAATTCTTCCCGGAGGTTCCTGGAAATGTTGAATCAATCCATGACACTATAATCCAAACACTGTCCCCGGAAAAACCATCATTGCATTTTCATCATCGCGTGATCGTACCTGATGGCAAGGTCCGCTGGCACAGCTGTCAGGTTAGGGGATTCTTTGACAGTGATGGGAGACTCACCGAGATCCAGGAAGTATGCCGTGATATTTCAGAGCGAATCGAGTTTGAGAACGCACTCAAAGAAAGTGAAGGCAGATTCAGGAATCTCATCGAGAAATCGCCAATCAGCATAGCAATCCTGCGTGCCGGGAAGATAGTGTATGCCAATCCGGCCCTTATCTCACTCCTGGGATACCAGGGAGATGGCTCGCCGGTTGGACTGTCCTTTCTCAATTTTATCCCGGAAGAACAGCGCGAGAGCCTTGCACAAAGGAATTCCATGCGGAATGCGGGAGTCCCTGTGCAGAATGAATACGAGACCCTTGTCACCAAGATTGGAGGGAGTGTGTTTCACTGTCATGTGCTTGTATCAGAGATCCAACTCTCCGATGGTCCCGCAACGATTGCATACCTCACAGATATCACCCGGAGAAAGGTAGCCGAAGAGGAAGTAAACACCCTCTATGCTGATATGGAGCAGAAGGTCAAAGTGCGCACTGCTGAACTTTCAAGGGCAAACCAGGAACTCGAATCCTTCAGTTACTCTGTCTCCCATGACCTGAAGTCCCCTCTCCGGGCAATCGATGGATATTCAAGCATTCTCTCCCAGAAATATGCTCCGCAATTGCCGGATGACGCAAAGATCTACCTTGCCAAGATCCGGCAAAATACGCTGTATATGGCAGATCTCATCAATGATGTCCTTGAGCTTTCGCGAATAGGAAGGGTATCCCTTAAAAAAGAAAGGATTGACATCGAAAAAATTGTCCGGGAAGTCATTGATGACTTCTCTCCTGATATTTCTGACAGAAATGTGAGTGTGAAGATCTCACAGATGCCTCCATGTAATGCAGATCCGCTCCTTGTGCACCTGGTCTATTCAAATCTGATTTCGAATGCCATCAAGTTCTCAAGGGACAGGACACATCCTCTCATTGAATTTGGGTCATATACCAGGGAACGTGAGGTTGTCTATTACATAAAAGACAATGGAATCGGTTTTGACATGAAATATGCAAATACTTTGTTTAAGGTATTCACGAGGCTTCATAATTCAGCGGATTATGAGGGAACCGGGATAGGCCTTGCCATCGTGTCGCGTATTATTGAGAGGCACGGCGGAAGAATATGGGTCGATGCAGAGCCTGACAGGGGTGCAACATTCTTCTTCACCTTCGGCCCGGATTCGGGTTCATGAGACGGGATGACATACGGGATATCCCGGTACTCTCAATTATCTTGGGTTCACTTCCGAAAAAAAGGATAACATGCGCCGACCGGGACTCGAACCCGGGTTTAGGCGTTGGCAACGCCTAGTGATAACCACTACACTATCGGCGCGGTTTTTGCTCTACACAATATGAGGTATTCAATAATAAGGGTATCGAATTCCCGACAATACGGGCATGATTCCCTTTCTTTTTGCAGGAACCACACGATCCTTCAAGAAATACCTGTGGGTTATCCGCATGATTCCAACACCTTAATGAAAAAGAGGGGCCACACCTATAATGATGATCCCTCTTCTGGTCGACGTCTCTGATAAGACCGTGGTGATCTTCGGTGGCGGAGAGGTCGGGGCACGAAAAGCCGCATATTTTGCCCCGGAAGCAAGGGTAACAGCCTACAGCAGGTCATTCTCCCCGGCATTCTCCAGTCTTCATGTGGAATGCCAATCCCTGGATCTGAATACAACTGGTGATGAGACCCTGCTGGCCCTCATCGATGATGCGTTTCTTGTCATCGCAGCGACACCCGACCAGGAACAGAACAACAGGATTCGTAGATTGTGCGTTTCGAAAAAGATCCTCTTCAACAATGCCGCGGGTGAGACAGGAGACCTCCTGATACCATCAATCATTAAGGGTGAACGGTTCCTTCTTGCCATCAGCACCAGGGGCTCGAGTCCGGGCGTCTCCCGTTTTCTCAGGGAATATCTTGAATCAACACTTCCTGACCTTGACCGGATGATCGATCTCCAGGAGAGACTCCGTGCATATCTGAAGGACTGCCTTCCCGACCAGGAGGAGCGGAAAACGATTGTCTGGA
>Ga0302253_1001497_pt1 | contig 13869 bp, 11 predicted proteins | sample AAG_RA_Trp_MG_FD_193537 | JGI IMG/M metagenome (GOLD analysis project Ga0302253, IMG submission 193537) | Enriched activated sludge microbial communities from anaerobic digester in WTTP, New Holstein, Wisconsin, United States - AAG_RA_Trp | ecosystem: Engineered > Bioreactor > Anaerobic >...
ACGCCATCAACGATGCGGTCGAAGAGGTGCGCGGCATCGCCAATGCCACGGAGAGTGGCATGCGGCACTCTGGCGGCGTTGTGCGCGACCTTTCGCGCAGTTCTTCGGAATTGTTGCAACTCATCGCGAGGCTGCGAGGCTGACCAGCACGAGAAGGCGGGCAATGGTCGTCTGGCTGGAACGTATCGGTGGCAATCTCCGGAGGCGTATCGAATCAGACCATAACGCATCGGTCTGCACCGGGGTGTGCCGGGCAGGATGCTCATTTCAGGGGCTTCATGTCGGCCTTGAAGTGCCGGTCTGCATGATTCCGGGAACGGGAGTGGCGAAGGTAGGCGAGAGAAGGATGCGCTGGTGTCTGGCGTGTCGTCAACGGGCTGTGCGCGTCGCGAGGGCAGCCTCGCGGGCCGCCTCTTCGAAGGCTTCCATCTCCGCCCCGTGGTCGTATCCGGCGATATGCCCGAGTCCATGGGCCAGCAGTCGCAGACAATGCTCCTGAACGGGCTGACCGTACAGGAAGGCCTCCCGTCGCAGCGTATCCACGGAGAGAACCAGCGAACCCAGAAGCGGCAGGCTGGTGTGGGCATCCTGCCCCGTGCCGCATTCCATGCCGTCGGCAGGGTAATCCGGGGGGTCTCCATACGCCGGAAACGAGAGGATGTTGGTGGGGCCGATGCAGCCCAACTGCTCTTCGTTGATCATGGCGATGAGGGCGTCGTCTGCGATGGTCAGTTCCACCTCGAAGCCCTCCAGCCCCGTGGCGCACTGCATGGCGGCGAACACCCCTGAAAGGTCGCGAAGGGCGATGGGCAGCCGCCATGCTGCCCGGCAGGGGTCGTCAACAAGAAGCCGACTCATGCCGTCCCGTCCCGCTCTCCTCGGCGTGCAGTTGCTGCGGGCAGCGCATTCTCTGAACCAGCGGCGGCGGACTCCACGTCGTTGTCCACCTCGGTGTCCGGGGCGGGGTTTCCGCTGTCAGTCTTACCCTCGGTACGTGGCTGCCCGGAGATGGTGGCATTGCCCTTGCCGTTGCCGTTCTTGCCGCCGGTCTGTCTGGAGAGTTCTGTAGTCTGCACGGATGCCGTCTCCGCACTGTCCGACTGCGAAGGCTGCTCCTGCACGGCAGGCGCCTTATCGTTCTGCTCGTTTCTGGGCTTCTTGTCCTTGTTCGCATCCGGGTATTCGATGCGTTGATGGAAGATGCCGGTGAGGATGCGGTGGAAGCTCTGCGAGAGCTTATGCAGGTCCTTGAACGTGAGTTCGGATTCGTCGAGTTGCCCCTCGGCGAAGATGCCCTTCACGATGGTGTCGATGTGCCCCTTGATGCGCGCGGGCGTAGGGTCGACAAGCGTACGGCTTGACGCCTCGACAGCGTCGGCGAGCATGACGATGGCGGCTTCACGGCTCTGGGGACGCGGACCGGGGTAGCTGTAGTCCTCTTCACGCGGCTTTTCGCCAAGGTCGACAGCCTTCTGGAAGAAGTAGCGGATGACGCGGGTTCCGTGATGCTGCCGCAGGATATCCACGATTTCCTGCCCCAGTCTGTGCTTCTCCGCCAGTTCCACGCCCTTCTTCACATGCGAGGTGATGATGAGCGCACTCATGGAGGGAGCCAGTTTGTCGTGCTTGTTGCGACTGCCGAACTGGTTCTCGATGAAGTACTCTGGCTTCGAGAGTTTGCCGATGTCGTGGTAGAGGGCTGCCACCTTGCACAGCAGGCTGTTGGCACCGATGTTCTTGGCCCCGGCTTCGACCATGTTGGCGACGATGAGGGAGTGGTGGTACGTGCCCGGCACCGTCACCATGAGGTCTTGTAGCAGCGGCTGTTCAAGGCTCATGAGTTCCATGAGGCGGAAACGCGTGGTGTAGCGGAACGCCATTTCGAGGAAGGGGCTCAGGGCAAAGAGCAGCAGCATCGAAATCATGGCGTTGGCCCCGACCAGCAGCAGGGTGTGCACAAGTGGCGTACCGCGCAATCCTTCAAGCAGCGCCGATGCAAGGCCGCATACCAGCAGTCCCCCCAGAAGCGGGAAGAAGCTCCACACCACATCCTGCCGGGTCTGGGCCCTTGTGACCAGCCATGTGTTGAGCATGGCTCCCACGAAGAAGAACAGGAAGAGCGGCAAGCCCCCCTGTAGCAGGACGGTGCAGAAGAAGGCCAGCAGAAGTCCTGTCACGCAGTAGCGGCGGGCGGAGAATATGAGTGCCGAAAGGCCTGCGGCCCCGGCCACTGGAAAGCAGTAGGCAAGCCGTTCGGTGGCGATGCCGTCGGTGATGCCCGGGGCAAGCTGGTTGAGCCCCTTGGCTGCGAGGGCGAAGCCCAGCAGCAGGAGGGAGATGAAGAGCAGGTCCTTGCGTTGCAGCGGGCGGCCCGGTCTGCCGCTGGGGGCGAAGAAGAGGCCGAAGGCGAGAATGGCCGCTGAAACCGCCGTGCCGACGACGGTGAGCGAATGCAGCCGCTTGCTGCGAACGCTGTAGAGACTCTGGATTTTCAGTTGCTGTTCACGTCCGACACGTTCGCCCTGCCGGACGATGACCTCTCCCCGTTGAAGCCTGTACAGCACAGGCTCTATGGCGTCCGTGACCTCGGCTGAACGGGCTGCGGTCGCCTCGCGGTTGAGGGTGAGCGTGGGCACCAGCAGAGGCTCGATGAGCGACAGGATGGCCCTGCGGGTGGCGAGTTGCAATTGTCCGTCGTTCTTGAGTGTCTGCGTCAATTCGGAGGTGACGGTGCGTATGTCGGGGATGGCATGCAGGTTGGTGCGTAGCGTTTCGGTTCCGGTGGTCAGGTCGCGTACGAGGATGCCTCCCTTGAACTGAAGCAGGATGCGCATGTCGGAGGATACGCCGTCGGACAGCCGGGCTTCGGTCCATGGCAGGACATTGGTGGTGACATACGACTGGAACGATTCGCTCGACCAGACCGTGAGCGTACGCATGGAAATATCGGTGCCCAACTGGTCGGAGAGGGCTAGACGCAACGGTTCGAGGTCGCCGATTTCGGCGTTGTTGAGCGACTGGAACACTTCGTGAACCCTTTCGCGCAGGTGCAGAAGGGGTTCGGTGCTCAACTCGAAGACGGCCGGTTGCAGCATTCCGGCCTGTTCACGGCGGGCCCGTGTCGCCTGCTGGTCTTCGACAAGCAGGTCGCGGTCGGCCACGATGTCATGAGGAGCAATCTCTCCGGCGACGAGAACGCGTGCAGGAGCCTTCATGTCGCTCCCTGCAAGGAACGAGAGCGCGATGATGACACAGGCGAGGGCGACGAGGCCGCCGGCGTCGGTCACGAGCGCGAGTCGACGCAGCAGGTTACGTATGGTTGTTTTTGACGGATTCATGTCTTTCATAGGCCTGTACGATGCGTCCGACCAGTGGATGCCTTATGACGTCGGCTTCATGGAAGCGGATGATGCGTATGCCCTTGACGCCGTCGAGGATGCGCATGGCCTGTACGAGGCCTGACCGGGAGAGGGCATCGCCCCTTCCGGATGTGGGCAGGTCTATCTGGGTTACATCGCCCGTGATGACGGCGCGCGACCCGAAACCCAGCCGGGTGAGGAACATCTTCATCTGTTCGGGGGTCGTGTTCTGTGCTTCGTCAAGGATGATGAACGCATCGTTCAGGGTGCGTCCGCGCATGAAGGCCAGAGGCGCAATCTCGATGACCCCTGTCTCGAGCATGTCCGTAACCTTCTGGAAGTCGAGCATGTCGTGCAGGGCGTCGTAGAGTGGGCGCAGGTAGGGGTTGACCTTTTCGACGAGGTCGCCGGGCAGGAAGCCCAGCTTCTCGCCCGCTTCGACGGCGGGGCGGGTGAGTATGATGCGCTTGACGCGGCGGGCTTGCAGCAATGCAAGGGCCGTCGCCACGGCGAGGTAGGTTTTTCCCGTGCCCGCAGGGCCCACGGCGAACACCATGTCGTTGTCACGCAAGGCGTCTACATAGTCTCGCTGCGAGAGCGTCTTGGCCGTCACCGTCTTGCGCGGAGAGACGACGAACACGGCTTCACGAAAGACCTTGCGCAACTCCGTTGCGGGTTCGCGTTCAAGCATGGAGTAGGCATGGGTCACATCACGGGCATAGAGAGGGTGCCCTGCCTTGAGCAGGCCGTAGAGTTGCGTGAGAAGCCTCAGCACGGTCTCCACGGCAGTGGCATTCTCACCACTGACAGTGACGGCGTTGCCGCATGTATCTATGGACGTGCCGGAACGTTCGGCAATGATGTCGAGATTGCCGTTCTGTGCGCCGAAGAGTTGATTGGCCAGTCCGGCGTCGTCGAAGGAGAGTGTTTCGACCGTTTGTGTCTGTGTCATGCCTTGCTTTGGCAAAAGGATACAACCTAGGCGACCCTGTGGTCACCAGCCCCCGTAATGCCTCGATAGCCCTTTTTGCCGGGAGCGTCCAAGCTTTTTCTTTGCTGTATTGGCATGATTCATGCTTGGAAGTCGGCACTGACATGAGGCGGCAACCACTGCCGCCGGGAGGCACGATGCGTACGACGGGAATAGGCAGCTACACGATGGCTTACGGTAATGGTATCGACTTCGCCAATCTCAAGCAGTCGAACACGAAGGATGCCACTGCTTCGGACAAGACGTCCGGCACATCAGGCGGAAAGACCTCGGCCACCGGGGCGTATGCAGGGGCCACAAGCGGGACGCTTGCGCTTCAGTTGCGTTCGCTGTTCGAAGGCATGAAACTCTCGGGCGGCAGTCAGGTTTCGTTCGCCTCATTGCAGAAGTATCGTGAAGGGCTTGAAGCCTCGTTCTCGGAAACGGTCCGCAAGGACTTGCTGGCCCTCGGTGTCGACAAGGACATCGAATTCCGCCTTGCGTCCGACGGTCAGGGGGGTGTCTCTGTCGTCAGCAACCATGCAGACAAGGCCAAGGTCGAGAAGTATTTCAAGGACAATCCCGACATGGTCGCCAAGTTCAATGACATTCAGGCCCTTACCGGGCTTGATCAGGCACGCAAGGCACAGCAGATTTCTCCTGCCGCCCTGCGAACCCGCATTCAGATGGAGAGCATGGCACTCTGGTTCGACTCCACATCCAACGGAGGCGGTTCGTCCATTCTCGATTTCAACATGCAGGCATCCAACTTCCTTGCGAGCATCAACCGGCGGGTCTAGCCTTACACGCCAGTTGCACCGATTACGCCAGTTGCGCAGTTGCCATAGTTGCGTCGGCTGACACAGTTGCCCCAGTTGCGACGCTTGCCCGCATTCATGTGTGCCGCCCTGATGCCTCCGTCACCCTGTCACTTCCTCCTGTCATCCGCCGTCCAGCCATCTGGCCGGTAGGATGCATCGTCAATACTCTGCCGTCCTGAGGGCAGGGGCGCCAGACGGCCTCCGTCCGTTGGCGTTCCATACTGACCTGCGGGAGGGCATGGAACGTTGGCAGTAATCGCAGCCCGCTCTTGTCATCCGTGGTCGATGCTGGCATGACTCCCGCGTGAACGTTCGCCATCCCGTCCCTTCCGCCCCGGCAGCCGGGGGTTTGCGTACCATTCAGGTCGTCAACGTGCGCTGGTTCAATGCCACCGCATGGTACGGCATTGAACTGGCGCGTCTGCTGCGCGCTTCCGGGCATGAGACGCTCGTCATAGGTCTTGCGGGCACAGCTTCGTTCGAGAAGGCCGTGTCTCTGGGGCTAGACCCTGTCCCTCTGCCACTCAACACGGGCAATCCTCTGCACTGGCCCGGTCTCTACGTCTCCATGCGTCGGCTGGTGCAGGCGTTCCGGCCCCATGTGGTCAACTGTCACAGGGGCGAAGGGGTGCCTCTCTGGGCCGTGCTGCGGCGGGAGGCAGGGTTCGCCCTTGTCCGTACACGCGGCGACCAGCGCCTGCCCAAGGGCAATCTGCCCAACAGGCTGCTGCACTCCCGCGTGGTCGACGCCGTCATTGCCACCAATTCCGTCATGGCGCGCCATATGGCTGATAACATGGGGGTCGCTTCCGACCGGGTGCATACCATCATCGGTGGTGTGGATGCGGACAGGTTCCGCTTCGACCCCGCAGGGCGCGTTGCTGTCAGACAGGGATACGGATGGGGTGATGATGCCTTCGTGATAGGGCTGCTTGGGCGCTTCGACAGGGTGAAGGCGCAGAAGGAGACCATAGAGGCCGTGGCACGTCTCCGTTCACAGGGGTATCACAACCTGCGGCTCATGCTGGCAGGTTTCGAGACCGCCACCACGCAGGCCGAGGTCGAAGGGTGGATACGCGACGCGGGGGTCGGTGACATCACCGCCATCACCGGGCGACACCCTGATGTGGTCGGCTGCATCTCCGCCATGGATGCGGGGGTGGTGCCCTCGCTGTGGTCGGAGGCCATCGCCCGCGCCGCACTGGAGATTATGGCCTGTGGCGTACCGCTGGTGTCGAGTACCGTGGGCGTCATGCCCGACCTGCTTCCCGGCGATGCCATGTGTCCGCCCGGTGACGTGCAGGCATTGGCAGCCCTGCTTGCCCGCGTGCACGACGACGCATCATGGCGCGAGGGGCTTCGCGCAGCCTGTGTGCGTCGCATGGCTTCATTGCGAAGCGAAGATTTCAGGGACGCGACGTTACGCGTCTACAACGAGGCACTCTCACGGCGGCAATGCCCGCCGCGCGTATGAGGAGGAACAGGATGCTCAAGAGTTTCGCCAGCGACAACACAGCAGGGGTGCATCCGCGCATCCTCGCCGCCATGGCCTCCGCCAACGAAGGCCACGCCAAGGCCTACGGCATGGACCCGTGGACAAGTGAGGCTGCGGATGTCTTCCGCGGACACTTCGGTGATGACATCGACCTGTATTTCGTCTTTCTGGGCACCGCTGCGAACGTGCTGGGACTCAAATCCGTCACGCGCCCCTGGCATTCGGTGGTCTGCGCCGATGTGGCCCATATCAATGTCGATGAATGCGGCGCGCCGGAGTCGGTGACCGGGTCGAAGTTGCAGGTCATCCCGTCGCACGACGGTCGCATCCGGGTCATGGACATCGTGCCCCTCATGCACTCGCTGGGTAATTTCCACCACAGCCAGCCCCGTGTCATCTCCATCACCCAGACGACTGAACTCGGCACGGTGTACTCGCCGGCGCAGATACGCGCGCTGGCCGATTTCGCCCACGCCAACGGCATGCTGCTGCACATGGATGGTGCACGGCTGTGCAACGCGGCGGCGGCACTCGATACCGGGCTGGCGGCCCTCACCCGTGACACGGGGGTCGATGTGCTCTCGTTCGGCGGCACCAAGAACGGCATGATGTTCGGTGAAGCCGTCATCTTCTTCAATCGTGAACTGGCAAGCGAATTCAAGTTCATCCGCAAGCAGGGGATGCAACTGGTCTCGAAGATGCGCTTCATCGCGGCGCAGTTCATCGAACTTCTGCGTGATGGTCTGTGGCTTGAGAACGCCCGTAACGCCAACAGCATGGCACGGCTCATGGCTGAAAGCCTGCGCGGTCTGCCCCATGTGACCATCACCCGGCCCGTTGAGGCAAACGCCGTGTTCGCCCGGCTTTCGCCGGAACATATCGCGGCACTGCAGAAGGACTTCTATTTCTATGAGTGGGACCCGGTGCTGCACGAGGTGCGCTGGATGACCAGCTTCGACTCCACCGAGGAACAGGTCATGGAGTTCGTGCACGCCATCAAACGGCTGGCATAGCAGCCTCACGTGATGACAACAGGCCGGGAGCAGAGCTTCCGGCCTGTTTCTTTTGCGTTCAGGTCACCGGGATGGTCGGGGCGGACGCGGCACCTCTGGTCATCCCGGGCGTCTGTGTGTTTCCGTGCATACGGCGCCCGGCCTAGCGTCGCCCGGCTTGGCGTTGTCTGGCGGGTGTCGTTCACGTGCCCTGCGCGGTCACAGGCGCATCTTCGCATACAGGTTCGCAATCAGCGGGCGGGAATAGACATGCAGACGAAGGCGAAGCCAAGACCACGGTTTCGCCTTGGCCTTGAACCGGTTCACGGCAAGCGGTGCTGATGGCGGGTTGGACCCCATGAGCGTGGTCAGGAAGACCCTGAAGCCAAGCTCACGCCCTATGGCGAGGGCTTCGTCGCAGAAGGCCCCCCAAGGCCAGCAGAAGGTGGTGACGGGATGCCCCAGTTCGTTCTCGAGAAGCTGCTTGCAGTCACGCATCTCGCGGTACATGCGTTCTGTCCGTTCCGCGTCGGTCTCGAACCTGCCGAGACCGTCCGCGCCGAATGCCTCCACCGTATGCATCAGGTGCTCTGTCGCGGCGGTGTCGGAGAAAAAGGCGTAGGCTCCGTCCTTGTCCTGCGGTACGGTCTCGCGGATGGCGTGCAGAAGTCCGGCCGAAGGCAGGAAGGCGCGTTCACGCAGTGCCGGCCCCACCTTGAAGCGCGGCAGCCCCCACGGCACGTCGCCCTCCACGCGGTCGAAGGTGCGCCCCCGGCGTTGCGGGGCGTAGAAGCCCTCATACGAAGCCGAGGTGAAGACGCTGCGATGCCACATGGAGTGGGCCGCAACCGCGAGGGTGCCTGTCGATTCGGCATGTCGGGCCTCGTCCCAGTTGAGGAACAGGTCGTGCCGTTCATCGAAGCCAAGCCTGTGCTTCACGAAGGGGGCGTCCACACGGGGCAGCCCCTCGGCGGGGATGCGCCCCGACCATACGTCGGCGAGGGTGGGGCGCAGCCCGGCTGCGGTTTCGAGTTTGCCCGCCGTGGCGAACACCGTGCCGCAGTGCCCGTACTTTTCGAGAATGGGCAGGGCGTGGACGTAGTTGTCGAGAAAGCCGTCGTCGAAGGTGATGAGCACTGAACGTTCGGGCAGTGGCGTGCCCTCGGCAAGGAACGCTTCAGCCTCGGCAAGGCTCACGCCGCGCCAGCCCTCGGCGGCCATGCCCCGGCAATGGTCTTCGAACTGGTCGGGGTGTACGGCGATGGAATCGTGGACGCGGCTGATGTAGTGGTACATGAGTACCGGAAGGCTGCGGAGCATGTTGCATATCCTGACGGGGCGGCGCGGGATGAATGCATCCCGATGCGTACCCCTTTCTTGACTGCCGGTTAGGGCGGCTTATCTAAAAGGACGAAATCGACGAGTGCAGAAACTGGCACCGTCAACAGGAGAGCTATACGAGATGGGTGTCGAGTTCAAGGACTACTACAAGCTGCTGGGCGTGAGCCGCACCGCCTCACGGGATGAGATTGCCAAGGCCTACAAGAAGCTGGCCCGCAAGTACCATCCCGACCTCAATCCGGGAGACAAGAAGGCCGAGGAGAGCTTCAAGGAGATCAACGAGGCCTACGAAGTGCTCAAGGACGACGAGAAGCGCAAGCTCTACGATCAACTCGGGCCCAACTGGCAGCACGGACAGAACTTTCAGGGGGCGCCGGGCTTCGAGAACGTCCGCTTCGACTTCGGCGGCGGGCAGGGGTTCGGTGGTGCGGGCTTCAGCGACTTCTTCGAGACGCTCTTCGGTGGCGCAGGCGCTGGCAGGCGGGGTGGGGGAGGCTTCGGCCCAGACCCCTTCGGCGGTTTCTCCGGGCGTCAGCGCAAGGGGCGTGACGTGGAGGCCGAGATAGCCCTGACCCTCGAAGAGGTGCACGGGGGTGGAAGGCGCGCCATCACCCTGCAAGGGCAGACCGGGCCGCGTACGCTCGAGGTGAACATCCCCGCAGGCGTTCGCGATGGCGCCCGGATACGCCTTGCCGGACAGGGCGACCCGGGCATGGGTGGAGCCCCTGCGGGCGACCTGTACCTCAAGGTGCGCCTCGCGCAGCATCCGCTTTTCGCCGTCGAGGAGTCGAACCTCGTCTACGACCTGCCCCTCGCACCATGGGAGGCGACACTGGGAACCACGGTGCGCGTGCCCACGCTGGATGGCGAGGTGGACATCGCCGTGCCTCCCGGCACCGGCAGCGGCCGCAAGCTGCGGCTCAAGGGGCGCGGTCTTGGCCCGGTGGGCAAGCGTGGCGATCAATTCGTGCGCATCGTGGTGCGCGTGCCCGACACGCTGACGCCGCGAGAGCGTGAACTCTGGGAAACCCTGGCCCGCGAATCGTCGTTCCGGGCGCGTGAAGGGCGGTAACGCCTCAACTCCGGCCCGACGAGGAGAACAACATGGAAGGTAAGCACAGCGTAGCCGGTCTGCCCATCCGTTCGGAACTGATCGCAAGGGCCGAGTTTCTGGAACTTGCGGCCATTCTTCCAGCCCGTCTCAACGAGCTCATAGAACTCGGGTGGATAGAGCCGGTGATGACACCGGTAGAGGCCATGCTCTTCAGGCAGATCGACGTCTATCGCATTCGCAAGCTCGAACGCATCTGCGCTGATTTCGAGTTGCCGAGCGTCGGCGGCATCATCATCGTCGACTTGCTCGACCGCATAGACACCCTCAACAGCAGAATTCGCGAACTCGAGGTCTCGATCCGCAGGTAGCGGACGTACAAGGAGGAACGCGCCATGGATATCGGAAAGTTCACCGAGAAGTCACAGCAGGCACTGGCAGAGGCCCAGAACATCGCCGTCCGCTTCGGTCATCAGGAAGTGGATGCCGAACACCTTGCCGACGCCCTCGTCAGGCAGGAGCAGGGGCTTGTGCCCAGATTGCTCGACCGCATGGGGCAGAAGCCCGAAGCCTTTGCCGAGGCGCTCGAGCGCGAACTCGGCAAGCGTCCCGCCGTCAGCGGGCCGGGGGCGGCACCGGGGCAGATATTCGTCTCGAAGCGACTCAACGCCGTACTGGTGAAGGCGCAGGACTTCGCGCGGCAGCTGAAGGACGAATATGTCAGCGTAGAGCATATCTTCTGTGTGCTTCTCGAAGAACCCGCTTCCACCATCATGGGGCGCATCGCCCGCGAGTTCTCGCTCAGCCGCGAGAAGGTGCTCGGTGTGCTGGAGGATGTGCGCGGTTCGCAGCGCGTCACGTCCGCCAACCCTGAAGATACCTACGAGGCGCTTCAGAAGTATGGTCGCGACCTCGTGGAGGAGGCGCGCAAGGGCAAGCTCGACCCCGTCATCGGGCGTGACGCCGAGATTCGCCGGGTCATCCGCATCCTTTCAAGGCGCACCAAGAACAACCCCGTGCTCATCGGCGAGGCTGGCGTGGGCAAGACGGCCATCGTCGAAGGTCTGGCCCACCGCATCCTCAAGGGCGACGTGCCCGAAGGCCTGAAGGAGCGTGGTCTGTTCGCGCTGGACATGGGGGCACTCATCGCCGGGGCCAAGTACCGCGGCGAATTCGAGGAACGCCTCAAGGCGGTGCTCAAGGAGGTCGAGAAGTCCGAGGGCCGCATCATCATGTTCATCGACGAGTTGCACACCATCGTCGGTGCGGGCAAGACCGACGGCGCCATGGACGCCAGCAACCTGCTCAAGCCCATGCTGGCGCGGGGCGAGTTGCATTGCATCGGCGCGACCACCCTCGACGAATACCGCAAGTACATCGAGAAGGACCCGGCCCTTGAACGGCGCTTCCAGCCTGTGCTCGTCGACGAGCCGACCATAGAGGACGCCATCTCCATCCTGCGTGGCCTGAAGGAGCGTTTCGAGGTGCACCACGGCGTGCGCATCAGCGACTCGGCCATCGTCGAAGCGGTGACGCTCTCGCATCGGTACATCACCGACAGGCAACTGCCGGACAAGGCCATCGACCTCATCGACGAGGCTGCCGCCCTCATCCGTACCGAGATAGATTCGCTGCCCGCCGACCTTGACGAGGCCAACCGCAAGATCATGCAGCTTGAGATCGAGCGTGAAGCCTTGCGGCGCGAGACCGATGTCGCCTCTCGAGAACGCCTGGAACGGCTGGAGAACGAACTCGCCGACCTGAGGGCAGAGCAGACGGCCCTGCTTTCGCAATGGGAGCGCGAGAAGGGTTCCATCGACCACGTGCGGAGCATCAAGGAGGATATCGAGCGCACCCGTCACGCCATCGAGGAGGCCGAGCGCGCCTACGACCTCAACCGGGCGGCGGAGTTGAAGTATTCGCGCCTGCTCGAACTCGAGCGGCAACTCGAATCCGCCGAGAAGGGCGGGCATGACGAGACGCGGCTGCTCAAGGAGGAGGTGCGTCCCGACGACATCGCCGAGATCGTCGCGCGGTGGACGGGTATCCCGGTGACACGCCTGCTCGAATCGGAGCGCGAGAAGCTGTTGCGCCTAGCCGATGTGCTGCATGAGCGCGTGGTCGGGCAGGAAGAGGCCGTAGACGCCGTATCCGAAGCAGTGCTTCGTGCACGTGCCGGGCTCTCAGACCCTTCGCGGCCCATCGGTTCGTTCATTTTCCTTGGCCCTACGGGCGTCGGCAAGACTGAGCTTTGCAAGACCCTGGCGGAGGCCCTGTTCGATACCGAAGAGAACATCGTTCGCCTCGACATGAGCGAGTACATGGAGAAGCACGCGGTGGCGCGGCTCATCGGAGCCCCTCCCGGCTATGTGGGCTACGACGAGGGCGGGCAACTCACCGAGGCGGTGCGGCGCAAGCCCTACAGCGTGGTGCTGTTCGACGAGGTAGAGAAGGCCCACCCTGATGTGTTCAACACCCTTCTCCAGATACTGGACGACGGGCGGCTGACAGACAGCCACGGGCGGACAGTGGACTTTCGCAACACCATCATCATCATGACCTCGAACATCGGCTCACCCTACATGCTGGACGGCATCAGCGAAGGGGGCGAGTTCCTTTCCGGCGTTCGTGAGAAGGTGATGGAGGAGTTGCGCAGGCACTTCCGGCCCGAGTTCCTGAACCGCGTGGATGAGACGGTGCTCTTCAAGCCGTTGCTGCCCGCCCAGATAGCCCGCATCGTCGAGCTTCTTCTTGGCAGGTTGCGCGGGCGCCTTGCCGAGCGCAAGATCGACATCCGTCTCGGTGATGTGGCGCGCGACTTCATCGCCAAGGCCGCCTACGACCCCGTGTACGGTGCCCGGCCGTTGCGGCGCTACCTGCAACACAACATCGAAACGCCCCTTGCCCGCAAGCTCATCGCCGGTGAATTGCGCGATGGCACGACGGTGGAAGTGGACGTGGTCGATGATGCCCTGTCGTTCCGAATCGAATAAGACTCTCTGCCCGCTGCCGACCACGACTGCTTGAGGTCGTGGTCGGTAGCGGCATGACTCTGTGGTGCTGCTCCCGTTCTGCGGAGTCGCTTTGCAGCTGGTGGTAGTGCCATGCGTGTCGGGCGCGTGCGTCAGTGTTTGCCCTTGAGCAACGCTTCTGGTAGAACCCCGCACGGCAACGCATCAACCTCAACGAAGTGAGCAGTGCCATGCGTGACATTCTCATGATCATCGCACTGGTCGCGGGCATCCTCTGTGTTTCACCGCAGGGGTATGCCGCACCGGTCAATGGAGGCCATACAATGATCAAGCTCGAAACCAGCATGGGTGACATCGTCATCGAACTCGACGATGAAAAGGCTCCCAAGACCGCCGCTAACTTCCGCCAGTACGTGGAAGAAGGTCACTATGACGGCACCATCTTCCATCGCGTCATGGATGGCTTCATGATTCAGGGTGGCGGCTACGACGCCAACATGGTCGAGAAGAAGACCCGCGCCCCCATCGAAAACGAGGCGTCCAACGGTCTTGGCAACAAGAAGTACACGCTGGCCATGGCGCGCACCAACGACCCTCATTCCGCCACGGCCCAGTTCTTCATCAACGTGAAGGACAACGACTTCCTCAACTTCCGTGCACCTGCGGGGCAGGGTTGGGGCTACGCCGTCTTCGGGCGTGTGGTTGAAGGCACTGACGTTGTCGACAAGATCAAGGGCGTTCCCACTGGCAGCTATGGCTTCCATGAGAATGTTCCGCGTACTCCTGTGGTCATCACCAAGGCTACCGTACTGAAATAGCCTTGCAGGTTTGTCATGAGACGCCCCGCCCCGGAAACGGTGCGGGGCGT
>Ga0302253_1001498_pt1 | contig 13864 bp, 12 predicted proteins | sample AAG_RA_Trp_MG_FD_193537 | JGI IMG/M metagenome (GOLD analysis project Ga0302253, IMG submission 193537) | Enriched activated sludge microbial communities from anaerobic digester in WTTP, New Holstein, Wisconsin, United States - AAG_RA_Trp | ecosystem: Engineered > Bioreactor > Anaerobic >...
CCGTACTCATCGCTTCTTCCCAGGAAATCTCCACCCAACCCGGATCCTCGTTCGGACCCTTCCGGGGATTGGTACGCTTCACGGGATGCGTCAACCGATAGGGATCGTAAGTCCGCATGATCCCGGTAACGCCCTTGGTACAAAGCTTCCCCCGATTAGACGGTGACGAGGGATCGCCTTCGATCTTGTTGATCACTCCCTCCGGTGAAACATGACACGTGATTGCGCAGGTGTGCAGGCACATCTTGCACGTACTCTTGATCCACTTCCCAGGCTTCATCGAATTGGCTCGTGCTTGGTTCTCCACCCTCAGCTTCTCTTTCAATGTCCTTTCCTCCTTGCTTTCTTAATTTAACCTGATTGGGTTCGAGTTGCTTCTCCCACTGGCTTTATAAACCTGTACCGTTCCTTATATAGGTCAAAAGACATGCCAATATGTCGGTATTATAATTACTTGTAAATATAGGTATTTATGTGATGTCGTTTCTACGAAGATCGATAGGATCGTATCAAAATCGCGATTGGCAAAGAAAGACGGGATGCATTTATGCGACAAAAGCGTCTTCTCTGAAACATCATGATATCAGTCCAATTTCTTCCGTTGAGAAGATATTAAAATAAAGGCGCTTTAATTTTTTTGCGAGATGACCCCTGTTAGTTTGATTGCTTTTGGAGAAGAGGACAAGACAGGATGCGTCGATGCTGTAGTCAGCTAATCCAGCTTTTCAGCTTTTGCGATGGAAGTGGTTATTCGGAGATATCCCTCTCAGGTATGTCGGAAGCGTATTCAAGATTCAGTAAATTGGGCGTCTCGACAAGCTACTCTTTGTTCTGAAGTCAAAACATAGCGGTTCTAACGACTTATGGGCATGGAAGCATCCTGCGTCCATTCCTCGAATGAACCATCATATAACTTTACATTCTCATAGCCGAGAACGCGCGACATAATGAAAGCCCATGTCGGACAACACCTGCCGGCATCACAGTAGGTGATGATTTCCATTGACTTGTCCGTTCCAACTATTTGGGCCACCATCGACGCCAACTCCTCTTTCCTTTTGAACGTTCCAAGCTCCGTATAGGCTTCCGATGCGGGCAGATTAACGGCTCCCGGAATATGTCCGGTTTTTTTCACAAATTCTTGCCTCCTTTCTCCCCTGTACCATTCCGGTTCTCGCACATCAACAAACCGCGCTTTACCGAGACGGCTTGCCACATAATCTTTACCCACATGCAAGGTCTTATTCAGGGTACCTTCGTAGATGGTTTTTTTCGGAGTCACCGTTTCCGTGGAAAGTGGCCTTTTTTCACGAACCCATGCTTCCTGCCCGCCATCGAGAATGGAAATGTTTTTTAGGCCCACATATTGGAGAGTAGTCAAAACACGAGGTGCCATAACCTGATAAAAACAGACGTAGGTTTTACAGATAATCACAACCAAGGAATCTTTGCCAATTCCAAGATCTCCGATAGCGTCGAAGAGTTCATCTTCCGGCGGGTATTCCGTATGTTGTGCGCTTTCCGAGAACGCCCACATTCCGTAATAGGCGCTTATAGCACCTGGGATGTGACCTTCCCGGTAATCCTCGACCTTTCTGATATCAATCATCACAAGCCGGGGATGGTTCAGATTGGCGGCCAGCCATTCCGTAGACACAATCGGAAAAATATCCTGAGATAAAACAGTCTGGGGCAAAGCAAGAAGAAAAAATAAAATGAACCCTCGCCAAACGATGCCACAAAGCTTTGCCTTCATGAGAATCCCTCCTTTCAGGCAAACATCTGTGAGAGGAACAATCTTCACATGAACATTTCAAAAATAATCATCCGGTTGGGAATACTCTGATTTTTTCTTTAGATAAGTATACCGCTAAGGCAGGTTCATCACCACAAATATTTAAGGCTTACCGCTAACCTTTCCAATCAAATCATCAACGATCTGAGCAAACATTCGGGATACCTCGGCGTCCTGATGTGTTTCAATAAAAGGATGGCCTTCATCGGACGCCTCAACGATCAGTGTTGCCATGGGAATACGGCCTAAAAAAGGTACACCCATCCGCTGCGCCATCTTTTCACCGCCGCCTTTTTTAAAAATATCCACCACGCCCTGGCAATGGGGACAAATAAAGCCACTCATGTTCTCGATCACCCCTAACACGGGGACCTTGACCTGATGACAAAAATTGATCGACTTACGGACATCATTAAGAGATAAATTCTGGGGTGTTGTAACAATAATCGCTCCGTCGATGTCTGGAATCAGTTGCGCAATCGAAAGAGGCTCATCTCCTGTACCGGGCGGAAAATCCATCACCAGATAATCCAGGCTGCCCCACAGAACCTCTTCGAGCAATTGTTTCATCACCTGCATCTTCAGCGGTCCACGCCAGATGACGGCATCATCCTGATTCCTCAGCAGAAAACCCAGTGACATGACTTTTAAGTTATCGCTGTAATTGACGGGCGCAATCCCACCTGCACCTGAATAGATTGCCTGACCTTCCAGATGAAGCAATGTGGGTATACTGGGCCCATGAAAATCCACGTCCAGTAAACCGGTTTGAAAGCCTTTCAATGCCAGGGAGCACGCCACGTTTGCCGCCACCGTGCTTTTCCCAACGCCGCCTTTACCAGAGAGAACAAGAATCTTATGCTTTATTTTCCTCAGGCGTTCCTGAAGTTCTTTATTCTTCGCTTCCGATTCCGAATGCACATCTTCCCCGGATGACGCACAAGCCCCTGAAGAACAGGGACTGCCTTTCTTCGAACTGTCCATAGCAGACCTCTACAAAAGAGATAAAAAATAATCCTACTCGTGGAACACAACACCTCTGGATAACAATACTGCCTCGAATTTTTGTTTCTCCGTGCAGCCAATTACCCCCCGCCGGGAATACTTCTCAGAAAAACAACTTTATCTCCGTCGTTGATCTTAAAGTCAAGATTATCCTTTTTTACAAACATTTTTAAATTATACCAGACAATGGCATTGGAAATGACGCCGTTGTCACCACCGGTGAATCTTTCATAAAAATTGCGACCGTCGCTGGTGGAAAGCTGTTTGAGAAAATCCCCAAGCGTTTCACCATGGAAATCAACAACCTCCTCGCTCTTACCCACCCACCCGATTTCTTTTCTGATGACTGCACATTGTACTGCTAATTTAATTGCCATTACTTCCTCCCGGTACGGATTTTCTTCTGCCCCACATTAAAAACAAGAAACATACCATGACCCGGGATCAGAACAAATATCAGCGATATTCTGTAAATGAACGGCAGTCCGATGCAATTTAGATCTCATAAGATGCAATAATGCAACCGCTCTTGTTTATATAATCGCATTTATGCGACCCTCTTCCCGGTCTCCCCAAAACTCTATCCATTTTCAGGCTAAATAAATCTAATGCCCACATCCCCCGCCGTTCATGCCATGATGTCCGCAGGCATTCTGCACGGTCAGTTCCATCAATTCCTGTTTTTTAAGCGCCTCAACATTACTTGAAATTGTACCAGTCTTCGCCAGATAAACCCTGACTCCCATGGAATTGAGCAATTCAACGGCACGCGCACCCATCCCGCCAGTAATTACTGCATCAACAGATTCGCCCATTAATGTTCTCGTCGGATTGCAGGATCCATGGCTATCATGCTGGCTGTTGCTTTCCCGAAAGCGGGTTTCTCCCGTATCGGTATTGTGAAAAATAAACGCGGGAGCGGAACCGAAATGTGCAAACGCGTCACTGTCCAGACCCCGGTTTTCCTGTGTTGGAATACAGACGATCATCAACTTGTCTCCTTCTCAATATTATTATTTTCTATAGACCCAGATTTACCGCGAAATCTGTCTCTTGTTCCTCGTGATTTGACCTCATTGCGCAAGCATCGCTTCTTTCTACCCGAACACTCCATTATTTCTGCCCCCGGCAACCGGAAATGCTCTTCATGGAGTTCACCATCAAGATAAGCCTTCAAAAGCGCATCTTTGTGTCCCCTTAAACCATGGATCAGTTTAATCCCGCTGCTCTCCAGCATGATTTGCAAAGGTTTTGAAACAGCACCACAGAGAAGGACCGCAACGCCTTGATCCTGCATTAGAGAAAGCTTCATCGTATCGTTGCAGAGAGACCAGTCAATACGGTCTTCAGCTTTGATTTCCCGGTCTGAAATGTCAACAATCAGAAGGGTTTCCGAAAAATCCAGAACAGTAGACACGTGATTTTCCCAGACGGGCATGGCTATCCTCATATTCAACACTCCACAGAATGTACAAGAACAAAATACATGCCATATGCATCTTCATCTTTTTTTACAGATTAATCCTCTGCATTATCGGTTAGTTCAGCAATCAACCGTAACAAAACCCGGTCTTCAAAAAAAATGAAGGTTTTAATTGCGCTACCACCAGGTGACAGGAAGTCGCAATAATGCGCCCTTTTTTTAATCGGAATGCTTACGGCCGGTCAGCGTGATGCCAAGAGATTTGATCTTGCGGAAGAGGGTACTTTTATGAATGCCCAGGTCTTTCGCGGTTTTGATACGATTCCATTGATTCCGACGAAGCGCATTCGTAAGAAAGATGGATTCCATGTCCTTAAATGTCATCAAATCCGAATATTTAGATGAATCCAAAACGGAGAGCATCCGAACGGACTCCGGAAGGTGCTGCCGTTCAATCATGTTTTTCTTACACAGGATAAAGGTATGTTCGATAATGTTTTTCAGCTCACGAATGTTGCCGGGAAAATCGTAAGCCATCAGGCAGGCCAGGGCGTCGTCCGAAATACCGAGAATCTGTTTATTCTGCATCAGGTTAAACTGCATAATGAAATGTTCGACCAACAACGGAATATCTTCTTTCCGTTCCCGCAGTGGCGGCAGTTCAATGCGCATGACATTGATCCGATAATAAAGGTCCTCACGAAATTTTCCCTCCTTAACCAGATCCTGTAGTTTTCTGTTGGTGGCCGTGATCACGCGGACATCCGTCTTATAACTCTCGACACTGCCCAGCGGTTCATAGGTTCCTTCCTGAAGCACTCGAAGCAGGCGGATTTGCAGAGCAGGAGAAATATCGCCAATTTCATCGAGAAAAATGGTCCCCCGGTCGGCAAGCTTAAAGCGACCCGCTTTGTCACGTTTGGCATCCGTGAAAGCACCGGCCTTGTAACCAAAGAATTCCGACTCCAGCAGGGTGTCCGGCAACGCACCGCAATTTACAGTTATAAGGGGTTTATTTTTCCTCGGACTGAGCTGATGAATTGCTCTGGCCAAAAGTTCCTTGCCCGTACCGCTTTCGCCTTCAATAAGGATCGCCGCATTACTTTGCGAAATGTCAGGTAGAATTTTGAACAGGTCATGCATGCGGTGGTTTTTAGAAACGAAATCCTCAAAACCATAACTTCTTGATATTTCTTTTCTTAACGTCTCAACGACGCTGATGTCACGAAATGTTTCCACCGCTCCGATAATGTTACCGGAACGATCTTGCAAAACGGCTGTAGAAATACTGATGGGAATACGCTGACCTGCGGAATTGACAATATGAACCGTTTTATTAACTACGGGATGTCCCGTGGTTAGGGTATGGCGCAGGGCGCAGTCCTTCTCACAGATTTCCGCCTTCAGAACATCCTTGCACAACTGCCCGATGGCTTCATCCCGTTCGACGCCGGTAATCGTTTCCGCCGCACGATTGAAGGAAGTGATCCGCCAGTCATGGTCAACCGTGAAAACGCCGTCTGCAATGGAATCCAAAATGAGATCGCGTTCTGTCCCCATAATTCAGTCAATATGCCTGTCAGTTGTCACAGAGTTGTATAGTTAAGTCCCCAGCAAGGACCATGCCCACTAAACAAAGACAGGACTTTGCCGCAATGTTCACGGGGTGTTCCATGCAACGTCGGCGATGGATGAAAATGGCATGGAACTCGCTTAACACCTTTTCAATTGTACATAAATTATGTACTATACATCTCATTCAATTGAAAGGAGGTATCATGATGAAAATTGCGGTAATTGCCCCTGGTGCGCTGCCAGAGGAAGCAAAGACGGCAATGAAAGCGGATATGCTGACGTATGCCGAACCAGGAACAACCTTGGAGATCTTTGCCGTCGAGGAAGGTAAAATCGCCGTCGCAGCCGATCTGGATTTGAAGGCCCCTGCAACCGTAGCGCTGGCTCAGAAAATCGAAAATCAGGGATTCGATGCGATCATTCTGGACGGCACCTGAGACTTCTCACTGGTGGCTGCGCGGAGCGCAGTCCGGATTCCGGTGGTCGGCGCCGCTTCGGCGACCTATCACCTTGTTTATCAGTTGGGCGGCAAGTATGCGGTAATCAGCGTTAACGAAAAAATCAATCCCACCTTTCTCCGAGCCATCAAACTGGCCGATTGTGAAAGCAGATTGACCTCCATGCGGCCTCTGAAACGGCCCTTCTCCGTTCCCATGGACAGTCTGCCCTATACCCCGGAAGAACTGGAGGAGGAAATCGCGGAAATCGCAGCAAAACAAATCGAGGAAGAAGGTGCCCAGATTATCGTCGTGGCTTTTACCCTGCTCAACCTTTTTGTCAAGCCCGGTGCCTTGGAACGTTTATCAAAACGGCTGAATGCCGTTTTCGTTGATACCCAGGCAATCGCCTTTAAGACGGCGGAAATGATGGTCCGGCTTAAACTGTGTCACAGCGAACGGGAATACCCTTTATTATGATAAACCGTTGAGAGATTCACTCTCATCACGAAGCGAGGGGAGGCTGCTGATCAGTAGCTTCCCCTTTTTGATCAACGATATCCCTTGTGATCTTCCTCCTTCCTTAAGGTCCGTTGCGTTTCTCGATTGAATCAGATCATCAGAGCCTTATCGCAACTTTTCTCACCGCTTTACCAAAATACGCCATTCCCCCGCCTTCACTGAGCACCCGCAAAATGGCAGGAATATCGATAACCTGCACCCCTGACAAAAGCGTCACACCCAGCGGTTTAAAAACCGCAGGAATCAAAGGGGTGGACGCTCCAAGAAGAACGATTTCACGACAATTTCTTGCCGCATCAAGCAGCCCTTCTGTAGTCCCGTTAATTAAGGAAGTGGATGTGATAATTGCAATGTCACAATGGGGCAGTTCTTCGTAGGCCTGTTCCGCGGCTATCACTTCGTCGGCGCGGTCTTCGTCCATCTCAAAAATAAGCAGTTCCCTAACTTTTTCCCGTAAGGGCTTCAGCAGAGGACCGAAATAACCGACCATACCTACGCGCTCCTCCGGCTTAAGATCCAGCATGTTCATAACGTCGCCTGTCGCTTGCACATCTTCTGCGCGGTTAAACAAGGCATTGATTGCGCTCAATCCTAATGTGGATTCAAGTAGAGAAGAAGATCCGAAATAGTCTACAATTTCATGACTCGATTTTCCTACAAGAGGGCGTTTTCCAGTAAAGACGGAGCACCCATGATAAAGTCCATCCTTGAAAGTAAAAGCAACACCACAACCCCCATCATCCAGACAAACCCCGGTATAACCTAAACCCATACGAACGTCTGTGACACGTCTCTCTTCACAATGCTGCCGGACATGGTTTTTGATCGTATCGGCAATATTCATTTCAGTAATCCTTTCTCCATGGCTCCCGCCGGGTTAGAAAATAATCCCGGATGGCCTCTTTGATCGTATCCGTTGCCAACTGAGCGCAATGTTCGTCCTCCGGCGGCAGGCCACACAAACCGGCCAGGATGTCCGATGCCTCAATCATGAGCGCTTCGCTAATCGTTTTTCCACGGGCAAGTTCCGCCCCCATGTTCCCAGATGCGACAGAGGTTATGCAGCCGCTTGTCGCAAACCGTATATCGACAATCTGCTCGTCCCTCACCCGAAGAAAGAACTCCATTTCATCTCCGCAACTTCCGACCATTTTACCGTATCCTTCCGGTCGATCTATCTGCCCCATATGGTACGGATCCAGCCAGTTTTTCAAAACCGCATCGGAATATTTATCCCGAATTCCCTCTTCCAGAGCCTCTCTGACCGCTTGTGCGGCCCTTTCCAAGTCTTTTTCATCCATCAATTTCATATCTCCCTGTCAAAATGAATCTCTTATTTTGTACCCCGGCTTTTCCATGCGAATTTGGACAGATGGCAGAGATACTATTCCTTAAAGATCAAAATACATGCCAAGCCCAATTTCTGGTGCCGGCAAACAAATCATTATGATGTCATATGTTTACAAACAGTAGATACAAGGCGAGTAAAAATGGGTCGCATTTTTGCAACCATACCTCATTCACCACACCTGATAAAAGGGCCATCCCCTGTCTGCAGATAATCTCCAGTCAGACAGGGGATGAGGAGCCCATGCTATTTAGTATCTTGTCGGAGGAGTCGGCTGAGGCAGTTTTCTCACCTTCACCTTGGCCACCGACTCCATGGCTCCGGATACACAACAGGTCCACTCAATACCGCAACCGAGCAGGGTGTTAAATTGACCACCACCCAGACGGGTTACGGGGTTATGAGAGACGGTCCGGTTCGTCGCATTGGAAATGCCTATGGTTTCCGGATGAATACCTTCCGTCAAAACAGCATAGCCGGTCAAAAAGCCGAAGCGGGAGCGCACTTCGATGTAGTCTCCCGTCTGGATCCCACGTGCCTTTGCTGCCACCGGATTAATCAGAAGACCCCGGTGATGGGGATCACGATCGACTAGCTCCCGAATCCATGGAATCGACAGATTCTCGGTAAAGTTGAGGAAGTGCTCCTTGAACGTGATGGCATAAAGATCATATTCAGGAGGCTCCGTATGGACCGGTGACAATCGACCGTCAGGGATGGCTCCGTATTCATCGAAACCCCACTTTACGGGCAATTGAATGTTATATTCCTTGAACTTCTTCATCAAGTCATCCCTGACCTCCAAGAAGAACTCGCAGTAGAGGGGGCGGCGCATGTCCTTCCCCCGTTTGTTACTGACGTAGTACACATGTTCAGGGGGCCGGCGGATGGTGTTGTGACCGTGTTCCACAAACCAATCGAGCCCTCGCTCCGGAGGCCATACGGTCTTCGTCCAGTAACGGCCGCAGTGATCGAGAAACTCCTTGTGCGTATAGCGTTTGGTGACATCAAGCATCAGGTTGGAATCGTTCACCAGACCTGTGATAAAGGCAAAAACGCCATTCATCATGTCGAGGTGGCCTATCCGCTCCGTCAATTCCGCCAGAATATCGAACCCGTCCCGGCAGGTGCCCGGAGGTTTGACCACAGGCTGGCGGCAGTTCAAGCCTTCCGTTGCCGGCGGTTCGCACATGAGCAGCGCCCAGGACTCGAGAAAACTCTGGTCGGGCAGAAGAATATCGGCAAACGTCGTGGTTTCATTGTGAAAGAGTTCGACAGCGAAGATGAATTCCAGGCTCCGCAGGATTTCATGCCAAACCTCGACATTGCCAGGCATGGACCAAATGGTATTGGTATGGTAAAGTAAGCACACCTTGGGCTTGAACTGAATGCCCCACTTCTCGGGTTCACGCATCGTAAGGTAGGCCAACTGTCCCGCATCGACACCGATGGGCATCAGCTCACATAACTGGGTTGTGTTCGGTGGCCAGGCGAAAGGTACCTCAGGATGCAGTTGATGGGGTTTCGGATCAAGCAGTCCGTCGAGACCTGGTTCTTCCGTCCAGACCATGGCAAAGGAACCCAGGACAACGCCCGTCATACCACCTGGAACATTGTAGGCGCCGACAAGCATGTTCAGGAGAATATAGGCTTGGTTGTCCATACAACCGCCCTTATGGGCCTGGGCGCCCCGATACCAGTTGCAGGATACCGGCCGGAGGGGGTAAACTTCCCCGTCGATCGTAATGCTTGAGCCGATCTGTGCCGCCTCGCCAAACTCTTTTGCAATCCGGCGTATCGTGGCCGCAGGCACTGTTGTGATTTGCTCCGCCCATTCCGGTGTATATTCCTTATAGGCATTCTTTATAAACTGCAAAGCAGGACGGACCGGTTCCCCTTCCACCTCGTAAATGCCCTCCAGAGCAATATCTTTAATCGTTGGATCATCAAAAACTTTCGCTTTTTTATCCACCGGATCCCAGATCATGGGTTTGTACTTCTCACCGCCGTGTTGGGAAAACCATCGCATCGAACCGGGGGTACGGCCGGGAGGCGCCTTGTGGGTCTCTGTCGCGGAACGCTTGAAATAACCGTCCTCTTTGATCAGGTAGCCGCCGTTTGCGTACCACTTCAAATATTCTGCATCATAAATCTTGTGGTCATAAAGGAGGGCATGAATCATCCCCAGGACAAAGTGCCGGTCGGATGCAGGCCGGATCGGCACCCATTCGTCGGCCTTGGACGCCGTTGTGGAAAGTCGGGGTTCCACGCAGACAACCCGCATACCGCGAGCTCTGGCATCTGCCATATACCCCTGGGCCGCAGCGATATGCAGATGAGATGAAAACCCGTCACCTCCGCCGATCTGGAGCCAATAGTTGCAGTACTGGTAATCGCCGACTCCGGCGAAGCAGGAGTTATAGATGCCCGCTGTAATGTGGTAGGCACCGCCACAGTAAGTACCGACTACGTGAAATTGGTTTGCGCTGCCGACACAGGCCGGCCACGCCCATAAATAAAGTTTCTGAAAATCTGTAATGGACGCAATAAACTCCCGGGGATCTTTTTCGATACACGCCTTGACTTTTTCGGCAATGGTACTTATCGCCTCCTCCCAGGAAATTTCTACCCAGCCCGGATCTTCACCGGGGCCTTTCCGGGGGTTGGTGCGCTTCATGGGATGCGTAATGCGATAAGGATCGTAGGTCCGCATGATCCCCGTAACCCCCTTGGTACAAAGCTTGCCGCGATTGGCAGGGGATGTGGGATCTCCTTCAATTTTGTTGATAACACCTTCCGGAGTAACATGACAAAGAATCGCGCAGGTGTGCAGGCACATTTTGCAAGTCGATTTGACCCATTTCCCCGGCTTCATGGAGTTCGCGCGGGCCTGATTTTCTACCCTCAGTTTTTCTTTCACTGTCTGTTCCTCCCTTCTGGATCCATGAAAATCTCATGCGAACTTTTTCTTTATTTGTTATGCAGTTATCTAATATCCGCCAAACATGGCAAATGAAAAAATGGATGGGATCGTCATATATTAACAGACTCTTTAAAGGCCTGTATTGAAATGGCATTTTGAGGGATTGGGCTTGGATATGACATCGGCATCCCAGCCAACGGCAGGTGTTACGGCAACCATCATTATGATGAGCCAGTCCATGGCATCCGGCAAAAAGAAAGCGTTCGTTCCCTCATTATGGCAAAGGGCCCGCTCCGGACAAAAGCTGTTCGGAGGGCCCCTTGATCAATTTCAGCCGTCTTCACGGCTCCGCTCTCTGACAATGAGGGTGGTTTTCTTTGACAGCCCCTTTGGTCGATTTTTCTTTAGGCAAACCATTATTTGATCGCTCCAGGATATTGCCCGTGTTAGGTATCCATTTTTTCATGATGGGCAAATATAAAATCCTGAAAGCCAAGATCGAAGCATCTCCATTCGGCATCCTCATTTCATCAGCCAAGACCAATTTTCAAAGAGCAATGGAAGACTCATCTCAACCATAGACAATACGCAACAACCAGTCAATTCATACGGTCAAAAAGCTGTGGCTGGGCAGTGTGAACGTATCCATCATGACCAGCCGGTCATGATCGTGCACTTCACTATCCAGCATGGTATCGCTGACTTGCCTCTCGTTGAGGTACAGTTGATAATGGTCATCAAGATGCCCCTCCTTATCAACCATATACTCGAATGCCGACCCTTTTCCCGGAATCTTGATCGATTTAAGCACGTCACGTAGTTTCGAGCCTTCCTGCAGTGCCAGGCTTTGATTATCCCAGCCCAGCATTCTGCGTAAATTCAGTATCGCTCCGACTGAGACAAACATGATCTTTACCTCCTTTCCCTGATTGTAACGCGTTACACCCAACCGACGCTTCCTTATGGAATGAAACAGAAAACACACTGAAGTTTAATCCGATCCGGATGGGAAAACTTCAATTTGGATAATCTATATTTTTGATTTAAGGAAAAATCGGTGACCGGGTGGGGCAGATCTATATTTGCATGACCATAATTGGGGGGGGCAGTATAAACAACAGGAATCTCTTCAGGAAAAATCGCTCAGGATCATGAAGGAGGCAGTGCATTTGCTTCGGTGTGTTCTTTCAAAGAACTCTTGTTTCGTTACTTAAAAAATTCATTTGCCTCTCCTTGAAATATTCTTTTTTCATTTTGTAAAATATAACACAACGTCTTGATTTACCCAGGGAATAAGCTTTTTTATTAAATTAATATCATCTTGGACACTTGTCAATGACTGACCTTTCCGGAAAACAAATTGGGCAGGATTGCCAGGTCAGAACATCAAGTCCTTTGTCTGGACGAACATCTGGAATGGTTCCATTCAAGGAGCCCAATGCGATGTTTCCCTAACTGATCTTTCCCCGACAGCCGATGGTCGAGGCCCTTTCCGGGAAGGAAAACGCCGATCCCGGATAAGGACGGCTACCACCGGAAACGCTTCTTAAAACCGGTTAATCATTTAAGAAACTCAAACTGGGCAGCGTCACCGCGTCCATCAGCACAAGCCGGTCGTGATCCTTGATCGGCACATCAAGCATACCTTCACCGATACGCTTCTCATCCAGGTACATTCTGTAATGCGCGTCAAGATGCCCTTCTTTACCAACCATCAACTCATAGACATTTCCCTTCTCCGGCAGTTTAATCGCTTTCAACCAGTCTCCCAAGGTGGATCCTTCGGGAAGTTCCATGACCTTTTCACCCCAGCCGAGGACCTTGCGCACGTTGAGTATTGCGCCAATTGATACTAACATGACATATCCCTCCTTTCGATAACAGCTTCCGTTAAAATCGACTGCTACTGGGCGAAGCAACTGAACGCCACAACACACCATTACTCATGTGTTCTATCGTGAAGGCACTTTCATGATCGGATACGAATCGGGGACGGAAGCCAATAGCAACCAGCGGACGGTCAGCAACAAGGCACGTGGAACGGGATGATCCAGCGAAATGAACAGTTTTTTCAGGTGTGTTATCAAAGAACGTTTGCTTCGTTTCTCCAAAAACGCCATGGGCCTTCATGATTATCGACCCACCCTGCTTTACTGTCTGCTCGTCTGTGTGATTTAAAATCTCTTTTTATATAAACTAATTTCTGTAATCTTGGTTGTCAATGCGTCACACTTATTTGTTGATGATAACCCGGGTGTGACCCCGCCGCCTTAATAAAATAAGACAGATAAAAAACCAAGCCCTGTCCGTCATTCGCATTTTACTTTCTTTATGGTTGATAAATAATTCCATATAGTTATAATATCTTCCACACAGGGAGCCTCGGTTTCCACAACGGCCTGAGCCTTTAACTGGGCCTGCGTGACCGAACGGTCATAACGGATACGCCCTGCGATCTCTGATCCCGAAAGAACGGCCTGTTTCTCGATGCGCTCCGTCATTTGGGGATTCAAATCCCATTTGTTCACACAGACGGCGGCGGGGATACTGAAGTGCTTTGCCAGAGAAAGAACCCTTTCCAGATCATGTTCCCCGGAAACAGTCGGCTCCGTTACCACCAGGATCTGACTGGCTCCCGTAATGGATGCGATCACCGGACAGCCGATTCCCGGGGGGCCGTCCACAATAATCAGGTTACCCTTTTCCTCCGCCGCGATGCGTGCCGCCTCGCGACGAACCGTAGACACCAGCTTGCCGGAATTTTCGGCGGCAACACCCAGCCGGGCATGCACCATAGAACCGTAAGGGGTTTTCGAAACCATCCATTCACCGCAGA
>Ga0302253_1001499_pt1 | contig 13864 bp, 10 predicted proteins | sample AAG_RA_Trp_MG_FD_193537 | JGI IMG/M metagenome (GOLD analysis project Ga0302253, IMG submission 193537) | Enriched activated sludge microbial communities from anaerobic digester in WTTP, New Holstein, Wisconsin, United States - AAG_RA_Trp | ecosystem: Engineered > Bioreactor > Anaerobic >...
GGGATACGCAGAACGTCCATGGAGCTTGTCTCGGAGGAAACAATGATGTCTCCCTGCTCGGTGTTTGCCCACCAGAGCGGGTGAAAACCATGCGGGTCACGGGCTACGATCATTTGTTCACTGTTGCCGCGGGTATCGGGAGAACAGAATCTTTCTTTGCTGATAATCAGGCTGTAACTTCCTTTAAGACGGGGAAATACATCTTTGGTCAGTGCGTTGATAAAGGTGGTCCGGTCGGCGTTTTTGAGTAGGTAAAAGAAGGCTTCGGTGTCGGTGCTTTCTTCGGGGCAGAGCGGTTTGCCATCGGGAAGTGTGTAGCCGCTTTGGCAGGCCTGTTCTTTTAAAGAGGGCGTTTCACCGTCGCGGCGGCTCCAGTTCCAGATGTTTCCATTAAAGGCCAGGGCGATTTTTCCGTAAGGGGTGTAGCGTAAAAAAGGTTGAAGCTCTTCGGGTTTTTCGGCGTTGCCGGAGGTGGCGTAGCGGGACTGGAGGACAGCAACTCCGGATTGTTTGATTTCTTTGTCCTGCAGTTTCTGGGCGAAGACGGAAGATGGTTTTGCGCTGTGGAATACCGTTGATTCCAGTCCAACGTAAGCGCAGCCGGTGCCGTCGGCGCCGCGGTGTTCAATGGAGGGGAGAGTGATGATGGCCATTTGCTTTAAGCGATCGGGGCTGCCTGACATAATGCCTATGACTCCGCATTTTTCCTGTAGGGATTCAATGTCTTCACTGATTGATGAGTGTGATGCTTGTTCCATTTGATGGCACTAGCCGGGTTTGTTGAACTTGGGAAGAGGAGGTGGAGTTTACTGGTTTGTGCGGGGTGATGCAATTTTATCCGGCGAATTGGCTGTGGTAAGGCTTGATTTTTGAGTGAAAGGTAGGCAAAATAACTTCTCACAATTGTTCAATTGCTGTTACAATAGTCTTGCATGAAACAGATTCTTACATCCCAGGAATGCCATGATGCAGCGGAAAGTGCGCGTAGAACCCTTAATACGGGAAAGGTTTTGCCTTCTGATGTCCGTGAGCAGCTGGTGGTGGTGCAGGAACGCGGTGAGGTTTTGGCGAAAGTCGAGGCTGTTACAGGGATGCGTTTTAATGTCGATTTGAATGCTCCGGGTAATGTTGGTGGATATGCCAGACCCGATACATGGGGGCTTTATATGTCATCAAGGTTTTTGAGCAAACGAAAGGAAAGTGAAGCTGTACACATTTCCAGGCATGAGGCTAATCACAAGAAAACCCAAATCACCAAGCTTGATGTGGAGAAGAAATTTTCGGATTTGGATCCCAGGTATCTTAAAGTTTTAAAGAGGACTTTGAAGAAGGATAAGATTGAAGATAAATTTTTGATGGAAGGATTTAATGAGTATCTGACCAAGCATGAAAATGGTGATGCGTTGCATAGCGGCTATGATGAGGAAGAGGTTCCCGCCGCCAGAGAGCTGGAGAGGTTAAGCCTGCTGTATACCCGGCAGTCTTTACTTTCGGCTTTTGAAAAAGGCGATACAGAATTGTTTTTCAAGCGTTTAAAAGTGCTGTGTGAAATGCTGATTGTGGCAGACCGGGTTAATGGAGTAATAGAAGAAATCAAATGGAATTAAGACAAAAATCAATTGCGGTTATTGGCGGGGGTGCTGCGGGCATGATGGCCGCGATTTCGGCGAAAGAGATTGCCGGTGATAATGCTGAAGTAATTTTGTTTGAAAAGAATATGCATCTTGGCGCCAAGGTTTTAATCAGCGGCGGCGGCAGGTGCAATGTGACAACTGGTCTTACCGACGTTAAAAAGGTGTTGGAAAATTATCCGCGCGGCGGCAAGTTTTTAACCAAGGCGATGTATCATTTTGGCCCACGCGAGATGATGGGCCTTTTGGAAGAACGTGGAGTGAAGCTGAAAACGGAAGATGATTTGAGGGTTTTTCCGGTAAGTAACGACGGTCACGAAGTGGTGGCAGCGCTGGAACGAAGCCTGAAGCATTTTGGCGTGAAGGTTTTTTGCAGCGCGATGATTAAGGAGATTGCCCGGGAGGACGGCGGTTTTCTGGTGAGGCTTGTGAGCGGCCGCGAATTTTCGGTTGATAAGGTTATTTTAACCACTGGCGGTAGCGCTTACAGATCTACCGGTTCCTCAGGCGACGGGTATGATTTTGCCCATAGGCTTGGTCATAAGATTACGCCTCTGGCTCCGTCATTAAGCTCGATTGTTATGGAAGAAACTTATGGCGCGGCCTTGGCCGGCGTATCTTTTAAGAGAGTTGAGGTAAGTCTTGTTAGTGGCGACGGGAAAAGAATTTATAAAAGGACTGGCTCTCTGGTTTTTACCCATCAGGGGGTGAGTGGACCGGTTGTGTTTGCGCTGAGCGCAATGGCGGCTTATGAGCCTGAAGAGAAGATGAAATTTGTGATTAATTTTTTCCCGGATGAAAAACCGGAACAGCTTAAGAACCGCTTTGACGGCCTGATGCAGGTTCATGGTAAAAAACAGCTGCTTGGAATATTGGATATGCTTCTGCCAAGGTCACTGGCGGAGGTGATGGTTGAAAACAGCGGTATTGCTAGGGATTTGCATGCAGCCAGGATTGGACGGGAAGATCGCAGGAAAATTTTGGATATGCTGATTAAATTTACTTTAAATGTTAAACAGCGCAGCGCCGGTGACGAATTTGTGACGGCGGGCGGTGTAAGTCTGGATGAGGTTGATTCCAGCACGATGGAATCAAAGATTTGTCCCGGTCTTTATTTTGCCGGAGAGGTGCTGGATATTGATGGATTTACCGGCGGATTTAATTTGCAGGCGGCTTGGGCGACTGGTCGGCTGGCAGGGGAGTCTTCCGCGCGAAATTAATTTTTTACGGCGTCAACTTCAAAAACTGTAGAGGTTTAGTTTTTAAGTTTGCGCAGGATGGTGCCGACGGGGACTTCGCAGGGAAGTTCAACGAGGACGTTTTGGCTTTGTCCAGGATGGATGGTGGGGACTTCGGCTCCGGACATGGTTTTGAAGCTGGCAAAGCTGGTGCTGAATTGCTGGCCGGGGGTCATGATTTCACAGTTTTCACCGGCTTCCAGGCGTCCTTTTACTTCCACTTCGTAAAGGGATGCGTGAGTGCGCTGATGGATGTTGCGGACGATGCCAATGTAATCATGTGTCTGGGCTGATTTGGTTTCGCGGTAATGCTGATTGGAAGGGTCAATAGGGGTTTTAATGAACCCTTTAATGAAGCCGCGGTTGCTGGTTTTTTGCAGTTCAGTCAGCAGATCCGGGTTGAATGGTTTACCGTCTTCAAGGTCTTTGATGGCCTGGCGGTAGGTTTTAGCGATAGTGGCGGCATAATAGGCGGTCTTGTTTCTGCCTTCGACTTTAAAGCTGCAAATGCCGGCATCCTGTAATTCTTTAAGGTGTTCAATCAGGCAAAGATCTTTTGAGTTCATGATGTAAGTGCCGTGCTCGTCTTCATCAACCGGCATAAGTTCGCCCGGGCGTTCATTTTCTTCCAGGTACATTTTGTATTTCCAGCGGCAGCTTTGTACGCAGGTGCCCTGGTTGGCGTCGCGGTAGGTGAAGTAACTGGAAAGCAGGCAGCGTCCGCTGTAAGCGATGCAGATTGATCCATGGACAAAAAATTCCAATTCCAGTCCCGGGTTTTTTTCGTGGATTTCACGGATTTCATTGAGTGTAATTTCGCGGGAGAGGATGATCCTTTCAATGCCGCTACGATGCCAAAATCTGGCGGAGGCCCAGTTGACGGTGTTGGCCTGGACAGAAAGATGCAGGGGAATTTCGGGGGCGATTTCTTTGCAGAAGCTGATTACGCCCGGGTCGGCAACGATGAAGGCGTCCGGTTTTAGATCGGCAAGAGGCCGGATTGCTTTTAATAGCGCCGGAATTTTGTAATTATGAGGATAGATGTTTAGTGTCAGGTAGATTTTTTTACCGATGGAATGGGTGTATTCAACGGCCTCTTTGACACTATCAATGGTGAAGTCGTTTTCTCTGGCTCTTAGCGAAAAAACCGGTACTCCGGCATAGACGGCATCGGCTCCATACTGAAAAGCGATTTTTAATTTTTCCAGGTCACCGGCCGGTAGAAGCAGTTCACTTGGCATTTGCTTTTAGATTACTGATGGCTTCATTTATAGCATCTTCTATTTTGCTTTTCCAAGCTTCAAAAAGATGCGGTTCAATGCCGAGCCCGTCTTTAGTTTTGCTTATGATAATTACTTTTTTCCTGGTGTTATCCGCAAGATGAAGATGTTCAGTATGCGTTTTCATAAGCAAAAATTAGGGTGGTAATTTAAATCTGGATGAGTATTATATGGTGGCTTTAAAATATGTCAACATTCTGCGTGGATAATAATGGTACAAACAATGCGGTGGGAAGTGGTAGGCGGATCCAGGTTCTTGATTACATAAGGGCAATGGCGATTATCCATGTTTTTATTTACCATTATTTTATGGAATGGTTTAATGCCAGCTTTATGGTTGTGCCGGAGGGAATTGTTAATAATCTGGACAGGCTGCAGGTTTTTAAAGATGTCGGACTGTTTGGACTGGTTAAAAACCTTGCCAGTTTTTTGCTGGTTTATGGGTTTTCGGCAGTGAATATTTTTCTGGTGGTAAGTGGTTTTGTTCTAGCTTTGGGATGGCTGAAAAAAGAGACGAAGGAAAATCTGCTGTATTTTTACTGGCGGAAATATAAGCGGATTCTGGTGCCTTTTTATGCTTCTTTGCTGCTTGGGGTAGGGATGTTTTTTTTGCGGAATTTTTTGTTTCCATCAGAAGGCGGTCCACCGATTTTTTCCCTGCTGGACGGTTTGAAAATGCTGTTTGTGCCTTTTCTGGTTTATGACATTGAACTTTTGCAGAAATTTAACGGTGATTACTGGTTTGTCCCTTTGATTTTGCAGATGTATCTGTTGTTTCCATTGTTGATTTTTTTGTTAAAAAAGATGGGACCATGGAAGTTTTTGTTGATGATTTTTGTTGTTTCGATTGGGTATAGGCTGTATGCATCCTATTACCTGGATACGGTGCCAATTGGCGTGTACTTTGAGACAAAGAACAGTTACAGACTGATGGTTTTTGCTTTGCCACGTTTATTTGAGTTCGGTTTTGGAATGGCACTTGGATACTGGTATGCCAAAGGTGTTGATGTATTGGCATATCTAGGAAGAGCCCGCTTTTTACTGGCGGGACTGATATTAGGATATGGCGGATTTGTATTGCGCATGTACAGGCCGGGATGGGCTTTTTGCGATATGCTGATGGGGGTGGGCCTGTTTCCGGTGCTTTTATTTGCGGTGAACTGGATCTCGCATTTCTGGAAAGGCGGTGAGAAGGTTTTGAAAAAAGTCGGAAAAGTTTCCTATCCGATTTATCTTTTACACCATTATTTTTTGAACTACCTGTTTTTACCGCTTTTGTCGGTAGCGGGTTTGCGTGGAAATGAATGGGCTTTCTGGCTTTTGATTATTCCCTATTCAGCAGTGTGTATTTGGCTGGGAGAATTGGCTAACTGGCTTGGGAAAGCTTTTTCTGATGTCTTTAAATGGTTGGGACAGGCGAATCCAGTGGAGAGGTGGAAACGGGTGTTGGCGTCGATCCGGGTGAGGAATTAGATGAGGTTGAGCTGGATTCAGCGGATGTTCCCGTGGTGGTAGTGCCGCTTGAGTTGGTGATGCTGCCGGTTCCTGTTCCGCTTGTTCCGGTTGTGCCACTGCTTGTTGTTCCGTTGTCGGTGGTGCCGGATGAAGAGCCTGATGTTATGCCTGCTCCACTTCCGCTTTTAATTTCAACAGTGCTTTCAGTTGCGTATCCGTAACGGTCAATAGCTTTGGCGGTAATGACGTGGCGGTTGGTGCCGGTTTCGCCCTTGGGGAGGCGAATGGTACCTTCATATGGAAATGAGTTTGAGTAGTAACGCATTTGGCCGTCGACGTAATATTCAACTTTGTCCATGCCGTTTTGGGCGCTAACACTGACTTTGACCGTGATAGTGCTGCCGGAGGGGAAAGCTTCGTTTTGCGAAGGTGAAATGATCTGAAGTTCAGGTTTTTTACCGGATTTGTCGGGAGTGCAGAGCTCGGAGGTGGTTACAGGCGGAGGGCCAATGATGGTGCCGGGAGCCGTGCTTTCGCCCATGTGGGCGGTTATCCATTCCTGTGCACCTTTTTCCCATTCGGGATATGGTGCAATGTCGTGGAGGTTGAGGAAGGTTCTTTTAGCCACAAAATCGGCGGGGCAGTATTCATTGGCAAGTTTGTTGTTGCGGGTGTCGACATCAATTTCAACAACGCTGTCGTCGATTTCTGTAGGAACGGCGAAGCTGGCAAAAATTTCCATAACCTGTTGATCTGCCGGAGTATCCGGGCCTGGCAGTTTGCCGGTGTATTTGGATACAGTGACCTGTTTGATTCCTGCCGGTACAGGGAACGCTTCATCGGGTTTGTCTTTTAAGGCAGCGGCCATGAATTTCTTGAAGATGGGGGCGGAGGTGGTGTACCCATCAGCATAGATAGAAAGGTTTCCTTCGTCATCGCGGTTGTTGCCCGTCCAGACGCCGGTGGCCAGATGAGGAGTGTAACCAATACACCAAAGGTCATGCGGTAGATATTTTTTATCAGGAGTTTTGCGGTTACTGGTTCCTGTTTTGGCGGCGTTGGTGTGTCCGGGGACGGTCATGTTTTCACCAAGGCGGACGCTTTTATCAGAAAGGATGCTGTTGATTTCATAAGCGATCTGCGGATCCAGGACTTCTTCGCCGGGCTGGGCAGTTGCTTCTTCAAGTACTTCTCCTTTGGCGTTGGTTATTTTAAGAATGGTGATTGGTTTTTGGCGTACGCCGTTATTGGCAAAAACGCCAAAAGCTGAAACCATATCAACAAGTTTAACTTCGGCTGCGCCAAGTGACAATGGCCAGCCGTAATCACGGTTTTTATCAAGGAAGTTGATACCCATTTTTTCTGCAAGTTCAATAATCGGTTTTTGTTCACCGGCCAAAAAGTAGGCTTTGATGGCAGGAATGTTGCGGGACTGGGCAAGCGCAGTGCGGATGCTCATGGGGCCGCGGAATTTGCCGTCAAAATCTTTTGGGAAAGCGCTTAACCCCATACGGGTTTCGGTGTCGAAAATGACTGAGGCAGGCGCGTAGCGGTTATAGAAGGCCTGGGCGTAAACGAATGGTTTGAAAGATGATCCCGGTTGGCGGAACTGATCGGCAACGTTCACTTGGCCGTCGATGTCTTTGTCCCAATAATTGCGTGATCCGACCATGGCCAGAATTTCACCGGTAGTGGGGTCGATGGAAACAAGACTGGCGTTTTTGACGTTGTATTTTTCATCGTTTTTCTTGGATTCTTCTTCGATGATTTTTTCGGCGTTTTCCTGGAGCACCGGATCAAGTGAGGTATAAACCTGCAGGCCGCCCTGTTCCAGGACTTCTTTACCATATTTTTCTTCCAGCTGGTCGATTACATAAAAGACAAAGTGCGGGTGCTGGATGGATTCGTGATATTCGGTGAATTTGAAATTTTGGAGCTGGTTAAGAGCTTCCCGTTTTTGTTCTTCGGTAATGTAGTTGTTTTTTTCCATGGCTTTAAGAACCAGATCGGTGCGGCCCTGGACGTAAACGGAACTGTTTTCATCAAGCTTGATGTTTTTACCGATGAGTCCACGCATGAATTCGTTGTCGTACAGGTCTTTTTCGGCTGCAATGTGGCGGGCGGCGAGTTCTTCGGGGGCGAACTGGCGAGTGATGGAAGAGTAAAGATGGGAGCCGTAAGGGTTGTAATAGGATTGGGATTTGGGTAGTGAGGCAAGAATAGATGCTTCAGCCAGATTGAGGTCTTTGGCGTGTTTGTTGAAATAAATCTGGGCGGCTTTTTCTACGCCAAAGGCGTTGTTGCCGTAAGGGATTTTGTTCAGATAAAGCTCCAGGATTTTTTTCTTATCGTAGGTTTGTTCAAGGCGTACGGCCAAAATCAGCTCTTTAAGTTTGCGGATGTAGGATTTTTCAGGGCTAAGGAAGGTGTTTTTAATGTATTGCTGGGTAATGGTTGATCCTCCCTGGGTGCCGCTAATGTGAAAGATATTATTGACGACTGAGCGTAGGATACCGACTGAATCAAAGCCGGGATGTGTCCAGAACTGGTCGTCTTCGATAGCAACGGTGGCATCGATGATGTTTTTGGAGATCTGGCTGTATTCAACGTACTGACGATTTTCACCGCCATGTTTAACGTAGAGCACATTGCCTTCGCGGTCGTAAATAGTGGTGGATTGGGCGATGGAAAGCTTGTCGAGGTCTTTTACGTCCGGCAGATCAATACTGACTACGGCAATGAGGATGATAAATGCGGCGATACCAGCGGCGATCATTCCAAAGAAAATGATTCCCGCCCAAACCAGCGTCTTTTTCCAGCCCAGGGTTTTAAGGTGCTGGAAGAACATGGTCAGGTAGTCGGGAATCTGTATCTTGGCTTTTTTTTCTGGTTCCGGTTTGAAGTCCAGATTGTCGAAATTGAGGTGTTTCATAAGTTTTTAAAACAGAAAGGCGTTAGCCTAATGGTTGTGATTTCAAAAGCGCTGAAATGTTAGCAGAAAAGGACCTAATACTCAATAGCTGGCGTCACTATTTTGACATGATGTCAAATTGGTTGCGACGGTGGGGTTTGTGTGCGCGTACAAATTTAGAATCATCAGATGCAAGCTATTGGGTTTGGCCATCATGTGGTTTTTGTTGCGGACCATCAGGTTCCGAATGGGGGAAGGCGTTTGAGTTTGATCCAATGTTTTTGTGTGGTGATGATTTTTGCTGTATGATTTTTTCGAAATTTATTTTTAAAATTTTTTCTATGATTACTCTTGGGCAGGTACACGCAATGGGTATTGATATGGCGATTAAGCGCGGGCCGCGTTCACAGAAGGATATTGCCGATGAACTGAAACGTTTAAAAAAAGAGTATGACAAGTTTGATGAGAAGAAGAAAAAATATTTTGACCTGGATAGTTTGAAGAACCCTTTTCTGGATAGCCGGATTGAGTTTGGCGATCCAAATACCAAACTGAAGAGGGTTTTGACCGGCATTGATATGGCGGTCGGTGAAGTTCTTTTAGCTCATGAGCTGGGAAAGATGGGCAAGAAAGTTGACGCGATTATTGCGCACCATCCAGAGGGAAGAGGACTGATAAGCCTTACACAGGTGATGGAGGTGCAGGATGATATTGCTGTGATTGACGGGGTTCCGGTGAATATTTCGGAAAAACTTTTGAATGTGAGGGTTGGCGAACTGAACAGGGGACTTCATGCGACCAATCATTACCGTGTAATCAATGCGGCTAAACTATTAGACGTGCCATATATGCAATTGCATACGGCTGCGGATAATAACTGTTATTGGTTTCTTAAAAATCATATTGAAAAGAAAAAGCCGAAATATGTTGGCGATATTATGGACGCGGTGATGGAGATCCCTGAATATCAGGAAGCTGCAAGACTTGGAAATAAGCCAATTATAGCCTGCGGCGATGAGAAGTCACGGGTGGGGAAAATTTCCTTTAGTGGGATAACCGGTGGCACTACAGGCTCAAAGGATATTTATGAAAAGATGGCGCAGGCCGGCGTGGGGACTCTGGTGGTGATGCATATTCCGGAAGAGCACCGGAAACTGGTGGAACAGTTCCATATGAATGTGGTGGTGCTTTCACATATGGCCAGTGACAGTATTGGTATGAACCTGATTCTGGATGAGGTGGAAAAGAAGGGCGTGGAGGTGGTTGCCTGCGGCGGATTGATTAGAGTGAAGCGCTAACCGTTGTTTAAAGGGCGATTTATCTGGCCAGCAGTTGATTGATTTCCTGGCGGATTTGGTCGGTTATTTGGGTTGCCTGTGGTTGCAGTCCTGAATCGAGAATTTCTTTAAGGCGGCGCGCGGCGGCAATTTTGATAAGGTTGTTATCGTGTTCGAGCAGGTGTTTAAGAACGGTAATATTGTCCGAATCGTGGGCGAGTTTAAGCAGATCGACCTTGGCGTTACGCACGGGTGTGTTGGCTGATGAAAGGCCTATGTTGATTTGTCCGGTGAATTTGTCTCGGCTGGTCATGTTGAATGAAAGTTAGGTCTTAAGTTTAATCTTAATCTTGAGCTCATCGCAAGCCCTCTTGATGCGCTCGAGTGAGAGTCCTTTATCATACAAGGTTTTAACGATTTTGATTAGCCACATTTTATCTCCGTTAGAAAGGGTTTCATTGTCGTGCATTTCTTTCAGGGGATCGGATGTGCGGCTATGGCTTCCTCCGTTGCATGGTTTAATTTCAAGTCCGCAGGCTGTTAAAAAGGTTTTGATATCTCCAGAGGTACATAACAGGTCGGGCAGTTTGAAAGGGTAACGGTGCTGGAATGACAGTTCGGGATCTTCAGTTTTTTTTTCTACTTTTTGCGGCAGGAACTGTTCTAAAGGGATGCCTTTAAAGATGTTGGACAGGAATTGAAATAGCCCGTCGCCCAGATCTTTGGCGTGTTCGAGCAACTTGGCCAGTTTTTGAGCCAAATCTTTTTTTTGCGTTTCATCCATTGTTTTAACATATTCAAGGACTCTGGCGTTTAGTTCGTCACAGAATTCATTGGCATCATTAAGCATTAAAGCTTTTGTTTCGGGATTGGCGGCGTGGGCGGCTTCGATATTGATTACTTCTTCGACCATGATTTTCAGGTCAACACTTACTCCATGGTTGATGGGGTGGAGTGTGCTTTCCAGGTGATCAAAGAAAGTGTCGATTTGTTCTATGGATGTTGCCACTTATGGTAAATTACAATTTTGTTAAAATTTACCACAAGCGCTTGTTATGTCAACAGTGAAGAGCTGCCAACATTTAAGCTAAACCTCTTACGGTTCCTCCATTGTGACTGAGTGCTCCAAAAATCTTCTGTTGAACTTCTTTCATTTCGGCGTCGGTGAGAGTGCGGTCATCGGCCTGCAGGAGGACTTTGAAGGCAAAAGCGGTTTTGCCTTCCGGTATGCCCTGGCCGGTGTAGATGTCGAATAGTTTAACTTCTTTGATTAACTGGTGATTGCCGGAGCTTATCAGTTTTTGAATGGTGGATACTTCGGTTTTGCTGTCAAAAAGTACGGAAATATCTATTTCAATGCCGGGGAAGCGTGGAACCGGTTTGTAATGGGGTTCGTAGCGTTTGAGTGGGACGAGTCTGGTGAAATTGATTTCGAAGCAGGCGATTTCGGCGGATTCAAGCCCGAAGTTTTTAGCAACAACGGGGTGAAGTTCAAAAACGCGGGCGATGACCTGGTCTTCCTGCCCCTCTTCCATACCTTTAAGTACGTATTCGGCGTGCTTGCCGGGATGGGCATAAGGGCAGAAGGTTGTGGCCTTTTGAAATGTAAGTGTGGATATTTTAAGTTCGCTTAGGAGTTTTTCCAATGCACCTTTAGCTTCATAAAAGAGGTCGCTGTTCCAGCTGGCGGACGCTGCACCTGATTCTGATTTTTCTTTGGCAATGAGGGCGCAGATTTTCTTTTCTTCGATGGGAAAATATTCCTGCAGATTTTCATAAGTGCGGCCGATCTCATAAAGCTTGAAGCTGTTTTTGTATTTAAAGTTTTGCGCCGTAGCTTTGAGGAGATTGGGAAGCAGACTTAAACGCAAGTGGGTCTGGTCTTTGGAAAGATAGTTTTCAATCTGCAGGTGCGGCTCTTCGGGAAGAAGGGCTTTTTTTATGTCGTCAATGCTATAGAAGGAGTAGTTGTAGATTTCATTAAAGCCCAGGCCCCATGACATGATTTTTCTTACCAGGTGTTTGAGGAATCTTTCATTATTTTCAACAGGTAATTTGGTTGGCAGCGAAGGCAGCAGTTCAGGGATGTTTTCGTAGCCGTAGAAACGGGCTACTTCTTCCAGGATATCGTCTTCAATGGAGATATCTTTGGTGGCCCGGTAGGAGGGGACGGTTATCTTTATTTTGGGAGAAGATTTGGGCGAAGTTTTGGCTGTCATGGCGGTTTTTGATTTCTTCGCTGTTGTCTTTTTAGCGCTTGATGATCCGGAAAGTGTTGCTTCAAACCCTATTGCTTTGAGGTATTTGACCATCTGGGACGGGGCGATGGGTTGGCCGATTTTGGCGCTGATACGGTCGGGGTCAACGGTGACGTTTATTTTGGCGGCGGAGAAATTTTTAACATCGGCTTTTGGGCCCTTGATGACAACTTGCGGGCAGATTTGCTGGAGGAGTTCGACCAGGCGGTCCATGGCGGTTTCGGCCATTACGGGATCGAGGCTTTTTTCAAAACGTTGGACAGCTTCGGTACGCAGGCCCAGGCGGGCGGAAGTTTTACGTACACTGGCGGGATTGAAGTTGGCTGATTCAATGATGACGCGACTGGTGGAAGCGGAGATTTCGGAATTTAATCCTCCCATAATTCCGGCTAGTGCAACGGCTTTTTCGTGGTCGGCTATGACCAGGGTTTCACGGTCCAGTTTGCGGGTTGTGCCATCGAGAGTAGTGATTTCTTCTTCTGGTCTGGCCCGCCTGACAATGATGCCCTTACTGATTTTAGCGGCGTCGAAGGCGTGCATGGGTTGTCCGAGTTCAGCCATGACATAGTTGGTTATATCCACGATATTATTAATGGGACGATAGCCAATGCTTTGGAGGCGTTTTTTTAGCCACAGGGGAGATTCTTCAAGTTTTAAATTTTCGATTAAAAGACCAATATAGCGCGGGCAGAGTTTGGGTTCTTTGATTTCAACTTTTATTTTTTCACCTTTGCCGGGGTATTTGGCTTTGGTTTTGAAGGGTTTTAGTTTTTGGCCTGTGATGGCTGCGATTTCACGGGCAATGCCGTAATGTCCCCAAAGATCCGGGCGGTGGGTTAAAGATTTGTTATCAACAGTGAGGATGACATCATCTTTGTGGAGCGCTTTGGCCAGGGGCGTGCCGGCTTTAGGTTTGATGGACGAAAGGTCGTAGATGCCTTCAGAATTTTCTTCAAGCCCTATTTCGTTGCCTGCGCAGATCATGCCGAAACTTTCTATGCCGCGGATTTTGGCTGGTTCAAGGGTTACTGGTTCGCCTTCGCCATGCCAGCGTACTTTTGATCCGGGCAGTGCTACAGCGACATATTGCCCTTCATAAATGTTGTTTGCGCCGCAGATTATTTGCAGAGGTTCCCTGGAAGCGGTGCCTACACTGGTTTTGGTGATTTTGAGTTTGTCGGCGTTGGGGTGGGGATGGATTTCGAGGATTTGTCCTACAACCATGTGGGCAAACTCTTCGGATTCATCATGAACGCCTTCAACTTCGGCGGTGCGCAGAGTGAAGAGGTGAGCCAGTTTCTTAGGATCGGTGTTGGCGGGGATCTCTACAAAATCGCGCAGCCAATTGAGGGAGATTTTCATAAGGGATTTGTTATGATTTTTGGAGGTATATTCATTTTCAGACACGTTTGTGTGCCCTTGCGTGGCACACTTCACTATACGCTTCGGCCAGCCTCGCCCCTATGGGGCTCCATGCCCGGCTGGCCTTGTGGATGTCTTTAAATGAACATACCTCTAAAAACAAAAATATGATGATTATGCTATGGGGCTCCATGCCCGCTCAACCTCGCGATGGTCCTTAGAAAAACATGTCTCTATAAAATATGTTAATTGGTGAAGGCTCCGTGCCCGGCTGTTTTCGCGGGGGCCTTTAAACAAGCATTCATTTGATCAAAAGGATTATGTCTTTTGCCTGGCTGTGAAGGATCAGTTTTTTTAGAATTCCCTGAAGATTTCGATTTTCTTCTTTTTGTTGTATTTAAGCGTTAAACCAAGGACAATAATATTGAAAACGGTGAAGAGGATGAATAAAG
>Ga0302253_1001500_pt1 | contig 13863 bp, 16 predicted proteins | sample AAG_RA_Trp_MG_FD_193537 | JGI IMG/M metagenome (GOLD analysis project Ga0302253, IMG submission 193537) | Enriched activated sludge microbial communities from anaerobic digester in WTTP, New Holstein, Wisconsin, United States - AAG_RA_Trp | ecosystem: Engineered > Bioreactor > Anaerobic >...
GAAGACGCGGTCACTGCCTGCGTGGAGACTTCGCATGCCATGGGAGGAACCTGCATGGTGGTGTCCGAGATGAGCCATCCCGGGGCGGTTGCGTTCTTTGGCCAGGGGGTTGCCGAGCGCATCGCAGCGTTGGCAGTCTCGTGCGGTGCTGACGGGATCATCGCCCCCGCGACGCGGCCGGATCGCGTGAGAGTGCTCCGGGGGATCGTAGGCTCCCGGTTGATCTGGTCCCCGGGAGTGGGTGCCCAGGGAGGGGACGCCCGGGCTATCGCGCACCTTGTAGACGCGATTATTGTCGGAAGACAGATATACGAGGCAGAAGATCCCGGGTTCGAAGCACGCTCCCTGGACCGTATTCGCCGATGATGAGTTAACCTGACCTGAAGGCATCCTGGTGATGACCCCTATGAGTCGACTGAGGCGAAATCAGGCCTGAACTAAAGGTTTAAATGGGAAAATAACGATGATGTTGTATGCATTGGAGCGAAGAACAGCTTAACATGGCCAGATCGGTGCGCCGCCTCGAGGATATCCCTGTTTCTGAGAGGAGCTATAAGTGCCATACCTGCCACCTGATCGTGGACGAGAACCCCTGTCCGAAATGCGGGGATACGCATCTCCAGATCATGTGCCCCCTTGACCATTGTCACTGTTCTCACGAGATCCTCTCCACCATCGAGTACTGTCCGCTCTGCGGGGCACCGGTATGTCCCGAGTGCGGGAGCCACGACGTGGTCCAGATCAGCAGGGTGACCGGGTATCTCCAGGAAGTGTCGGGCTGGAATGCCGGGAAACAGCAGGAACTGAAGGACCGGGTCCGCTATACCGTGGCATGAGGTACTACCTCCGTACCCAGACACTTATTCTTCGCGGGGAGTTCCGTGCAGCATGCACAGGGATCCCCGGGGGCCTCCGGAAGGTCCCGACTCTTCTTCTCCATCACCATGAGATAGAGGAAAATATCCCCGATCCGTCACGTGAATTCAACCGCGTCATCCACCGCGAAGGCCTTCCACCGGATTTTTTTGGCCTTTTATTGGGGCTCCCGCCCGGAAATCTCTGCATACTCCAGCACGATTTTGTGACGCTCTTCATCTCTGCCGGAGCCCCCGGGCGGGACTGTGGGTCTCCTGCTCCTGTCTCCATGGTACTGCACAGCAGGGAAGGCATGACCGACTCTGCACTCCTTGAATCCATCATGGCAGCGACCGCTGCCAGGGTGGAGGCGTTCCACTCCCTCGGGAAACCTTCCTCAGGCGACCCTGCAGATGGAGTGATTGTCGCGTGCGAAGGCGAGATTGTGCACCTGCATGCAGGGGTCTCCACCCCGATAGGGGACAGGATACGTTCCGCGGTCCTTTTCGGCATCCAGGAAGCCCTCGAGGGAGACAGCGAGCGGGCGGGCAGGAACCGGCCGTCGTTTTTTGTGTTCAGCCGGTTCCAGGGAGACCACTGGGTCGAATGGATCCCCGAACAATGCCCGTACTATCCCTGCCACGTTCCCGGCCAGCGGTGCGAGTTCTGTTACTGCCCGTTCTACCCCTGCAAAGACGAGACGCTTGGACAGTGGGTGAAGAGCACTTCGAAAAACGGCCCGGTGTGGAACTGCAGCGGATGCACGCTCCTCCATGAACCCCTGATTACGGAGTACCTCCTTGCCCACCCCGAGGCTCCGCTTGCCGAGCTGAAGCGAAAAAAAGGGATCCTGTAGCCGCTTTACTGCGCGATCCCGAGCGCGGAGACGAGCTCGTCCAGGGGAATCCCGTGGGCCATTGCTGCCTCCTTGATTGTCTCTCCCCTGGCAATGGCGCATCCCACGCATCCCATGCCAAACTTGAACAAAACCTCTGCAGATTCGGGTTTTGCCTTCAGAAGATCGTAAATTGTGCTGTCTGGAGTGAGTTCCATATGCTCAGTATGTACGGTTTTTTGCATATAAACCTGCAACAACAGGTACCCGGGCTTCGCAGTTTCACTGCACTTCCGCATTCTTTAACTACTCCCCGTTTACCAGTACTCCGCTGGAGATGTATGAATGGATATTTCCGAAGCAGCAGAAAGAATCTCCCAAAAAATCACTTCGCACGGGCATCCGGCGGATAAAGCCAGTATCGAGAGCAAGTTAACGCGCCTTGTGAACGAGTTCGGGGTTCCCCCCGCAGAAGCAGAGAGGACCGTCCTGAACGAGCTCGCACGGGAGTTCTCGATCACCACGTTCCAGGCGGCCGGCGGCCCGGGAGACCAGAAGACCCTCGGCCAGGTCCAGAATGGCGAGTGGGTGACCGTGGAGTGCAAGGTGGTCGCACTCACGTCGGCGCCTTCCCCATCCATCGCGCAGGCAGGCATACTCGCAGACAATTCAGGGGCGATGCGTTTCGTTGTCTGGGCACGGGCGAATGCCCCGGCCCTTGCAGCCGGGAAATGGTACCGGTTTGAATCCGCGGTGGTCGATCAATACAAGGGGATGCTTTCCTTAAAGGTCCATTCCGGGACCACGGTGACCGAAATTCCGCACGAAGGTGCGCTCAAGCCGGCGATCACCCCCATCCGCGACCTCTCGCCCGGCGTGGTGTGCATCCGCGGGAAGGTGGTCCAGGAGTGGGAAGCGACACACGATCGCATCCTGCAGTCAGGAATGATTGCCGATGAAACGGGGGGAATCCGGTTCGTCATGTGGAAAGAAGAGGGGCGCGAACGGCTGAGCCCCGGCGGGGTATTCACCATCTTTTATGCAACCGCGGATGAATTCAACAGCCGCCTCTCCCTCACCCTGAATCCTGCGACCATTGTCCCCGAGGAGGGGGATATCCCGGTCAGCACCGGGAATGCCTCCTTCCAGGGGGCGTTTGTCCACCTCGCACCCGGTTCAGGACTGATCAGGCGCTGTCCCGTGGAGGGATGCAACCGGGTCCTGTCCCGGCAGAATTACTGCCCTGTCCACGAGATCCAGCCCCAGTACCACTATGACCTCCGCATCAAGGGCTGGCTCGATAACGGCATCGAGACCAGGGAAATCCTCGTGCAGCGTGGTGAGACCGAGCGCCTTGTGGAGATGAACCTCGACCAGGCCCGGGAACTCGCAGAGAACAATCCGCTCGGGATGGACGAGGTGTTTATGAAGTTCCGCGAGGCGCTCCTCGGCCGGTATCTTGCCTGCCAGGGCCGTGTGATCGAGAACAGGATGCTGGTTTCGGCATGCGAGATCCTCCATTACCAGCCCGAGCAGCTTGCTGATCTCCTGAACCGGGCGGGGGGTTCGCTATGACGGGCGGAGGGGCGGCAGGGCGGAAAGAGGGGATCTTCGAGCGGGAGCCGGCACGGCGTGTCTTCGCCGTGGAACTCAAGGAGAGCCGGATCCATTTCAAGGAGGGCCAGGATGAGAAGAGCCCGACCTATGTACTCCTGCCTACCGGAGAGCGGTGCAACCGGGTCTTCATCGCCGGAACGCTCACCGAGAAGCGGAGGCAGGGCGAGCAGAACATGTTCTACCGGGCACGAGTCGTGGATCCCACGGGAACCTTCTTCGTCATGGCCGGGAGTTACCAGCCGGAGGCCATGCAGCAGGTTGCAAGGCTCGAGCCCCCCACCTTCGTGGCCGTTGTCGGAAAACCAAACGTGTACCAGGCTCCTGACGGGGCCGCACTCATATCGATCCGCTGCGAGTCGATCACCCAGATTGACAAGGATATCCGGGACCAGTGGGTGCTCGACACCGCAAAGGCCACCCTTGACAGGATAGACACGGCAGGCCAGACCCCGGATGGCGAGCGGGCAAAACGGGAGTACAATATCGATCCCGCACTGTTCCGGAAAGTGGCGTACGAAGCACTCACCCAGTTGAAAATCTGAAATGCGATCCCCATAGGATCAATTACTTTTATCACCTTGGTGATCAGGTAGATCCTCATGTGATCACGTATGAAGGATGAAGAACTCAAAGAACTGGTGAAGAACCTCGACCTCAAAGCCCTCAAGGAGGCCGCAAAGGCAGCAGGGATCAAACCCGGGCGCTGCCCCACCAAGACCTCCATTGCAAAGATGCTCCCTGAGGATGTGCTCAGGAAGCTGGCCAGATAGGAACCATTCCCTTTTTTTCCGGGACTGCCTCCCTCCAGTGGGAAGGATTCCGTCCACGCATACTCCAAAATCCGGGTGATGCGGCGGGTATTGGGAAGAAGAGTGCTCCTGTATATCGCGATGATGCAATCTGGGGGTATGGAGGCCGGCAGGATCCGCGATCGGTCACACGCCGGGCATGGCGTTTTGCCCCGGAGCATACTCCTTCCAGGACTCGAGCACCTCGCTTCCCTCGACGAATACGAGCCCGTGCTTCCTAGCATAGGCCATCGCGTCCTCTTTTGAGAGCGCATACCCGCTCTCGTCATCCAGCATCTCGCATATGGTGACCGCGGGGGTGATCTGTGCCATTTCGGCCATCGCGATGGAGAGCTCGGTCTGGCCCCTCCGGACATCAAGGAGCCCGTCGGCCGCCCTGAGAAGGGCCATGTGCCCGGGGGTCCGGAAGATCTCGTGGAACGTCACTCCTCCTCCGTTCAGTGCACATTTCACCTGCTCTGCAATCGCGTTGACGGTCAGGGCTCGATCCCTGTCAGTGATCCCGGTGAAGGTATCGCGGTGATTCACCCAGAGCGAGAAAGAGGAATGGTTTTTCCTGTCGTAGGGGATATCCCCCTGGCGCTCGGCGACCGCCATAGCCCGGAGTGCATCGCTCGCAAACGGAAGCCCCAGGCGCTGTGCGGCAACAGGGTGGACTGCCGTACAGATGAGCCCGCCCCCGTCCTTCCGCATCCGCAGGATGTGGCGGGGGGTGACCGCATCGGAACGGATTGCAAAGTCTGTCTCGCCTTCCCTGTCATCGAAATCATAGAGGAGGATGAACTTCCCTTCGTTGAGCGCCGAGAGCGCGTCCCTGATCACGGCCCCACCTCAACACTGACGGTATCGCTGTCCTCGACGTCGAGTTCCCGCCGGAGCGCGACCGGCGCAATGACCTCGATGATGTCATCAGGATAGTGCGTCCTCCCCGGCACGATGATGCTGCAGGCGATGTCCCCGATGCGGCAGGGGATGCACCTGGCATCGCCAAAGGTCCTCCCGTCTGTGGAGAATCCTTTGATCCTGATCCAGTCGAGGGCTTCGATCTTCTTCCGGATGGGGATGCTTGACGGTGAGAGCCTGATATTGAGCGTGCCGGGATACGGCTCGAATCCGAGGTGCCGGTCGAACTGTTCCTTGTAGGCAGGGAGGCTCATGTAGTACTTGCCTTCCCCGATCCCGCTGACAACGACCCCGGTCAGTACATAGCCCTGGTTCCTTTCGGAAAAAATCCGGCTGTATTCCTGGAACTCCTTCTTGAGCACTTCTTCGCCGTGACCTGTGACCATCACCTGCTGGCCGTCGGGGGCGATCGTCCGGGTGACCAGCCTCTGGCGTTCGAGTGACTGGAGACGGCGCGCGGCGGTCTGGGCGCTGGTTCCGAGCGTCTCCGACAGGGACTGCGAGGAGATCTTTACCGGTCCCCTGCACCCTCCCATGAGGGCAATTGCTTTCAGGCACTGGAGTTCGTCAGGCACAATCATTATATCAAAATTGAGATGCATACTATTTATGAGTATCCGGGAAGGATTTCCCGGGCAGTGAACCTCTCCCTGGTTTTCGTGAAATGTCGAATACCCTATCGTTAATTATATAACAGGCAGGCCCGCATAATGAGCCATGAACTCTGATTTGCGGAATCGCCTGGCCGAAAAAATGGCAGGCGAGATTACGCTTTCAGACTCGCCCGGGAAAGCACTGAAAAAATGGAGGATGAGTTTCAACATCCCCCAGGCAGTGCTCTCCGAGCACCTGGATGTATCCCCTTCCGTGATCAGCGATTACGAGAGCGGAAGGAGAAAGAGTCCCGGGACGGCAGTGGTGGGGAAGATTGTCGACTGCATCCTCTCCATCGATGAGAGTTCCGGCGGGAAGTACATCAAGAAATTTGCCAAGATCCTCTATTCCGACGTGGATGCCGATGTCATTTACGATATCCATGATTTCCCGTCGCCTGTGCCGCTGACCAGGTTTTCCGAACTTCTGGGGTGCCAGACGGTGTGCGGGTCACTCGCGGAGTCAATCTACGGGTATACCGTCGTGAACAGCATCAACGCCATCACGCAGCTCTCGTCGAACGAGTTCAACCGCCTGTACGGCTGGAGCACCGAGCGGGCGCTGATATTCACCGATGTCACCTCGGGAAAATCGCCGATGGTTGCGATCAGGGTCACCCCATTCAAGCCGAGAACCGTGGTGCTCCAGGGCATCGAACCTGCCCTCGTGCACCCGCTGGTCCCGAAGATGGCGGAGAAGGACAGGATCACGGTGCTCTGCACCGGGATGGAGATCGACAGGCTGGTAACTGTTCTGAGGGATGAGCAATGGTAGGAATCATCACGTACGGAGTGTATATCCCCAGGTTTCGCATCAAAGTTGAAGAGATCGCACGGGTCTGGGGCGCAAACCCGGATGACATCCGGGGGGGGCTCGGGGTCCTTTCAAAATCAGTGCCCGACCTTGACGAGGACACGGCCACGATTGCCGTCGAGGCTGCACGGAATTCGCTCAGGAGAAGAGCGATCGATCCCGTGGACATCGGTGCGGTGTATGTCGGGTCCGAGTCGCACCCCTACGCAGTAAAACCCACCGCATGCACTGTCGGGGAAGCGATAGGCGCGACTCCCACCATGACTGCCGCGGATTACGAATTTGCCTGCAAGGCAGGTACGGCGGCAATCCAGACCTGCATGGGGCTTGTGGCGAGCGACATGGTGAAGTACGGCCTCGCGATCGGCTCCGATGTTGCGCAGGGTGCCCCGAGCGACGCACTCGAATACACCGCGGCCGCCGGAGGTGCTGCTTACATTCTCGGGAAATCTGACCCGATCGCGGAGATCCACAAGACCTGCTCGTTTACCACCGACACCCCCGACTTCTGGAGGAGGGAGGGGCAGAGTTACCCGAGGCACGGCGGCAGGTTCACCGGAGATCCGGGGTACTTCCGCCACATCGAGGGATCTGTCCGTCTCCTCTTCAACGAGACCGGGAAGAATCCCAAAGACTACACCTATGCGGTCTTCCACCAGCCGAATGCCAAGTTCCCCCAGAGGATCGCGAAGATGCTCGGGTTTTCCCAGGACCAGATCAAACCGGGGCTCGTGGTCCCCCGGCTCGGGAACACCTACAGCGGTTCCTCGATGATCGGGCTTGCGGCGACGCTCGACTGCGCGAAGGCAGGTGACCGTATCTTTGTCGCGTCCTTCGGTTCAGGGGCAGGGAGCGACGCATTTGATATCGAGGTGACCGATGCCATCGAGTCCGGCGATTTCCGCCGGGATGCCGCCCCCTCGGTCGAGAAACTCCTTGAGAACCCCATCTACGTCGATTACGCACAGTATGCCAGGCACAAGGGAAAGATCGTGATGCAGAAATGAGAGACGTTGCAGTGATTGGAGTGGGGTGCACTACATTCGGAGAGAAATGGAATACCTCGTTCCGGGATCTCTTCGTCCAGGCCGGGGCACTGGCACTCGAAGACGCCGGCATCCAGGGGGAGGCGCTCGGGGCCATGTATGTCGGGAACATGAGTGCGGGTCGTTTTATCGAGCAGGAGCACATCGGCGCCCTGATCGCGGACTATGCCGGCCTTGCGACCACCCATATCCCATCGACCCGGGTCGAGGCGGCCTGCGCCTCGGGAGGCCTCTCCTTCCGCCAGGCCTTCATCTCGGTCGCTTCGGGAATAGAGGATATTGTCGTCGCAGCGGGGGTGGAAAAGATGACCGATGTGGCATCGGGGGCCAGCGTGGAAGCCCTTGCAGGTGCCGCCGACCGCGAGTGGGAAGGGTTCGTCGGCGCCACGTTCCCCGGCCTCTATGCCATGATCGCCAACGATTACATGAACCGCTACCCGCTCACCCGCGAACAGCTCGCACAGGTCGCGGTGAAGAACCACTACAACGGGGCGAGGAATCCCATCGCACAGTTCCAGCAGGAGATCACGCTTGAGACCGTGCTCAGGTCGACCCTTGTCGCCGATCCCCTCCGCCTCTTTGACTGCTCGCCGATCACGGATGGTGCGGCTGCGGTCGTGCTGGCACCGCTCGAGATGGCAAAGAAGTTTACAGACACCCCCGTGAAAATCCTTGCCAGCTCCCAGGCGAGCGACACGATCGCGCTCCATGACCGCCGGGACATCAGCACGCTTGATGCCAGCGTTGCAGCCGGAAGAAGGGCGTTCTCCATGAGCGGGCTTTCCCCGAAGGATATCGACCTCGTGGAGGTGCACGACTGCTTTACCATCGCAGAGATCTGCGCGATCGAGGACCTTGGCTTCTGCAAAAAGGGGGAGGCCGGCCGCCTCACCGGGGAAGGGGTAACCGCACTCCACGGGGATCTTCCGGTCAACACCAGCGGGGGGCTCAAGGCCTGCGGACACCCTGTCGGTGCGACCGGGATCAAGCAGGTCTGCGAAGTGGTCATGCAGCTCCGTGGCGAGGCCGGGAAGAGGCAGATCGACGGGGCACGTATCGGGATGACGCACAACGTGGGAGGCACGGGAGCAACCGTTGCCGTCCATATCCTGGGGGTGTAAGATGTCCTCCGTCGCACGGTTCTGGAGGAAGATCCCCCAGCGCTACAACCTGATCGGGACCCGGTGCAGCACCTGCGGGAGGCACTTCTTCCCGCCACGGACCTTCTGCCCGGACTGCCGGAGAGCAGGGAAGATCGTCGATCATAAGTTTGCAGGGACGGGCACGGTCGTCACCTACACCGTGATCCGCACCGCGAGCGAACAGTTCGAACAGATGACCCCGTACGTGCTTGCGATCGTGCAACTCGACGAGGGGCCGAGGTTCACCGCACAGCTCGTGTGCACTCCCGAAGAGGTCACGTTCGGCATGAGGGTCCGGCCGGTCTTCCGCCGCATCGCAGCCGACGGGGAATCCGGCGTGATCCACTACGGGACAAAGTTCGTCCCCGCGGATTGATATATGAACATGCCGCAGGCATGTTCATTCGCGTAACTCCTTTTTGCCCTGATCCTGGCTTCCCCACGTGCGTTTCCCATGTGCCGCAGGCATGTTCATTCGCGTAACTCCTTTTTGCCCTGATCCTGGCTTCCCCGCGTGGGTTTCCCATGTACCGCAGGCATGTTCATTCGCGTAACTCCTTTTTGCCCTGATCCTGGTTTCCCCACGTGGGTTTCATATATGCCGCAGGCATGTTCATTCGCGTAACTCCTTTTTGCCCTGATCCTGGCTTCCCCGCGTGGGTTTCCCATGTGCCGCAGGCATGTTCATTCGCGTAACTCCTTTTTGCCCTGATCCTGGCTTCCCCGCGTGCGTTTCCCATGTGCCGCAGGCATGTTCATTCGCGTAACTCCTTTTTGCCCTGATCCTGGCTTCCCCACGTGGGTTTCGCATGTGCCGCAGGCATGTTCATCCTTGCCCTCTCATCGGAGGGTGATGTCATACACCGCGTGCCAGCGTCCCGGCGAGTACGACCTGACGACGCGCTCCTTCACTCCCGATACAGGGAATTTCTCGATCTCGCTGAGACACTCCCCCTCGTTCTCCTGGAGGGCATACATATGGATGGTTCCTCCACTCCGGCACATGCTGACCGCGTGCGGGAGGAACCGGAGTGCCCCGAGAGGGAGGTTCATGACCACGCGATCGAACCTCCACGGGAACAATCCCGGGAGGTGTGATGCATCGGCAAGGATGGCAAGGACGTTTCTCGTCCTGTTGAGCGCAATATTCCGGCGAAGCAGGTGCACGGCTCCGGGGTTCAGATCCGATGCTGCCACGAATGATGCGCCTCCTGCAAGCGTGATCGCGAAAGGGCCCACTCCCGCGAACATGTCAAGGACCCGTTCTCCCTCGGCCATTGACGAGTAAATCCGCTGGCGTTCTGTCGAGAGCCGGGCCGAAAAGTACGCGACTGACAGGTCGATATCAAACCGGAGCCCGTGCTCGAGGTAGCGTGTCATGGTCGTTGGCTCTCCCGCCAGTATCTCGAACCTCCGCGTGCGGAAATCTCCCTCAACATCGCTTTTTGGGGAGAGCACCGTGTGGATGGATGGCCTGGAGCCGAGGAGGCGTGCGGCCCCTTCCGGGTCCGGCTCCTGCATGACCGCGATCCCTCCGATGAGCTCGTGCCTCGGGAGGTCGTCTATGGCAGGGTGAGCCTCGAACTCCTCCATGGTGCTCCCCGGAAGCATGGTGCGGACCGGGAACAGGATGCTCTCCCCGTCCCTCCGGGGCTTGAGTCCCGGATCAAGGAGCCCCTGCTCCAGGAGCTCCCGCCTCCTCAGTTCCCCCTCTTTCTTCCCTACACGGATTCCCCATTGCCGGACCATGGTTCCATCCCTGGCTCCCTGAGAAAGCCTGACATGCATAGGTCAGGCATCCCGGTGTGATGAGCCTATCCCCGGAGAAGGGTTATTCCCCAGTCTCACCATGATGTAGTATGGATGAGTACATAAAACGCCTCTCGGAGGGGTCGCTCAAACTGTATGCCCTCGAACAGGAACTCCCTCCTGCAGAGGCGGTTGCCGTACGCCGGCGCTTCATCGAGAAAGAGACGGGAGTGTCACTTGACAGGGTGGGTGCGTACTCAATCGATATCGACCGGGCGGCCAGGAAGAACTGCGAGAATATGATCGGCACGGTCCAGGTGCCCCTCGGGGTCGCCGGGCCTGTCCGGGTGAACGGGGAGTATGCGTCCGGGGAGTTCTACCTCCCCCTGGCGACAACCGAAGGGGCGCTTGTCGCCTCGGTGAACCGGGGCTGCGGGGCGATCACAAAAGCAGGAGGGGCCGATGCGAGGATTCTCCGGGACGGGATGACGAGGGCCCCGGTCTTTGCGGCCCGGAGCGTTCCCCATGCACGGGAGATCGCGGACTGGGTTGCCTCCCACCTTGACGAGATTGGGCAGGCTGCCGAGTCCACCACCTCGCACGGGAAGTTCCTCACCGCTGCGACCACGGTTGTGGGCACGTCTGTCTTTGTCCGCATGGAGTTTGACACGAAGGACGCCATGGGGATGAACATGGTCACCATCGGGAGCGAGAAGGCGGCCGAGTTGATCAGCAGCGCAACCGGTGCACGCCTGATCGCACTCTCGGGCAATCTCTGCACCGACAAGAAACCTGCGGCAGTGAACCTGGTCCGGGGCAGGGGCAGGAGCGTCTGCGCCGGGGTGTGGCTCGAAGATTCCCTCATCGCGTCGGTCTTCAAGACCGATGCCCGGTCCATGGCAGAAGTGAACCGGAGAAAGAACCTTGTCGGGTCCGCCGCGGCGGGATCGCTCGGGTTCAACGCCCACGCGGCGAACGTGGTGGCTGCCATGTTCATCGCCTGCGGGCAGGACCCGGCACACGTCACCGAGGGGAGCATGGCACTCACCACCGTGGACGAGGGAGACGGAGGCCTGTACGTCGCGGTCACCCTCCCGGATCTCCCGGTCGGCACCGTCGGTGGGGGGACGGGTGTCGCCACCCAGGCAGAGTGCCTGTCGCTGCTTCGTGTTGCCGGCGGAGGAACCCCCCCGGGAGCGAATGCGAGGAAGTTTGCCGAGATCCTCGCAACCGGCGTCCTTGCCGGCGAGCTCTCACTCCTCGGTGCGCTCGCTGCCCAGCACCTTGCACGGGCACACAAGACCCTTGGCCGGTAGCCGGATTATCGGAACCACTTCATCATCACGATGGCGTCCTCGCCGTTCGCGTAGTAGCCGGCGAACCGGAGCACCGGGCGGTACCCGAGCCTCCGGTAGAACTGCTGTGCGTCCCGGTTGGAGACCCTGACCTCGAGCTGGACCCCTGTCGCGAGCTCGATGGCGAACTGCTGCTCCTCCCTCTCCACGAGGCGGCGGGCGATCCCCTGTTTCCGGCACGAGGGGGCGACTGCGAGATTGCAGAGATGCCCGTATATCTCTTCCCCGGTATCCTCGAGCCCCCCGACCACGAACCCGGCGACCTCCCCATTCCTGGTGGCGACAAAAAACGTCTCGGGGAAGTAGGTGAGCGACTCTGCGAAGACCGCAGCGCTCCACGGATCCTTGAAGGACACATGCTCAATCCGCGCAATACTCTCGATATCACCCGGGCGGGTTCTTCGGATGATGATGTCCTGGAACATGGATTTTCTGTCCTCACAACGTTGGTCTTCATTGTTATAATATACTGTCAGGGAGAATGATACAGGGAGAAATGGTGGAAATTTTTGGTTTCCCTGCAGTCCGCCCGGAGGCACGCACGGCTCCCCTTGTTGCAGCGGTTCCCTATGACGTGGTGACCACCGACGAGGCTGCCGGGTGCATCCGGAAGAATCCCATGAGTTTTTTGCGGATCAGCAGGTCTGATGCCGAGCTGCGGGATCTGCCGCCTGGCGATCCCCGGGTGTATGAACGGGCGAGAGAGACGTTTTTGGAATTCCAGGAGACCGGGCTCCTGGCACGCGACCGCACCCCCTCGATGTACCTCTACCGGGTGACCGGGAACGGGCTTGACTTTCTTGGTCTCGGGTGCACCGTCCAGGTCAGCGATTACGAGCAGAACACGATCCGCCGGCACGAGCTGACCCGCTATGACAAGGAGGCTGACAGGACCCGTCACATCGAGGCCCTGAACGCACAGACCGGCCCCGTGGTCCTGCTCTTCCAGGACCGGGACGGCATCCACGAGTACCTCCAGTCCCTGTGGACCCTGAAGGGTGCGCCGGACACCGAGGTGCGCTGGAGCGACGGGACCCTGCACCAGGTCATGTGCATCACCCACGATGAGGACCTTGCCGCACTGGAACGGATCTTCCGCCCGGTCCCCCGCCTGTACATCGCTGACGGACACCACCGGGCCAAGTCGGCGGTCAACGTTGCGGGAACACGGAAAGTCGAGGGGAGACTCACCCCCGAGTCGACGCGGTTCATGGGGGTGCTCTTTGCCCACAACCACGTGAGGATCCACGGGTACAGCCGCCTTGTCACCGACCTCAACGGGTTGACCCCGGCCGCGTTCATCCAAGAGCTCCGGAACGTCTTCTTGGTCAATCCCTACGGGGAAGTGGACCGGTCGGCATTTCATATCCCGCCCATGAGCCCGATGGCTGATGCGGAGCACATCGTCCACATGTTCCTTGACGGGAAGTGGTACGAGTGCGCACGGCTCCATGCTCCCGGGATGGACCGCATCGAAGCACTCGATGTCTCGGTCCTGCAGCGCGAAGTGCTCTCGAAGATCCTGGGCATCACTGATCCCAGGGGGGACCCGCGATTGCAGTACCTCGGAGGGGCGAGACCCATCGCGGACCTCGAAGCCATGGTGAAGAGGGAGGGGTACGCGGTGGCATTCTCCATGCAGCCCGTGAAGGTGGAGTCGGTGCTCGAGATCGCCGATGCAGGGGGTATCATGCCGCCAAAGTCCACCTGGTTCGAGCCGAAGGTTCTCTCCGGCCTGATGGTCCATACCCTTGAATGAACAATCGCTGATGCGATGTGATCTGGGGTATATAGGCAATCCAGCCACCACCATCTATTCGGATTGTATGAATGATCCCGTTTCTTCCGAGTGAATTTTCTTGCTGGTTTGCAATGTTCATAGGGTAATTTCAGTGATCATTGACCCTCTGAAATAGTGTTGAACCGCCGCCGTTTTTCGACCCATTCACATCTTCGTGATAATCCTATAGGTATTGAGAAAAGGGTCGGTGACCGCAGGTCGCCCCGGGTCGAGGGCGGAAGCCCCGCGGTATTTTCGGGGGCGGCGGGGTCAATCGTGTATCGGATGTACAATCCAGAGCCTGA
>Ga0302253_1001501_pt1 | contig 13846 bp, 11 predicted proteins | sample AAG_RA_Trp_MG_FD_193537 | JGI IMG/M metagenome (GOLD analysis project Ga0302253, IMG submission 193537) | Enriched activated sludge microbial communities from anaerobic digester in WTTP, New Holstein, Wisconsin, United States - AAG_RA_Trp | ecosystem: Engineered > Bioreactor > Anaerobic >...
AGCAGAACGCAAGCCCTGCCTCTCTTCCTGAAGACTTTTATGAAATGGGGGTAAACAAAAATAAATATAAATTTTCTTTATATAAAAATGTTCACTAATTTTGTCCTAATAATAGGGGTTTGGTACAAGATTGCTTCGCTACGCTCGCAATGACGAGAGGGGGTGAATAGTTACATTTTATTCTTTTGTGTGCGGTTTGGTATAAGTTATAAAACTATATATTAAGTGTTATATCGTCCGAAATTATTACTTTCCGCTTTATGTTTTTTATTGCGTGTTACTTGTGCTGGCTGTTTCTTTATCTTACCCAGTATAAGTAATAAATGGTATTGAGTAATAATTATCTTTTTTCCAAAATCTTAATAAAAAATCAATATCATCCAAGTATTTTTTACCAACTTCTTTTTTAAAAAAAGACAACTTAGTCTTACAATTATCAATGCAGTACATAGCCAATTCTGGAGATAAATTTTCATTCATCAATAAACGTATTACATGTTCCTCACTATCTTCTTCTTTAAAATATGGATTTGATGACATTGGAAATGCTGAATTTATAGCCAATGCAATTTCACATCCGCTATTAGGATTAAAGAAAACTAATCCTGTTTCTGATATTTTAGAAAAATCTTTATGCTTATCATTTGTATTTGTGCCAAAAAATCCTTCATTTCTCGCTCTTTGTTCTGCCTCTCTAATTTCTGTTTCAGATAAATTTAAAGTACTATTAAAGAAATCAATGTATCCTTTATTAAATTCTTCAATTTTGTCTGATGGTAAAAATGCTATCTGAGAGCCTTTGTTATAATCTTTAAATGCTGATAACTGTTTTTTTAGAAACTCTTTAGTATCTTGTTTTTGATAGTCTAAAAAATTGACTACCATTCTGCTTTTCAATGAATTCTTTTCGTTAAGTATTATATCAGGATTAAATGGATTTTGGAAAAACACACCAGAAAACCACCATTCATTTTGCCATTGCACAATACCTATATATAAAATAGTGTCCAACTCTTTCAACGTATATGAATGGTTAAAAGATTTCTTTGTTATATTGAATTTTTTACTTGATGCAATATGCTCAATGAAGATATTGTTATCGTCTTGTCCTTTATACAAGAATAATCCTTGTATTTTTTCCGATATAGTTAGAAAGTCTTTATTCAGAGGATGATTTTTACCTAAAATTTCAGAAACCCACTCTTTCCCTTTTAAGCCAAGTAATCTCGTATAAGTATTATGCAGTATTCTATCTCTACTTTCGTGCAAGGACATTGGTATATCCTTCTCATCTTGGCTATTTTCAATTATCTTCATTTCTTGTTCTTGTAAATCAAGTAAAGTATCAGGAAAAAACAGATAAGTTTTAAACAACACTGTATCAATCAAATCCCGAGCAATATAAAATTCATTTTCTTTTTCGTCTATTTGATAAAACGTCTTTAAATATTCATTTACTGGAGCAAAATCCCATGCTTTATCCAATACATCCATTATTTTTTTTGCTGTTTCTACAATAAAATCATTAAAAGGAGAAAAAAATTTTTCTTCTTGCATTGTATTCAAAAAATACCAGATTAAAAAACTAATGTCTTGATGATTAATTTCTTCTTCATAATACTCGTCTAAATTATAAAAGGGGAGATACTTTCTATATAATCTTTGATGAATTCTTACGAAAGAGTTCCAAATGTTTGTTTTTGAAATCAAGTCTTCGAAATATGATGTTAGAAAGCAAGATAACAAGTTAATATCATCTGGATATAAATATTTCTGAAAAATAACCGATTGTTGATTGGTTGTAATAACCTTCTTAACATCATTGCAAACCTTTAAGTAATAACTATCTGTTTTAGTTTGTTTTTTATATGGTTTTAATGCTAACCAGTCTTTTATATAAATTTTTTTATCCATTTAATTTTTTAGTAGATTAATACTTTGAACAAAAGTTAATGCAAATATTCATAATAATTTTCAATCTACACAAACGCATAATAAAGTTTTTTTATAGAAATAATTTTCATGTACATTTGTACTCATGAAAAGGGTTATATATTTAATGATATTGTTAAGTTTACCGTTGCAATTTTTTTCACAGAAGATTGTAAAGAACGATGATTTGGAAGAACGGAATGGGTTGTTTTATGAAATTGACAATAACACTCCTTTCACTGGTAAATGTGTTACAACCTATCCGTCGGGCAAATTGGGCATGGGAGGCTTCATAAAAGATGGATTGCGTGATGGAGAATGGATTTGGTTTTATGAAAATGGCAATAAGAAACGCTATTGCATGTATAAAAATGGAGTAAAAGACGGTGCTTCTATTTTTTATTATAAAAACGGACAAAAAAAATCGGAAATCATTTTTGATAACGACAAAAATATACGACAAACATCATGGGACGAGAATGGGAATAAAATTAATAATCCTTCGTTTTCTACCTTTCAATAAAACGAATCAGCGATTTTTTATTTCTTTAGTCAAACCATTCCAAAATTTTTTCTAATGCCTTGTCTTCCAGTACGTGCATGTGCATGCGTTGGTGGTCGGTAAGGTCGTTGTATCCGATAAGGTGCAATATGCCATGAATAATAACACGTAGCAATTCTTCTTGATAAGTTGTATGGAATCGTTCTGCATTAAGCCAAACCTGTTCTACGCTGATAAAAATATCTCCTGATAAATCATTTGCATCGTCATAGGGAAAGGTAATGACATCGGTATAATAGGAGTGATGAAGATATTTCTTGTTCAACGGAAGCAGGTATGCATTGGTGCAGAAAATAATATTAATATTTCCGCATTCTTTTTTTTCGGAATGAATAACATCCGTAATCCATGTTGCTATAATTTTCTTTTTACCACGAATTATTTTTGAAACACGTGCTTGTATGTTTTTTGGGAAAGTGTCGGCAAAGTGAAATAGGATAGCCATTCGTATTAATTAGGATGAATGTTAATTTTGATACATATTTTGCTGCCCTTGTCTTTAAAGGTAAGTTCATCCACAAGATGCTTGATTAAGAATATGCCACGCCCATGTGGTTTTTCAAGATTTTCGGAAGATGTAGGGTCGGGGATGTTTTTAAAATCAAAGCCATGACCTTCATCTTTTACGGTGAACCAGAAAGTGCCATCGTCAAGTCCATAATCAATGAACACCGATTTGGTTTCGTCCAGTTTATTCCCATGAATAATGGCATTGTTTACTGCTTCTACCATCGATACCAGCATGTTGCCATAAACTTCACTGTTTATTTGATGTTGCTGTGTAAGTTCATCAACCAGTTTTTCAACGATGTTGATGTTTTCTATTTTGGACGGAAATTGAATACTGTTTTTCATACCGATTATTTATTTAGGTTTATCATATACTTTCTGAATAATTCCTGATAGAATTTTTGTAACGGTAAATTGGTTTGATATAAAAATTCATCATACATACTTTTTTCTCCTTTATACTGAAAAATTTCTTTAGGGTTACTTATTTTTTCATTTATTGCTTGTTCCGCTTGTCGCTTGTTTTCTGTATCACGCTGATTATCTGCGTTTTCTGCTTCTAATAACCGAGTTAAAATTTGTTCCTGACGTTGCATGGTTTGTTGGTTTATATTTTTATTGGCGATATCTTTTTGAACATCGTTCATTAAATTTTTAATTTCCTGTAATTTTTTTGCTGATTCTGGACTTATGCCGCTTTGTTGCATCATATCGTTCAACATTTGGTTCATCTTATCCTGCATAGAAATCATTTTTCCCAATTGCTCGGATGTTTGTTTACCGTTAGGTTGATTTTTACCATTTTTCATTTCGTTGATAAGCGATTGCAATTGTTGTTTAATACTGTTTTGCATACTTTGCATTTGTTTGTAACTGGGTTTTGATTTTCCATTTCCTTTACCGCCGCCGGGTTTTTTGCATTGTCCGCCACCACACATTTGTTGAGAATTTTTTTGCATCTGTTTCATCATTTCACCCAACAGAAGTGCCAGTTCGTTACTTTCGGTCATTACCAGTTGCTGCTTTATGGCTGCCTGTGCTGTATTTCTATCTTCAAGGCTTTGGATTGCCTGATTGGAATAGGTTTTAATATTTTTGAGATGTTTTTTTATTTCGTTGCCAAGAATGGGTGTTCTATTTGCCAATGCCGAAAGAGAATCGTCAATGACTTTGGTATTCCCTCTGATGCGGTTTTGCATTTCCATAATTTGAGTGTATTGTGGGTCAAATATTTTTGTTCGCTTTGTTTTGTTCATAAGGTCTTCCTGAGTAAACGAAAGATTTTTTACATTTTCTATAGTTTGTTTAAGGGTTTCTTCGTTTTCGGCTTCCTGTTCCATGGCACTTTGATTGAGCATGTCTTTGATTTGTTGCGACAATTGACTTATTTGCTGGGCATTGTTTTTTTGGCTTTTCGAAGCTCCTTTGCGGTTATTTTGTTGCAATTCATTTTTCCCTTGTTGAAATTCCTGCTGTATAGATTCCTGTTCCTTATTAAAAGGTTGCATCAGATAGGGCTCGTCTAACTGGTTATTCTGTTTCATCAATTCCTGATATTGCTGTTGCAAATCCTGAAATTGTTTTTGCTGTTGCTGTTGCATCGAGACAAGTGAATCGAGAGGAATTTTTTTATCAGGATTATTTTTTTGCAATGAAGCAAGTGAATCAATCGCATTTTTATTTTCTTGTTTCTTTTCCGATTCGGATGTTTTTTGAGAGTTTGATTCTTTTTTAAATATATCGGTCAATTTTTTGGGTTCGGTTTGTTCGGCAAGTGTATTTTGCTGTTCCGATAGTTTATCAAGGTTCTTAGTGATGTCATTTATTTTTTCTTCTACATCCAGTTTTTTAAGAAGATTAAGCGTGCGGTCCAGTTCTTTGTTTATATCTTCGGTTTTTAATTGAAGTTCTTGCATGTTTTCGGTCAATTTGTTTTTGTCCATATTTTTAATGAGGTTTTGAAGTTGTTCCAGCATTTTTTTAAGTTCATCATCCATGATGTTGTCAAGAATATTCTGGATTTGCTGTTGTTTTTCCAGTATTTGCTGTTCCTGTTCAGAAAAAGTATTGAGCATGCTGTTTTTTTGTCTGTTTTCTTTGGATATTTGTTGAAGCATTTGTTCCAATGAAAGTTCCTTATTAAGTATTTGTTGAAATTTTTGTGTTTGTTCCCATGATACATTTTTCGAATTCAATACATTTTGCTGTAATTTTTTAAGTTCCTTTTGCAAATCATCTGTCATTTTTTCCGATTGTTGCATTTTATGGTAAATAGATTTTTCTGCTTCAGTTTTAAGGTGAGCCAATTCTTTTTCACTGGGTATTTTAATGGTTTGAGGATTGGTTCGGGTGGCTTTGCTTCCATGAATGCCATCATTGTCCCATATTTCAAAAAAATATTCAATATTTCCAGTTTTATTTTTTAAGGATGAAAAATCATAAGCAAAGTAAAATTCCTGATTCAGCACCGAAGGTTGAATGGGAATGCTTATTTGCGAAGCAGAATCGCTGGATGATTTAATATGAAAGTTCAATTTTTTAAATCCATAATCATCAGAAATAGTTCCTTTAAAATAATACATACTCCACATAGAACTGTCGGTTTTAAAGTCGGCTTGAATGCTTGGATATATATCGGGAATAACGTTTATCGAATAAGTAATGGGCTTTTTAGAAAGCATTTGCTTGTTTATGGCTAAAACGGAATAAGTAGATGAATTTAGAAATCTGCGTATAACCGAAAACTCCCGTTCTTTTTTCAATACGCTGACAGGTATAGAATCGTTGAGTGTGAATTGTAGCGAATCGGCATTAGAGGTATAAAATACCCATTTAATATTGCTTCCAGCAGGAACGGTAAGGTCTCCGGTATTTTCAGTAATCGTGCTTTTAATGCCCGTGTATGCAGGTGGATTGATTTCGGTTTTAAATGAAAGCACCACAGGTGGAAAAATAACGTTGATGCTATATTTGTCAGAAGTTATTTGGTCGGCTTGAAAATAAAAGTCTGTTGTGTGATTTACATCTTTCAGGGTATAGAAAAAGGTAGATTTATCAATACTATTGAGTAACAAATGATTACTGCCGAATACGATATATATTTTTTGTGGAATATACGAGCCTTTCACGGAAACTTTGATATCTATATTGCTTCCCTGTTCTACATTAAGAGAACGATTGAGCAATTCAAAATGAAAAGGTGCTGGAGCAGCAAAAGGAGTGCTGTAATGAATAATATGCTGTGAGCCTTCTTTTATAATAAGTGGTTTGTAAATGTAAATGCCAAAATATATAAGCAACGCCAGTGCAAGTCCTTTAAGGTATTTATTATTTATGCGTATATCTATGGCTTGATGAAAGGGTAAAACTTTTATGGATTGTATTTTCTGGTCAATACTTGCTGTAAGCAGTGCAGTTGAAAATCGTGAAGGCTCTGCCAATTGTGCCAGTTCGAGTGTGTTTTTAAATTTGTCCTGAATTTCTGGGAAGTGAGCAGATATTATTTCGGCGGCTTGCATATAGTTCAATCCTTTACGTATATTGAAAAGCGAAAGTACAGGCAATGCAATATTTCGAATCAGAATAAAACTATAAATAAGCAGCAGGGAGTAAAATAACCACGTTCGAACGGTGGTAGAGAAATGTGCAACATATTCAAGTAAAAAAATAACGAGTGACGAAAAAAGAAATACCAACAAAAAAAGCAAGATGCCACGCTTTATTTTATTGTGGTAATACTTGTGAATAAAGCCGTTCAGTTTATCTATCAGTATAGTGTATTCCTGACTTATCATTTCATACAAAATTATAAACTATTAATTGGATTTACTAATCCAAAGTTCGGGGTTAAGTTTGATATTTCCATTCCAAATTTGAAGTTCAACAAATGTTCTGTCGTCATCGGGGTCGGTACTTGCTATGCCAATATATTGTTTGGTTTTAACTTTTTGACCGGGTGTAACCGATACTGATTTCATATTGGCATACACGGTAAAAAAGTTGCCGTGTTTAATAATGACGATTTTATTTTTTCCGGGAATAGCGAGCACTTTAGATACCTCGCCATCAAAAACGGAACGTACGGTAGCATTAGGAAGCGTGCTGATGTATATGCCGTCATTGCGTACTTTAATTCCTTTTAAAACGGGGTGGTCATGTTCTCCATAAGCAGATAAGATAATGCCTCTTTCGGTAGGCCATGGGAGACGACCTTTGTTGGCTTCAAATTTATCGTTCACCAGTTTTTCTTCGGGGGTGAGCAGTATTTCTTCGATTTTTACAGCAGCGGCTTTATTTTCTTTAGCAACGTTGCCCGTTATATTTTTTTTAGAAATATTTTCGGCAGATTTTTTATTGGCTTCTTCGCGTGCTTTGCGTATTTCATCGGCAATTAAGGCACGAATAGTTTCCTGTAATTTCTTATCGGCTTTTTTCTGTTCGTCGAGTTTTTTTAGAAGTTCCTTTTCTTTCTTTTTTAAACCTGACAATACATGGGATTGTTCTTCCTTGTCTTGAGATAGATTTTCTTTTTCTTGCTCATTTTCGGTAAGCAATTGTTCTTTTTGTTGCTTTTTTTCTTTCAATTGAACCAGTATTTCTTTTAGTTCGGTGCGTGTAGTTACAATAAGTTGCATTTGTTTTTGACGATATTGGCTGTAATATTGAAGGTAACGCAAGCGGCGGTATGCATTATTAAAGTTATCTGCCGACAAAACAAAAATAAGTTTATCGTACGAAGAACGAGTTTTATAGGCAAAAACAAGCATTTGTGAATAGGATGCTCGCAATCGCTTTAAATCATTTTCAAGAATATCTATTTTGGCAAGGTAATTTGAAATTTTCCCATCCAGAAAGGTTATTTCAGAAGAAATATTATTAATAAGTTCTTCGCGTGCCTGAATTTTTTTATTGAGAATGAGTAATTGATTCATCGAAATCTTTTTTTCCATGCGTGTTTTTTTAATAAGGGAATTGGTGTACTCAATATCTTTCAATGTTTTTTTTCGTTTTTCTTCCAATACTTTTCTATCCTGTGAAAAAACCTGAAAAGTAATTAATATCAAAAATCCTAGCAGGATATATATTTTCTTCATGTTCATGGCAATTTTTTAAACGATGATGGAATATTAAATGTAAAGGAAACTTTAGGATTGACCGATATTTTTGTATAGTTCAAGTTCAAATGGAAGGACATCAGTGAATCGGAAACAGCAATAACAGTATTTTTGGGAAATAAGGTATGATTTACTGGTTCAAAATGACTGTATTCGAGCAATAATTTTCTTTTTTCAGAAATTTCTTCTACTTCTACCGATTGAATTTTGTATGTGGTTGGAATAATTTTTATAGTTTCTACAATGACACCGGGAATATTTTTACGCTGATATTTTTTGATTTTATGTTTTCGATGTGTTTTTAAAATATTATAGGTCGAATCTTTAGCGGTAAAAAAAGTTTTGCGGATAAAATCACGTTCCATCGTGTTGGAGTTCATCAAAAGATTATACTCTTCATCATTTTCTGAATACAGAAAAATCTGATGAGTTAAAATGGATTGAATATTAAAATAAGAAATATCAATTTGATAATTATCTTCCAAAAACGAATACGGTTTAATAAAATATTCATTAGTTAATTTGTTCATAAAATAAATGCTGTCGGGTGTTAGCAAAATACGTGATGCTTCAATGCCCAATGGTGCCGACAGGCTTATCCAAATCATACTGTCTTTAATAATTCTGAAAACACCTTCGAGGCTATGATTTTCGTCGTACATATTCAATTCAACTTTGAATTTTACCGATAGCGTATCGTATAATAAATAGTTGCTGGAAATGGAATCGTATAATTTACCGGCACCTGTCAATCGAACTTTGTTTTGTAACGAGGTGTCTGTTTTTTGAACAGCATTTTTGGTAGTTCGGCAGGCTATCATTATCATAAAAACAAATGAAAAAGAAAGTATGTAAAAGGAATTCCTCATGGTTCAATCAGTTTTTTTTGTTGAATTTTTTGTTCCAGAAAAGGACTTCCCTTGCCGGCTTTAAATGCTTCTTCCCAAATATCCATGGCTTTTTCTTTTTCTCCTATTTTGTATAGAATATCGCCATAATGTTCTATAATAGTGGCATCGTGTTTTTGAAGAATGTATGCCTTTTTGCTGTAAAAAAGGGCAGAATCAAGTTTGTTCTCCTTATACAAAACCCACGCATACGTATCCAGAAAACTGGGGTTGTTAGGTTCAAGTTCAATACATATAAGGCTCATGCGTTCGGCTTTGTCAAGGCTGTCGGAACGCAGCGAAAGGTAATAACTGTAGTTGTTTAAAATATATTTGTTGGATTTATCATTGTTCAATGCTTTTTCCATGGCACTGTCCGATTCCCTGTTTTTACCCAATTCATGCAATACATCGCCGTGCAGTGTATATATTTCTGTTTGCAAATCTTTGTTGGTAATGGGAATAGATTGAACAGCCGTAAGTGCTTCATTGGCAATATCGTATTTTTTCTGCTGATAGGCACCTATGGCTTTAAAATAATACAGTTCTACTTGTTCGGGAAAAAGTTCTAATGCACGTGAACTGTGAACGATTAATGAATCCCATTCTTGTTTATCGTTTTCTATCATCAGTAATTGTTCCCAAACTATATATTTGCTCGGGTCAATATTAATAATTTTAAGCAAGGTGGTTCTTGCAGAATCGATGTCATTTTTTCTTAGAAGGATATCGGTATAAAGGGTCAGTACTTTCGGGTCGTTGGGATAGGTATTCAGCAATATGTTCAATAATTTGTCCGTTTCGGTTGCCAGTTCAGAATTCTGATTATTGTAACCAGACATGGTGATGAGCATTTTTATTTTAGTGTCTGTTTCTATATCACTACTCTTAAAGGCTATTTCGAGATGCTCAAAGGACCGCTTCCAATCCTTTTTTAAGCGATAATAATCTGCCATTGATAAATGAACCAGTCCATTTAAACTGTCTAAAGAAAGCATTTTTTTAAAAAGTGAATCGGCATCGTTCAAGCGGTTTTGCATAATATATGATTCGGCAAGCATTCCATAGTAACGTATTTCCGAAGGATTTGAGTTGATAAGTTTTTGGATTTCCTGATTGGCTTTGGTATATTGTCGTTTTTGAATATAAATTTTTTCCTTTTCGAGACATACATTTTCGTCGATGCCCATGTTGTTTTCAATAATATCAAATATTTTAAGCGATTTGTTTGGCTTGTTGACGTATAGATACAGATATGCCAATTCATACCAGAAATCAATTCTACCAGGATTGGTTTTGGTTATATCTTGATAAATGTGAATGGCTTTGGAAAATTGTTTGGTTTGTTTGTAGAGTACACCCAGCAGTGCCTTGTACCAAGTATTGTCGGGTTGCAATGCTACGGCTTTTTGAGCATAATCAATGGCTTTGTCAAGTTTATTTTGTTGAACATAGTACGATGAAAGTTCGTAATATACGGTAGCACTTTGAGGATTCAATTCAAGGCATTTATCGTAAAGTGTTTTAACCGCATCAAAGTTACCCAGAATTTTTTGACGGTTGGCTTCTATCAGATTGTGCGTAAATTCAGGATTGTATGATTCATTATCCTTTTTTTGTTGAGAAAAAAGAGGAAACGTTATGCCTATTTCAATAATGCCAATGAAAAAGTATTTTAATAATAATCGCATTTTTAAAGGGTTAATGAATTATAATCGCCAACGTTCAAATCTTTAAAATTTCCAGTGATATCGGAATAATTACCTACTATAGAACTGTGAAGCATTAGATTGTCTAAGTGAGAAAAACGTTGTACAATGCTTTCGCGGATGATGCAATTTTTTATAACGGTATCATTTCCGATGGAAACATAAGGTCCAATTACTGTATTTTCTATATGAGCATTTCCCCCAATAAAGCACGGTGGAATAATGACAGAGTTTTTAATAGTAGATGTTTGTTGAATAAGTTTTTCTGGTTCGCTCAGTTCAAGAATGCGGCGATTGGTATAGAGGGTAGCCTCTTTATTTCCGCAATCAAACCATTCTTCAATAGGCGATGCTGTTAAGGTCATGCCTTTGTTTTTCATGTTTTGTAAGGCATCGGTGAGTTGGTATTCGCCGTTTACAATAATCTGATGTTGAATAAGGTATTCAAGTTCCTTTTTCAGTGTTTGTCCATCTTTGAAATAATAAATACCAATAATGGCAAGATTGCTTACGGGTGTTTGCGGTTTTTCAATAAATTCGGTAATCAAATGACGACTATCTGTTTTTACAACGCCAAATTGCGAAGGATTTTCTACTTCCTTTACCCAGATAATGGCATCGGAGCCATTGCCTGTCATTAGGTTTGCTTTGAAAAGCGTATCGGCAAATGCAACGACTATTTCTCCCTGCAACGAAGGTGCCGCACATAAAACGGCATGGGCTGTTCCGAGCGGTTCTGTTTGATAATAAATAGAGCCTTTAACGTGCATACTTTCAGCAATTTGAATAAGTTCTGATTCGACTTCTTTGCCAAAATCACCAATAATGAAGGCAATTTCATCAACAGGCTTGTTGATAACGGTTTTAAGGTCTTCTATCAAGCGCCGAACTATTGATTTTCCAGCAATGGGAATTAAAGGTTTAGGAATAGTAAGCGTATGAGGACGCATGCGTTTACCTATACCTGCCATTGGAATTATTATTTTCATTTTTTTCTTTGTTTACAATGAATAAAACATGTTTTTACTTTTTTTATTGTTTACTCAATGCTTGCCTGTATGTCCAAATCCGCCATCGCCACGAGGTGTTTCCTGCAATATTTCTACGTTTTCCCATGTTATCGTTTCATGTTTAGAAATTATCATTTGGCATACTCTTTCGCCATCGGTTACGGTAAAATTTTCATTAGACAAGTTAATAAGAATAACACCTACTTCACCACGATAATCGGCATCAATGGTACCAGGAGTATTCAGTACCGTAACCCCTTTTTTTAAAGATAATCCGCTGCGAGGACGGATTTGTGCTTCGTAACCTTCGGGCAATTCAATGAATATACCTGTTGGAATGAGTGCCCGTTCCATCGGCTTTAAAACTATAGGCTGTTCTATGTTGGCTCTTAAATCCATACCTGCTGATAGAGTAGTACTGTACGAAGGATTTGGATGTTTGGAATGATTAACGATTTTTACTTTCATAAGGCTCAAAATTAAACGGCTAAATTAGTTATTCTATGGAAAAGTAAAAAATACAAACGTGAAATAGATGGTATAACTTCTCAAAAGTTTTTCGCCTTCGTTTATCGGAGAATTTTTGAAAAGTTGCTCAAAGGTAAAATATTTTTATGATAAAGTAACGTTGGTTGATATTAAAAAAATTACTACGTTTGAAAGTCTTTTTATGAGTACATTTTCAACTATAAAAATCCCTGTTAAGGATGAATTGAAAAGGTTTGATGATTTTTTTTCGTCCTACCTTAAAAGCGATGCGCCGTTATTAAATATTATTACCACTTATACGCTCAAAACCAAAGGCAAACAGTTCCGCCCCGTTCTTGTTTTTTTATCAGCAAAATTGTTTGATAACATTAATGATTCAACGTTTCATGCCGCATCGTTAATAGAATTAATGCACACCGCAACACTAATACACGACGATGTAGTAGATAATTCGTATGAACGTAGAGGTGTGTTTTCTGTCAATGCACTATGGAAAAATAAAGTGTCGGTGTTGGTTGGCGATTATTTGCTTGCCAAAGGATTATTACTGGCGGTAGATAAAAATGAACACGAATTGTTGCGTGTTGTATCGGAAGCCGTCAAGGAAATGAGCGAAGGCGAACTGTTGCAAATAGAAAAAGCACGAAAAATAGATATTAACGAAGAATTATATTACAAAATTATTCAAAAGAAAACAGCATCGCTTATTAGTGCCTGTACTCATGCAGGCAGTCTTTCGGCAAAAGTATCGGCAGATATAGGATTAACCATGAAAACACTGGGCTACAATATTGGCATGGCATTTCAAATTAAAGACGATTTGTTTGATTTTAACATGGACAATAAAACCGGCAAACCAGCGGGCAATGATATTCGTGAACAAAAATATACGCTGCCGCTTATTCATACGTTCAAGGAATGTACTACCAAAGAGAAAAAACATTTGCTCAACTTGTTGTCGCAGTTTGAAAAAAACAAACAAAGTATCGATGAAATCAATCATATTATTGAAGAAAAACATGGTTTTGAATATACAGAAACAGTTATGTATAAATTCATTGATAAAGCAAAGGAAATTTTATCTTCATTGCCACAAAACGATGCTAACCGCTCACTGGTTGCTCTGGTGGACTATACCACTCAACGGAATAAATAATTTATAAACGTTGATAAAAAGGAGAAGTTCAAAAAGTAATTATAGCACATATAGCATTCCATTAATAAACTTATACCAAGTTGCGTTTATATATGAAAAATTCGTTAAAAGTTCAAAAAAGATAGTACTTTGTGATTTTGGGAATGGGGTGTTACATCCCCCTGACCCCCTTCAAAGGGGGAGGAATTTGGGAAATGGGCTATTACTCAACACCTCCCCCGTTGAAGGGGGAATTAAGGGGGTCACGCTGTTCTCTTTACTCATTACAAATATAGTATTTATATCGACTTGCTAACAAGTTCATTAAAACAATTCGCTTCGCTTTTGTTCTAAAGATGATAGTCTGTCGGCATCTCGTCATTGCTGACGAGACAAAATTCATTTCATTTTTTGTTAGCGGTTTGGTATTATATGAAGAAGTGGCTGCATGGTGAGATTGCTTCGCTACGCTCGCAATGACGAGAGGGGGTGAATAGT
>Ga0302253_1001502_pt1 | contig 13840 bp, 18 predicted proteins | sample AAG_RA_Trp_MG_FD_193537 | JGI IMG/M metagenome (GOLD analysis project Ga0302253, IMG submission 193537) | Enriched activated sludge microbial communities from anaerobic digester in WTTP, New Holstein, Wisconsin, United States - AAG_RA_Trp | ecosystem: Engineered > Bioreactor > Anaerobic >...
TACAGCGGCTCGGACGCGGGCATCACCAAGGGTGGACGTACCCGCATCGTGCATGCAGGCCACCTCTTCGCGGAGAGCATCACCATGCTGCGCCGGCGCGTGGGCTCCCCCGGGCTGCTCTTTCCGGGACGAGGCGGCGCGGTACGCAACACGACGGCCGTGAGCCGTGCGATGGCGCGCATCTGCGCCACGCTTGGCCTCAATGCCGACGTGACGGACGACCGCAACCGCATCGTATGGCACACCCTGCGGCACACCTACGCCACGCGCATGCTGGAGGCCGGAATCGACATCTACACCCTCAAAGAGCTTCTGGGACACTCCAGCGTGGCCGTCACCGAACGCTACCTGCATCTGTGCGACCGGGCCAAACGCAATGCAGCGCTGGCCCGGCTCACACGAGGCGAGTGATCTACAACTCGGGGACGACAATGTGCCGCACTCCCTTGCTTTCGAGGTAGGAGACGAAGGCTTCGCGCGGGTAGTAGATCTGCTCGCCGATGACCAGACGCTCTCGCGGCCCGCGCCCGAGCTTGTCGTCGTTCGCCAGCGTCTTGGGCGACAGCCCCCCGCCGGTGAACCACTTCGAGGCCTTGCGGGCTATCAGGGGCGGCAACTGGGGCACAAGGTTATCCAGCACAGTCTTATCGTTCATGATCATGTCCTCCCGACGTTAAGGTTATCTCACAGGGCGGCCTGTAACTTCGCCAACAGCCCCGTCACAGGGCGCTCTCAGGTCGTCGCGGCATCGGCGCCCTAGCCAGGCCGCGCCTCTTCGCTCAACTCCCCGCGCAGCTTCCTCACGCAATGCGACTTGGCCTTCAGCCGCAGCGCATCGGCCTCAACCCGGGTGCGGGTGATGGTCAGCCCCCGGTCGAGATGGTCCAGCGCCTCTTCCCGGGTACGCCTCCAGCCCCCCGGGGCGGTCTGCGCCTGACTCTCTTCACGCGACCCTGCCCGCACCAGAAAGCGCTTGTCGTCGGCAAGCACGACCACGCCACTGGTGATCACAAGCCCCTCGCCCTGACGGGGAAAGAACGCCCTGAACAGGACCTCTCCCTGCCGATACGGATCATTCTGCGTCATGACTTCCTCCTGATTGACCATGCGATGACGAAGCATCCCGCCGCCAGTGCCGCGCAGATGCCACACGGAACCACAAGCCAGGGGTCAGAAAGGTGCGGCATGGGGCACCTCCTCCACCGGGGCGGACAGCCCGAGCGCCGCCCGGTGCCTGTCGCGGACCCGCTTCAGGGCAAGCCGGGCCGGAAGCAACGCGGCCCTGTCCGCCTGCGTCACCCCGCGCGTCTCAAAGAGGTCATCGAGCGTACGCAACGCCAGATGGGCCTTTTCCGCGAGCACTGCCGATGGATGTATGGGCATGACCTTGTCCTTGGCTGAGGTTCCGTCATCCTGAAGCCGGGCGGGAGCGCGATGACCGCCATCGCACCCGCGACCGGCCCCGGGATCACTGCCGCCGCACCGCCGGCTCTTTGCCGACCTCTGGCGTACCGATACGGATGTACTGCCCGTGGAAGCACAGCCGCTTGCCAGCGGCACGCTGCGTGACCCACGCGAGGTTGGCCTCTGCTGGCCCTGTCTCGCTGGCAAGAGCCACTGCCACCAGCATCAGTTCGACGGGGTTCGGCTCACGCGCGGACATCGTCACACTCCGCCTTCTTGATGAGCGTCATGATGGACTGGAGCGCCTCGTAGCCTTCGGCCCGGATGCGCTTGCTCTCTTCCGCCGTGATTCTGCCATCGGCGAGGCTGTCGCCCACGGCGGCCATCAGTTCACCGAACTGGCGCACGGCTTCGATGGCGTCACGCTCTGTGGTGGAGTGCCCCCTGCCCGACCGTGGCAGCCTGATGCACACGCACCCCATGGCCCCGCACAGGAAGTCGAGCGCACGACGCGACCCGGTGGCTTGCATGAGCGGAATGAGCTGCAACAAGCCGAACTTGTGGCCCGGTATGGAGCCGTTCAGCTCGTTCATCAGCGTTGAATAGCCCTTGCCCATGAGCGCGGCGATCTGCTCCGCCTTGTGCCCGGAGGGGGCGCGCTTCACGTCTTCCTGCAACACTTCGAGGATGGAATCGTGGCCTGACATGAGATGTAGCCCCTCGGTTTCTCATTTACGGATGCACAGCAGTGGGACAGCAATCACGAGGAGTCGCCCTGCCTAAGATTGCTGCACGCGGGGCTTGGGCCCTGTCTTGAGGTCGCAAGGCGTAGGAAGAAGCTCGACAGGCACACCAAGGTCCAGCAACGCAGCATGACGCCGCGTTGGCATGGTTGACTGATGGCACAGCTTGGAAACGGCATTGGGGGTTACATCAAGCTCACGCGCCAGCGCAGTGAAGGTAATCCCCTTGCGCTGCATCCAGATTCGAAGACGCTCTTGTCGTGAAAGATGAGTTAGGTTAGTTGGAATAGACGATTGCATGTTTGTGACCTCCTGAGCCTATGCTTGCAGGCAGCTCCGGAATTAAGTTCATGTGACGATTCGAGTAATATTTAAAAACGAAAACTGAGTCAACGTTTTTTGGAAAATTATGCAATCCATATCTTCTCGCCTTGTCCGCTTGGCCCACGAGCTAAACATTGAGCATCAAGAGCTTGCTCAAATCGGCGGAGTCTCTAAGGCCACATTCTCCGGCTATGTAGCCGGAAGCAGACTCCCACGCGCCGACACAATCGCGAACTGGGTTCGAGGAGTGAATCTCAATGCGAACTGGCTTCTCACTGGAGATGGCGAAATCTTACTGACAGGCTCGCGTGCTGAACTGGCATCAGATCCCGACCCCGTTGTGAGACGCCTCCAGACAGTCGAGGCCATGATGCTCCGTCACGGCGCATCACCAGAGGAAGTTCGCGACGCCCTACGCATGGCACTCCGCACCCTGAGTGCCGCTGGTGCCGATGATGAGGTGTCAGAAAAGCCCGAAGCCGCAGTCAGTTAAGCGCCGATTGCGAATCCTTCGGGGCGGTGGAAAGAAAGTGCCCCCTGTCCGGGGGCATTTGTTTTTGGTCAGGAAGAAGTGAGTAGTCGCCTTTAGAACAGGGAGAAAAATATGGACTTTCGCGAGCGCATCTACACCTTGGCGGCCCGGATCGCAGAACTGCGCGCCCACACCATCACGGAAGAGGCAACCAAGAACGCCCTCATTCTCCCCTTCCTGCAAGCCCTAGGCTATGACACCTTCGACCCGCGCGTGGTCATCCCCGAGTTCACCGCAGATGTGGGAATGAAGAAGGGTGAGCGAGTGGACTACGCCGTCATCCGCGACGGTCAGCCGGTCATGCTGATAGAAGCCAAGTGCTGCGGTGCTCCGCTCGACGCTGGCAAAGCAAGCCAACTGCTCCGCTACTTCCACACGACACATAGCGCCCGCATCGGGATTCTGACCGACGGTGTCGTGTACCAGTTCTTCTCTGACCTCGACCAACCCAACGTCATGGACCAGAAGCCGTTCATGACGTTCGACTTCGCCGCCATCGAGGATGCCCTCATCCCTGAGCTGAAGAAGCTGGCCAACGATCGCTTCGACATCGAGGCGACTCTCTCAGCCGCACAAGATCTGAAGCACATCCGCCAGTTGAAGAAGAAGGTCGCGGACGAATTCGCGGCCCCTTCCGACGACCTCGTCCGTTACTTCGCCAAGGACGTGCACCACGGACAGTTCAGAGCCAACGTCGTTGAAGACTATCGTGAGAAACTCAAGCTCGCCTTCCAGCACCATATCAACGACATCATCAATGAACGGCTCCAGACCGCCATGCAGGGCAACGCCTACCCTGAACCCGTCGAGAAGCCGGAAGAAGAACAGGCCAAGTCTGTTGAGAAGGTCGTCGAGACGACTCAGGAAGAATGGGAAGCCTTCTACGCCATCAAGTCCATCCTGCGTGATGTGATTGCGCCTGAACGCATCTTTATGCGTGATGCCCAGAGCTATTGCGCCATCCTTCTGGACGACAACAACCGCAAGCCCATCTGCAGACTGCACTTCAACGGCAAACAGAAGTACATCGGCCTATTCGACGAGAATAAAAAAGAGACACGGCACCCAGTGGATGGCGTGGATGGTTTGTATGCTTTTGCAGATGGACTACAAGAAGGGGCTGGACGACACGATGTTACGTGGTAGCCATGCAAGGCAGGCCCACCCCGCGGACTAACAGAAATCGCAAACTGGATCCGAGAAGTGAATTTTAATGTGTACTTGCTGCTCTCAGGGGAAGGTAAAATCTTGCTGACGGATTCTCGTCCTGAACAGTCATCAGATCCCAATTCCGGTGTGAGTTGCCTCTAGGCGGTCGAGAGAATGATGCTCCGCCACGGCGACCCACCAGAGGAAATTTACGACCCCCTCCGCTTGGCGCTCCGCATCTTGAGCACAGTCAGCCCGAGGATGAGGTGTCAGAAAAACCTGAAGCCGCAGCCAGTTAAACAGAGACTGCGAATCCTTCAGGGCAGTGGCAAGAAAACACCCCATGTCCGAGGGCATTTGTTTTGGGTCAGGAGAAAGTGAACACTTCTGTGTATGTTTAAATTCGTGATCGAAGCCCATGGTAGCGAGTTCGAGCACTCACTGGCTCAGAATATGTGAAGGTGATTATGATACGTGTGGAAGAGATCGAATTTGAATGTCCTGACTTGCGTCTTGCCGATGCTGATGAACGGTTTTGTTCATATTGCAATGACCCCGATGGTGTAATTTTTTATCAAGATCCTTATCATGTTCATAAGGATGAAGTGATTTTGACTTATGTTTGCCAAAAATGCGCTCCAGCATTCATAGCAAAGTGGAAGCAACATGCTGAATGTTTACAGCAAGAAATGGAAGAATGTCTCCATGAATATAATAAGCAGCTCTATGGGATAAATTCTTATCTGTAGTCTAGATGCTTTCGTGTTGATGGGTAGATTAGTCGGAATGAGGATTGCACCACGCCTTTGGCATATGTGCTGCAACCTCTGTATAGAATGCTAGCAAGCGAGTTTTTATGGCCGTCTGGATTCTTTCAGGGGAAGACAACATTGTCAAAATCCTTGCGGATGGAAGGATCCATGACGCCGCGCCTCTGGATATATGGGCAGCAGAGTTTGAAGATTTAACTACGGTTAATGGGTTTCATGTAAGGAGGCCTTCAGACGATATTCATTCTGTTGAATTTTCGCAGGTTTTTCCTGATTTGAAATTGCACATCTTTGGCGACTACATAGGCAATATTCAATTATCGATAGTGGCATGCGACGGTGATATTCTTGCAGATGTTACACCGGAATCGCTCGCTGCAGGGCAATTGGTGCTTAACGGTGTCTGGTACTGCATCGACATGGTTCTCATTAGTGAATTACAGGATTTGCTCTTGGAACGCGATATTCGCCTGCACTCTAAGGTGAATATCGGTCAATTTGTCTGGCTACAATCCTGTAAGAGTATCATCGTTCCTGTCATTGTTTCAGAATCATGCGATTCCGCGTTGAAAGTTTTTGCACAGGACTCTTCGGATGAAATCCTCAATGAAGGCGTCAATCTATATCCCTATCAGCGCAAAGGATTCACATTTCTATCATCAATAGCTGATGAGGGTCTTGGCTGTATTCTTGCGGACGAAATGGGGTTAGGGAAAACCCTGCAAGTGATCGCTCTGCTGTCAAGAGAGGCTGAGTCTTGCCGGGGACAGAATCTCGTTGTTTGCCCTGCTACCCTTCTTGAAAACTGGTCACGAGAGTTTCAGAAATTTGCGCCGCACCTTCGTGTGTATATTCACCAGGGCCCTCATCGCACAGGTGATTGGCGTTTCTTTCAGAGATTCAATGTGGTGGTAGCCTCTTACGAAACTGTAGTTCGAGACGAACCACAGTTATCCTCCTTGACTTGGGGGGTAATCGTCCTCGACGAGGCACAGAACATCAAGAATCCTGAAGCACAGCGAACTCTAGCTGTGAAATCTCTTCCGAGACGAGTTTCGATTGCAGTTACAGGCACACCTGTCGAAAACAGACTCACAGATCTTTGGTCTCTGGCGGACTATGCACTACCTGGCCTACTAGGTACGCGAAAAGATTTTGAAGTAATGTACGGTGAATCTTGCGAAGATGCATCCAAACTCGCACAGGTTATTCGTCCAATAATATTACGCCGAAGACTTGCTGATGTTGCTAGTGAATTACCCCCACGAATTGATGTGATGCAACCTCTTACCATGACAAGCGAGATGGCAATTGCCTATGATGATGTTCGTTTGAGCACCATCAATGACTATGCACAAAATGCATCGTTAGTTGTAATAGGAAAGCTGCGACAGTTCTGCGCGCATCACTTACTCTGTAGAGATTTTTTAGATTTTGATTTTGTAGCTCCAAAGATACAACGCTTGAAAGAAATCCTCGATGAAGTTTTTTCCTGCGGACAAAAGGCGTTACTATTTACAAGCTATCTCCGAATGGCTGATTTCTTGCTTGCCTTCATAAAGAATGCGTTTTGCGGAGCTTGGATTGGCAGTATTGATGGACGCCTTCCCGTTCCAGAGCGACAAGGTCTTGTTGACACGTTTAGTTCTCATGTTGGAGCAGGATGCCTCGTGCTTAATCCTAAAGCCGCTGGTGTCGGGTTAAACATTGTGGCTGCAAATCATGTGATTCACTATAATCCTGAATGGAATCCTGCCCTGCAAGACCAGTCTTCTGCGAGGGCACATCGCTTGGGACAGACACAGCCAGTAACGGTTCACCACTTGTATTATGTCGATACGGTCGAGGATCTTATGATTCAACGGCTGGATTTTAAACGCTCCCTTGCTCAGGAGGCAGCTGTTGGCCATGCCGGTGAGTATGGTTCGCTTGATGTAGCAAAGGCACTGCAAATCAGCCCTCATGTCCGTAGAGGTACAGTATGAAGATCATATCAAGAATTCAAAAAGTGTTGAGCGCCAATGATGTTGGCGAGACAGGTGCTCATCAGGCTGGTATTTTGATCAATAAAAGAAGAGACATCTTGTCTTTCTTTCCGGACCTTGATCCAACTATCAAAAATCCGAGAATCACACTTTATTTCTTTGAAGAAGATGGAATTACGAAATGGCCGTTTGAATACATCTACTATAATAACCGTTTTTTTGGTGGGACGCGTAATGAGTATCGTCTGACATGCATGACACCATACCTGCAGTCCGTTAATGCCAAGTCTGGGGACACCCTTGAGATGCAACTTGATTCAGATGGTCGGCGTCATATCCACTTGGTGCGGACGAAGCCGGTCGTTGACAGCGAAGTGCTCGTTTTGCGTGGTGGCTGGAAAGTCATTGCTCTGTAACCTGTTGTGAGGTCATTATGTCCAGTTCTGCTGTGGATTTTGTACCGTGCATCCCTGACCCTTCGCGCGTTGCGGAAGGCCTGCGTGATACAGGATATGAGTTTGAAACTGCAGTTGCAGATATCATTGATAACAGCATAGCTGCCGGGGCTTCTATCGTTGATGTCCATGTAGCTATGACCCCACGAGGTTCAGTTCTTGTTTCTGTTGTTGACAACGGTTATGGAATGGATCGTGATGGCCTAATAAATGCGCTTCGTTATGGGTCTAACCGGAGGAACGACCCATCCAGCTTGGGCAAATTTGGCTTGGGCCTTAAAACTGCGTCCACTGCGTTTTGCAGGAGACTTTCTTTGATTTCGCGCCCTTCAGCCGAAGAACAACCACTTAAGGCTGTATGGGATCTTGATGAAGTATGCACAAGGGGATGGAGTATTGCCTTCAGTGCTCCGACTTCGAATGAGTTAAAGTTGCTTGATTATACTGCGCAAGACAGCCCTGGAACTTTAGTTGTATGGGACAATGTGGACAGACTGCTTGTTGAATACAAGAACATGACAGGCGCCCCGGCAAAAAAAGCTCTTGACCGTTATATCTCCAAGCTTCGTCAGCATGTAGCAATGGTTTACCAGCGTTTTCTAGATTACAACGATAATAGAGCTAGAAATATCATAATAAATATCAATAAAGTTCGCATAGATCCTTGGGATCCTTTTGCTAAATCTGAATCAGGCTCTCCTGTTGTTTCCCGTACAGTTGAACTTGTTCTCCCTGATGGAACGCACACCTCTTTTTTTATTAGTGCCTATATACTGCCTAGGAGAGAGGAATTTTCTTCATCCTCTGCGGCAAAGGCTGCATTGCTTGGAAATGACATGCAAGGAATTTACGTTTATCGAGAAAATCGCATGATACATGGCCCGGACTGGCTGGGTATGTTCAGAAAAGAACCCCACTTTACATGTTGCCGCGTTGAATTGTCGTTTGGGTATCAACTGGACTCTGCTTTCCAGGTTGACATTAAAAAGTCGCGCATTCTTCTTGATAATGATCTTTATGATTGGCTTCGCGATAAATTCCTTGCAGCTCCAAGAAGGGAAGCTGAACAACGATATCGTAAAGGTCAGGCTGCTCAAGCGGATGGTGTCGGTACTTTTCTACATACCTCCTCAAACAATGCTATCCACGCAAAAGCTAATGCGCTGAGGACTGCGGACCTTGAAGGGTACAATGCTGAGACAGGGGAGGGGACGCTCCGTAATAAATCCGGTAGAACGACCATCAAGATTAAGCTTCTTGAACCGGATCAACCGGGGCAAGTACATGTCAAAGCAGTTCCTGAAATCACGAACGGATTGCTTTTTGAGCCAGCTTTTATCGATGGAAATCAGTCTGTTGGAATTAACACCAGTCATCCTTACTATCATAAGGTCTATCTCCCCAATCGTAACTCTGGAGTTACTATCCAGGGGCTGGATTCGCTTTTGTGGGCGCTGTGCGTCGCTGAGCAAGCGTGTATTAACGATGAGACCAAGAGAAAGTTTGAAGAGATGCGTTTTGAGGTTTCGCGTATACTTCGTCAGCTTGTTGAAGACATGCCAGATGCTCCTGAGGCTGATGCATGATGGAACCAGAGCGTTTGGCTCACATTCTTTCGGACCGCTTTGGCCTCGAGCTATGTGTCGACGCCGTCGATCACTCCGCGGATTTTTATCTGAGATTTTCTGGGATTCCATCTCCAAATGGCTTCGTGATCAAAATAAAGCATGGTTGGCGAAGGGTGGATGCCATTTTTTGTCCAGATTCGTTTGCTGGCCCCCTTGTAAGGACCATGTGTTCGGCCGACGGTTCCCGGCGTTCTTCTTTTGCTTCAATGGCTGGCACATTCAATAGCGTTGGATGTTCTTGCTTGGTCAAAGTTGATCACCAGACGTGCAGTTTTGATGCTCTTCCAGATGGAAACTGGTCAACGCTTGAAATTTCCTGTTCACACTTTACCGATGGCATAGACCTGACTACTGCTTATTTGAATTCTTCGAGCGCCTGTCTAGCGTTAGTGCTTGCTCTTTTACCTGTTGACGAGGAATATCCGCTTGGAGAAAGTGGATCAGAGTCTGAAGGCATGCAGTTTCTTTATATGGCTACAAGATATGAGCGAAGTGCTGCTAATCGTGCTGCAGCAATTGCATATCATGGTTCAGTTTGCGCTGCCTGTTCATTTGATTTTTCTAATTTCTATGGAGAATTAGGGGATGGATTCATTGAAATACACCATAAACAACAACTTTCACAATCTGGAGGCAGCTTAGTAACAGACCCCGTACATGGACTTGTCCCTTTGTGTGCAAATTGTCACAGAATGGTGCATAGGCAAACCCCTCCTCTTTCAGTTGAACAACTCAAGGCGATAATCGCTCGTAATAAAAAATCCTGACAACTCTTTTTCTTGATTAATTGCTCGGAGTCCAAGGTCATCCCCCTTTTCATTCGCTCTGAGTTCAAGTACTCACCACCCACGATGGATTCCACACTTTCTGCTTTTTCCTTCATCGACCTGTTTGCTGGCATTGGCGGCATAAGGCTGGGCTTCGAAGCTGCCGGGGGCCGTTGTGTCATGTCGGCCGAATACGACAAGTATGCCCAGAAAACCTATCGGGCCTTCTTTGGTGAATCTCCCGATTTTTCAGAAATCATAGCTGTTTCGCCTTCTGGCGATATTACGAAGCTGCCTCCGCACCTTGTACCAGATCACGACGTGCTTACCGGTGGCTTTCCCTGTCAGCCGTTCTCTCTGGCAGGCGTATCAAAGAAGCAGTCACTAGGCCGACCTCACGGCTTCGACGACCCCACGCAGGGAACCCTCTTCTTCAACGTGAAGGAGATCATCAAGAGCAAGCGGCCCAAGGCCTTCATGCTTGAGAACGTCAAGAATCTGTGTAGCCACGATTCCGGGCGAACGTTCCGTGTCATCCGGGAGTCTCTTGAGGGACTCGGCTACAGGATGCACTACCGTGTCATTGATGCCCGCGACTGGATTCCCCAGCATCGGGAACGTATCTTCATGGTCGGCTTTCGCCTGCCGGAGGCTTGCCCTGCTGGCGCGCAGAAATGGGATGTGAAGGATTTCGACTTTGGAAAGGTCTCCAGGCGGGGCCCCCAGAAAGATCTTGAAAGCGTGATCGAGCCGGACGTGCCTGAAAAATACACACTGGGACCGGGAACGTGGAATACCCTAGTGAGGCATAAGGCTAACCACGCGGCCAAGGGCCAGGGATTTGGCTACGGCATGATCACCCCCCCCTTTGCAGGGCAGACGACTCGCACTCTCTCTGCCCGTTACCATAAGGACGGGGCAGAGATTCTTGTTGCCCAGCCGGACAGGCCACGGCCTCGACGCCTGACCCCCCTGGAGTGTTGCAGACTGATGGGTTTTCCGAAGGAGTGCCAGCGCTGGTTTGACAGAAGGGATGAGGCGCATCCGCAGCCAGTCTCTGACTGCCAGGCCTACAGACAGTTCGGGAACTCGGTCGCCGTTCCAGTTGTGAAGGCCATTGCCCGGGCAATGGCTGAAGCCTTGAAACGCAACGGTGCCATCTGACAATCACCATGGCGGACATCGTTGACTGCGTAACGCGCAGCCGGATGATGTCCGGCATAAAGGGGCGCAACACAAAACCGGAAAGACTTGTCCGGTCGTATCTTCATGTAGCGGGGTTTCGCTTCAGACTGCATCGCAAGGATCTCCCCGGCTGCCCGGACATCGTACTCCCACGTTACAGGGCTATCATTTTTGTTCACGGGTGCTTCTGGCATCGCCATGAAGGCTGCAATCTTGCTTCCTTCCCGGCAACAAGAGTCGACTTCTGGGAAAGCAAATTCGCCGCCAATATGGAGAGAGACCGCAGAAATGAAGCAGCTCTTGCCGAGGCTGGCTGGCGGGTCATCATTATCTGGGAATGCCAGATCAGGGCAGGAGAACTCTCCTGGCTGCCAGACGCAATCACGGGACAGGGCTAACCGGCAGGGAGGAGCCATGCTTAAAATCGTGGGCTATCACAAGCGGACATGGCCTTTCGGCTCCGCGACCCTCCAGGAGGCAGCTGCCCACTTTGATGTCAAAGGTCTTTCGGTAGCAGGCTCTTACAGCCTTCATACAGAATATGCTGCAGGTTGTCGGCAATTCAGGAACACGGCCCTGAATGCCTTGGGTGCCATCACGGCAGCACACCAGCGAGGTATCCCGCAACTCTGGAAAAGCAAGGAGTGGGCAAACCAGTTCGCAGCCTTTGTGATTGAGTTGACGCAAGAAGCCATGCCTCCCGAAGTGATCGAGATCCACCCCCCCTTCAATGATTACTGCCCTTCATTCAGTGACCTTATCTTGCATTACAAAGCGTTTGAGTCTGAAATTGCAAGAGTGTATCCCTCCAGCCTGATCGTAATCGAGAATCGTCATGGCACGCGCTACACCGGTGGCAAATTTCTTGTTAGCCGCCGTGAAGATTTGCTGGCGCTGACAGACCTGCTTGACGCAACAGACCTTTCGCTCAATCTTTGCCTTGATGTCCCGCAGCTCTTCTCCGCCCATTTCGGCCCTGCCCCACGGACCGAAGACGACATCGACAGGGTACTCACCCCTCTCATGGAGTGCCGGCACCGCATCGCCTCGGTTCACATGTGGGGCAAGAAACGGAACAAGCGAGGGGGCATGCAGGCCCACTATGGCACGCTGGATACATGGCTCGGCCCAGAGCTGAAACGGCACTTGCTGCGACGCCTGCACGAACTTCTGGACGACGACAGGACTCGCTATTTCGTGCCTGAGGTCAACGGCAGCCAGAGCGATATGGACGCCCTGGCAAAGGACATGATCGAAGCCGGCTTCACCTTCTGCTGACCACACCATGGACATGAAAGACCACTCGAAGGAATGCATCTTCTGCGCCCTGCTGCACTCCCCGCACATGGTGCGCGAGAACGCCACCTGCTACGCCATCCGCGACAAGTATGCAGTGACAGAGGGGCATCTACTCATCATCCCCAAGCGCCATGCCGAAGACTACTTCAGCCTCACACAGGCCGAGAAGCGCGACGCCGACGCCCTGTTGCGCGAACTGCGCGACGAACTGGCCAGTGCCGATGCCTCGATCAGCGGCTTCAATGTCGGCGTGAACTGTGGCGAGGATGCCGGGCAGACGATCTTTCACGCCCACGTCCATCTCATTCCCAGGCGCAAAGGCGACACGCCAGACCCACGCGGTGGCGTGCGGGGCGTCATTCCGCACCGCATGGCCTACCCGCCGCAAGACTAGCCGCTATCCCCTTCCCTACCGCCGGACGACACAAAGCCGTGGAGTTTGCGCTCCCCGGCTGATCATTCTAGTAACCCTGCTCACGCCTTGGTCTAGCGCCTGAAGGGAGGGGGCAACGGCACGCAGGGTGCCCCAAGACCACCACCCTATCCAGCAATATCGAATTCTGGCGGAAGATGTTCAACTGGGAGGCGTGTTGAAAGGCGAAGTGCCCGGCTGGCTGGTCGAGGTGATACGCGTGGAGGTAAGGCCGCCGCCGCCCCGACCCCGGCGACCCAGCTTCATCTTTCCCTTTCCCTCTGATATGTTACCCCATACAGATGGCCTGTTGCGGGCTGCATAGGGTGGCCTGCGCTTTTTCATCGCGAGAGGAGGGGTGCGTGACGCTGATTACCGACCCGGCAGAACTGCGCGAAGCGTTACGGCAGATCGAACCTCACCGGATAGCGGTGGCGTATGTGGGCTCGCAGGACACCCTTCAGGGGGTTATCGACTGGAGCGGGGTGCAATGCCTGACGGTTCAGCCTGCGTCCTGCACCAGTGCCGACGCGATCGAAACTATTCGTGAGGGCCTGCCGAAGAAAGGCAGGCTGCTGTTCCACGATACGCTACATGCAAAGGTGTACCTTGGGGACTCGGCAGCCCTAGTGGGTAGCGCCAACCTTTCGCACAACGGAATCGGCGGTGGCACGGTGGAAGCGTGTTGCCTAGTGACAGCCCCCGAGGACCTTTCCCGGATAGCGACGTTCCTTGATGGCGTTGAGGCTGAGGCCGCCAAGCGATTCCCCCCCGGAGGGGATAATTGGAATTGGTGTCTGCAGCGATTGGGTGAGGAACCGGAAGACCTTTGCTCTCTGGTCGAATTCAATGCCGGTATGCGCAATGTACAGGCACCGTCGTTTCTCGAGTATTGCAGCAGAGGGGGACAGCCCTTCGTGGTCGAGTGGTGGGAGGAAGACGAGGAACTTACCCTGGACGCGATGAAGCTGTTCGAATCCAGAAGCCACTCCATCTCCAACAGCCTCTCCATGAAGGAGAAGCTCCATGAAGGTGTCGAGTGGATCCTGTGCTGGCGCTGTAAGAAGGATGGAACCCCCCGCGCGAAAATCGAGCTGGAATTCATGCACGTGGACAGGCAGGAACAGAAGCCCATCTACAAACGGCAGACGGACATCTATCAATGGTCTGTCGTGGAACTGCGCCCC
>Ga0302253_1001503_pt1 | contig 13836 bp, 10 predicted proteins | sample AAG_RA_Trp_MG_FD_193537 | JGI IMG/M metagenome (GOLD analysis project Ga0302253, IMG submission 193537) | Enriched activated sludge microbial communities from anaerobic digester in WTTP, New Holstein, Wisconsin, United States - AAG_RA_Trp | ecosystem: Engineered > Bioreactor > Anaerobic >...
GCGGGAAGGTCGGTGCGCTTGAGCAGCACCCTGCCCTCTTCTTCGGCGATGCGGATGTAGTCGTTGACGTTCTTCTGCAAGGTGGCGTCAGCCACAGGGCCCATGTAGTTGGACGGGTCTTCGGATGGGCCGATGTGGATGGACGAGGCGGCCTTCACCAGCCGTTCGATGAAGCGGTCGTAGATGGCGTCGAGAACGATGACCCGTGAGCAGGCCGAGCACTTCTGCCCCTGGAAGCCGAAGGCGGAGTACAGCACCTGCAACACGGCCTCGTCGAGGTCGGCGTCGTCGTCGATGATGGTGGCGTTCTTGCCGCCCATCTCGGCGATGACGCGCTTGCACTGCCGCTGCCCGGGCTGCACCTTCGCGGCCTTCTCCTGAATGCGCAGGCCCACTTCCATGGAGCCCGTGAAGCAGATGAGGCTGATGTCGGGGTGTTCGACGAGGTAGTCGCCCATGATGGAACTGCGGCCGGGGCAGTAGTTGAACACGCCCTCGGGAAGCCCCGCCTCGCGGAAGACCTCGGCAAGGTTGTAACCGATGCGCGACGAGATGGACGAGGGCTTGAAGATGACGGGGTTGCCCGTGACGATGGCTGCCGAAGCCATGCCGATGGCGATGGCGAACGGGAAGTTCCACGGGGCGATGACCGCCGCGATGCCCTTGGGCTGATAGAACAGGTGGTTGTGCTCGCCGGGCGCGCGCCCCATGCGCCGGGGTGCGCCAAGGCGCAGCATCTCACGCGCATAGTATTCGAGGAAGTCGATGCCTTCGGTCACGTCATGGTAGGCCTGGTCCCACTGCTTGCCCACCTCGACGACCTGCCATGCCGAAAGTTCCCAGATGCGCTTGCGGCAGATGTCGGCGGCACGACGCAGGTAGGCGGCCCTGTCGGCGGGCGACGTGTCGCGCCATGTGAGTGCCGCCTTCTTCGCGGCGGCGATGGCGTCGTCGATTTCCGGCCGTCCGGCCTGACATATGGAGGCGACCACCTCTGCGGGCTTCGCCGGGTTGGTGGTGGGGATGAGGTCTGCGGTGGTCACGTCGCGCCCGCCGATGTACAGCGGCACCGTCTGCCCGAAGCGCGAGCGCACGTCGGCCAGTGCCTCGACGAAGGCCTTGCGGTTGTCGGGCACGGTGAAGTCGATCATGGCGTCGTTGGTGAAGGGCGGCAGACCGCCGGGCCCCGGTTCGACGGCGCGGGGTTCGGGCCGTGCGGCAAGCAGGCGGTGCAGGGTCTTCTGCGGGTTCTCCAGAAGACGCTCGAGGGCGGCCCCTTCGGCGAAGCTTTGCCGCAGGAACGACTCGTTGGCGGTGTTCTCCAGCAGACGGCGCACGAGGTAGGCCATGCCGGGGATGAGTTCACCGTAGGGGCAGTACAGGCGCACGCGCCCCGCCACGTTCTTGAGGCCCTTGCGCACGGGTTCTGCCATGCCGTAGAGCACCTGAAACTCGTAGCGGTGTTCGGGCACGTTCAGCGCGAGGGCCGTCTCCATGACGGCGGCGATGGTGCGCACGTTGTGCGACGCGCAGGCGAAGTACACGATGTCGCTGTTCTCGAGGATGCGGTGCGCCAGCTTCTCGTAGGCGATGTCCGATTCGGGCTTGTCGGTCCAGACCGGAATCTCCCAGCCGTTCTGCTTGGCGATGACGGTCTCGTAGTCCCAGTACGCGCCCTTCACGAGGCGGATGCCGATGGGCAGCTTCTCGCTGCGTGCCCAGTGCAGCAGGTCATCAAGGTCCTTCTCGGTATCGCGCAGGTAGGCCTGCAACACGATGGAAAGATGCGGGTAGTGACGGAATTCGGGGTCGGAACGCAGGCGCTTGAAAAGCTCCAGCGTCATCTCCTTGTATTTGAGCTGCTCCATGTCGATGCACAGGAAGCCGCCCATGGCCACCACCTTGCGGTAGATGGGCACAAGGCGCGAGAGGATGCCGCGCACCGAGCCTTCCACGTCGACGGGTTTGGCCTGCGAGTAGAGGGCCGAAGGCTTGATGGAGACGTTGACCTTGGGTGTGGCACCCCAGTCGAAGCCCTCTACCGGGCCGTTGCCGGGCAGCGCCTTCCATTTCTCCTGCTCACGGGCGATGGCGTCGACCACTTCGTGGTAGCCCTGCGCGTAGGCTTCTGATTCCTCTTCGCTGACGGTGGCTTCACCGAGAAGGTCGACAGTGAAGGTGAAGCCGTCCTTGCGAAGCTTCGCAAGGCCCTTCACGGCTTCCTTGCTGTTGTCGCCGATGATGAACTGGCGCGCCATGCCCTCGATGTTGGAGCGGATGGTCATGCCCATGAGCTTGGCGGTGAGTGCCCCGCCGATGCCCGCCTTGCCCGCGCCCCACTTGAGTACGGGGGGGATGTCGGCGTCTTCTGTGGCGAAGTACTCGCGGATGTGCCGCAGGAGTGATTCGGAGGTGTTGAGGTAGGGCAGCACGTCCACGAAGCGGAACAGCTGCACCTTGAAGTCCTCGTTCTGCATGGCCCAGTCCATGACCTTACCGGTCCACCATCCCTTGTTGAAGATGGAGGGGGCCTCGCCGCTGATGCTTCTGAAGAACTCTTTGCCGCGCTCGACGACCTTGCCGTCGAGATGTTGCTGATCCATGCGTTCCTCCTGCGGGGTGCTGCTGTCGTGTGCGTGTGACGTGGTCTCTGCGTGGCTCCTGTGACCTGCCTGAGGTGGAAGGTCGCTATTTTACATGATTGCAAAGGTTGTAGACGCTACGCCGTGGCAAATCAAGAGGGAGCTTCGATATGTGACGGTGCTGCGTGAGAAAAGCATGGTCAGGGCCCTGTATGCCGGGTGTATGGATGCAGTCCGCAAGGGGCACGTCGATGATGTCGTGGTGGATAGCATAGAGAGGGTGTGACGCTGCCATTTGATGGTGCGCCACATTTTATTTCAGGGTTCGCACATGTCCGCAGTCGCCGTGCCGGTGCATCACCGAGTCGCATCATCAATGTAAAAGGGGCGAAAGCGGTGTATGCCGCTTCCACCCCTTGGGGGTGCAGACATTCCACAAGATGGCTCCCGCCATCCCGTGGACAACTGATCAGGCTTTAAGTGAACCCCTGAAGGCGTCCCAGTCGGTAATGCCCATGCGGTCGCACAACTCGTTCAGCTCATCCACCAGCCGGAAGGCGAAGTCGGGCCGCATGAAGTTGGCCGTACCCACCTGCACGGCGTGGGCGCCGACGAGGATGAACTCCAGCACGTCTTCGGCGGAGGCGATGCCCCCGATGCCGATGACCGGAATGGAGACGGCCCGCGAGACCTGCCAGACGCAGCGCAGGGCCACGGGCTTGATGGCGGGCCCCGAGAGGCCCCCGATGACGTTGGCCAGCAGCGGCCTGCGGGTGCGGATGTCCACGCCCATGCCCGACAGCGTGTTGATGCACGACAGCATGTCGGCCCCGGCATCCTCCACGGCGCGCGCCATGGTCACGATGTCGGTGACGTTGGGCGAAAGCTTGACGATGACGGGCTTGGCCCCGGCGCGCATCTTCACCGCCTCGGTGACGCGGGCGGCCTGACGGGCGTCCTGCCCGAAGAGGATGCCGCCCTCTTTCACGTTGGGGCACGAGATGTTGACCTCAAGGGCGGCCACGCCCTCTTCGGCTGCCAGTACGGCTGCAAGTTCGCCGAATTCGCCGGGGTCGCAGGCGTAGATGTTGGCGATGACGGGCAGTTCACGCCACGGCAGACGGGGCAGCTTCTCGTTGATGAAGCACTCCACCCCGTCATTCTGCAGGCCCACGGCGTTGAGCATGCCACAGGGGGTCTCTGCCACGCGGGGCATGGGGTTGCCGAGGCGCGGCTTCAGCGAGAGGCCCTTGACCACGATGCCGCCGAGGGCGGTGAGGTCGCCGTAGGGCTCGAACTCGACACCATAGCCGAAGGTGCCGGAGGCCGTGAGAACGGGGTTTCGCAGGGCGAGGGGGTGCAACCCGCCGGGGATGGTGACGGAGAGGTCCATACGCGCTCCTACGCCTCGTCGAAGGTTATCTGGTCGGCCCAGAAGATGGGGCCGCTGGTGCAGGTCTGCACACGCCCTTCGGCCTTGGCCGGGTCGGGCCACTTCTCGGTGGTACGGCACACGCAGCCGAGGCACGCGCCCACGCCGCAGGCCATGCGCGTCTCGAGCGACAGTTGCGTCCGTACGCCGTGATGCAGGGCGAGGTCGCGCACCGTCTTCAGGAAGGGCGTCGGTCCGCAGGCGAGGACCAGCCCCTGTTTCTCGGCGAATTCGGCCATGCGGGAGCCCAGAAGGTCGATGAACTTCTGAAGGTCTTCGGGGCATTCCTCCATGTGCGTATCGGCCATGATGCGGTCGCTGATGCTGTCGAATGGGTAGCAGCCCAGCGGCATGCGGTGCCCGAAGTCCATCCATACGTTCCACGGCTTGGGGTGTTCGTGGACGTAGCCGATGAACGGGGCGATGCCGATGCCGCCGGCAAGCAGCAGCGTGGGGGTGTCGGGTTCCACGGCGAAGCTGTTGCCCAGCGGTCCCCACACATGCACGGTGTCTCCGGCGTGCAATTCGGCGAGGCGGCGTGTACCCCGCCCGACGACCTGAAAGAAGATGACGAGGTCACGGCGGCTGACGCGGCAGATGGAGAAGGGACGTGCCCATAGCATGTCGAGGGCCCATCCTGCGGGGCGCAGCATGACAAACTGGCCGGGGGCCCATGTGCCCCAGTCTGGCCGTTCGAGGCGCAGGGCATAGAAGCGCGCCTCGCCCGAAGTGAGGCCGAAGGGCACGAGGTCGAGCACCTTGAGTTCGGTGCAGGCGGAGGTGTGCATGTTGCTTTCCTTGGCGGGCAGGTGTCTGCGGGCCGCATTCTGTGATGATGGACTGCGTATACGGTGCGGCAGGGGCACGGACATGCACCCCGAAGTCATTCTTGCGATGTGGCGTCGGGGGCAGCCGTCAGTGCCATGGCGCGAACATATATCGCCTGTCCAAGTATGTAGTGCCACGGCGCTTTGCGGTCAATCCCGTAGCACGGGGCGATTTCCACCGTTCCGGCGGTTCCCGGTGGTGCCGCATCGTCCGCCGAAGTCCTGTGGCGTGGTGTTTGCGCTTGCTCCCGGCGCGAGCTATATTTATATGTCATCGGCGCGCCGTCCGGCGCGACGCCACCCGAACGCGGCCCCTTGCCGCCACCCCGGACCATTCCGCCATGCATCGCAAGCCAGAGATCCTCGCCCCCGCGGGCGACACCTCCGCCTTTCTCGCCGCCATCGCCGCAGGCGCCGACGCCGTATATCTCGGTCTCAAGCACTTCTCCGCCCGTATGCAGGCCGACAACTTCGGCCTCACCGAGCTCTCGCGCCTCGTCGAACTGGCCCATACCCACGACCGCCGTGTCTACGTGGCGCTCAACACCATGCTCAAGCCCGGCGACCCCGACGCCGCCGGACGCCTCATCGCCCGCCTCGCCCGCGACGTGATGCCCGACGCCCTCATCCTGCAAGACCTCGGTGTGGCCGAGGTGGCGCGTCAGGCGGGGTTCAAGGGTGAGTTGCACTTCTCCACCCTCGCCAACGTCACCCACGCCGACGGGCTGCGCGCCGCCAAGGCCTTCGGGGCCGACCGCGTCATCCTGCCGCGCGAACTGAACATCGACGAGGTGCGGAGCATGGGCGAAGCCTGCCCCGAAGGGCTCGACCTCGAACTCTTCGTGCACGGGGCGCTGTGCTACTGCGTCTCGGGCCGCTGCTACTGGTCGAGCTACATGGGCGGCAAGAGCGGCCTGCGCGGGCGCTGCGTGCAGCCGTGCCGCCGCGTCTACCGCCAGAAGGGGCGCGAGGGCCGCTACTTCTCATGCCTCGACCTGTCGCTGGACGTGCTGTCCAAGACGTTGCTCGACGTGCCCAATCTCTCTTCGTGGAAGATAGAAGGCCGCAAGAAGGGGCCGCATTACGTCTTCCATGTGGTCACCGCCTACCGCATGTTGCGTGACAACCCCGACGACCCGCAGGTGCGGAAGGATGCCGAACGCATCCTGAAGATGGCGCTGGGCCGTCCGGGAACCCATGCCGGGTTCCTGCCGCAACGCTCGAAGGGCCCCACCGCCTTCGACGAGCAGACCAGTTCCGGTCTTCTCGTCGGCAAGATTCAGCACGACAAGGAAGGCACGGTCTACTTCAAGCCGCGCATCGAACTGCTGCCGCAGGACTACCTGCGCATCGGCTATGAAGATGAACCGTGGCATGCCACGCAGCCCGTACCGCGCCGCATCCCCAAGGCCGGTTCGTTCACCTTGCGGATGCCCCGCCACAAGACGCCCAAGGCGGGCACGCCCGTGTTCCTCATCGACCGCCGCGAGCCGGAGATGATGCACATCCTGCGCGAATGGCAGAACCGCCTCGCCAAGTGCCACGGGCGCAAGGCCACAGCCGTGGACTTCGAACCGAAGCTGCCCGCCCCCGTACGCGGACGCAAGCGCCCAGACATGGTGCTGCGCAGTTCCGTCCCCCATGGCATGGAGACGCGCGGTTCGCGTGGCGTCGTCACCGGGCTGTGGCTGTCGCCCAAGTCGGTGCAGGAGGTCTCGCGCACGGTGTTCGGGCGTATGGCGTGGTGGCTTTCGCCGGTCATCTGGCCCGACGAGGAGGGCGCCCACCGGCGCATGGTGGTGCAGGCGCTACGCAACGGTGCGCGGCACTTCGTGCTCAATGCACCGTGGCAGCTCGGTCTTTTCCCGGAGCGTGACGACCTGGACTTCATCGCCGGGCCATTCTGCAACATCGGCAACGCGGCGGCGCTGGCATGCCTGCGCGAGCACGGCTTCTCCGCCGCCATCGTCAGCCCCGAACTTGCGGGCGAAGACCTGCTCGCCCTGCCCAAAGAAAGCTGCCTGCCGCTGGGTGTGGTGCTTTCCGGCTTCTGGCCCATGGGCATCGCGCGGCATCAGCTTGAGGGCGTGAAGCCCGGCGAACCGTTCTCCAGCCCCAAGGGCGAGGTGTTCTGGGCTCGTCGCTACGGTCAGAACACGTGGATATACCCCGGCTGGCCGCTGGACATCAGCGCCCGTAGGGCTGAACTGGATGCAGCGGGTTATGCCTTCGGCGTGCGCATCGACGAATACCCGCCCAAGAACCTGCCCGAGGCGCGCCGCGCCAGCACGTTCAACTGGGACCTCCCGCTGCTGTAGCGGCGTCACGGCAAGTGGTGCGAACGCAGCTTCCACCGGGGGGCGCGCCATTGCGGTCAGCCAGTCTGACGGACAGGCAACGCCGCAACGGTACACGCCCGGATAGATGAGGTGCGGAAGTGCATCTCGCTGATGGCGGCAGCCTGAACGGGCGGTCGCGCACAGGCAGGGGCGGCGCTCCATATCGAGAACTGTCATCTGTCGCATGAGCAATGTCGAACGGCCTCCCACCCGGCAGGGTATGGGAGGCCGTTTCGATATACAGGCACGGGACAGGCGGTGTCGTCGTGCCCGTGGGCGGGCTATGTCATGTGATGGACGGCGATGCCGTCACGTCCGGGGCCGGTTTTCTTGCTGCACCGTCATGGCTGTGCTGGGCTCTTGCGTCATGTCGGGCCAGCCGTCTCCCGGCAGCTGCCGTGAGGCAGGCAGGAGCGCCGGGGCGCCGATCGCCCCGGCCCTAGATGGATCGACCAGCAGGCCCGCGAGTACCGCCCAGACCAGCCTGCCGACCATCGGGAAAATGGCTGACTGGCTGCGGGAGTGCCTTGGGGGAAGCGCGGCTGCTTTCACGGTCAAGCTCCTTATCCGTTGCTGGGTGGACGCTATGCCCGCACCGGTGATATGTCCAATTCGAACTTTTCAACGAATCGATTCGCAGGACATATCAATATGGAACTCCGTCAACTCCGCTATTTCGTGGCGCTCGCCGAGGAACTGCATTTCGGGCGGGCCGCACGCAGGGTGCATGTCTCGCAACCCCCTCTCAGCCAGCAGATACGTGCCCTCGAAGAAGAACTCGGGGCGCGGCTGTTCGACCGCACCAGCCGGAGGGTGCTGCTCACCCCCGAGGGCGAGGCGTTCCTTGAAGACGTGCGCGGCGTATTGCGGGGGCTTGAAGAGGCTGTGGACAGGGTGCGCGGTGTGGCGCAGGGCGAGCGTGGCAGGTTGCGTGTGGGCTTTGTAGGCAGCGCCGTATCCACGCGCTTTCCGGCGGGTGTGGCGGCATTCCGCGAAAGACACCCTGCCGTGAGGCTGGAGTTGCGCGAAAGCGGTACACTGGTGCAGCGCCGCGCCATCGCAGAGGGCAGGCTTGATGTGGGGCTCTTCCGCAACCTTGGCGAGACGCCCGACGACCTCACCACCGAACCCTTCCTGCACGACAGCTACATCCTCGCCCTGCCTGAACGCCATCCGCTGGCGCGGCGCGACAGCGTGAACCTTGCCGACCTGCGGGACGTGCCGCTGGTCATGTATCCGCGTCCGGTCTTTCCGGCGGCGTATGATGCCATCATCGAGGCGTGCCGTAGCGTGGGCTTCTCGCCGCGCATCGGTCAGGAGGCCGTCTCCATCGGCACGCAGAAGGCACTGGTGGCGGCGGGTACAGGTGTCGCCATCGTCCCCGGCGCGACGCGCCGCGAACCGCGCGAAGGCGTCGCCTACCGGAGGCTTGCCGGCCCCTTGCCGGACATCAGGCTCGACCTCGCGTGGCGCAAGGGGCGCGATGATGCGCTGTTACGGGCCTTTCTCGACGCGGTGCGTCCTTTCGGGATGGAGGGGTGAAGGCGCGGCACCGACCATAAACGACGGAATCAGAAGGGCGAGTGTCTATGTGTGCAGCAGCCGGTATCACATGCGCAACCGCCAGCACGCTTCGCGGAGTCGACCATCTTCGACGCTGCGATGAGCGCTGCCTTGATGACCATGCCCGGCGGGATGACCTCGAAGGTCCGGTCACCGATTTCTAGAGTCCGGCAATGGGCACCCTCGCATACTGTGTCACAGCAGCTACTTGAAACCTTGGCATCAAGCCACTCTTCGATGGGCTTACCGGCAATCCATATCCGGTTCGATTGCGAAGGGTCTACCCTGAACGATACGCTGTCGATTTCTCTGGTCTCAAGAATCGGTGCCACATCCAATGGTTTCAGAATCTCCTTCAACGCCTCTACAGCCGCCAACACGCTTTCGTGTGTGTTCCCGCAGCGGCCGCACGTGTTGCCTTCTGGATCGACCAGGCGCTGCCATATGATGGGCAATGACTTCACGACGACCTCCTCCAGCCTAATGGTTCAATCAGGTGTCATCAGGAACATTGTCTGCTCTATCATCAGTCCACGGGTTATCTGAACGCCTCCACTGCGTGCACGAAGGATGATAGCCAGTCTACTCTCTCGTTAACAGTAGGCGCCAGGACAGGGGTGGGACAAGAGTGAATCCAATGCGGATGGCGACGCGAGTGTAGACTGGTTCAGACATCGTCCGAACACAGGTCGTGTACATGGACGGCGGCATTGAAGCTAAAAGGCTCGTTTTTGCAGCAGATTCGCCAGCATCACCTCAATCCGGGCATGATTGGCTGACCGAAACATGGACAGGAGTCATGCTCCATCCATTTCTCAAGGGGGAATAGCTACGTGCTTGCGGTCTGAGATGCTGCAGCGGTGGTGGCTGGCTGCCCTCAATGGAAAAGCCCGACCCCATCTGAGTTTCGTCAGGGGGGCGGGCTTTCTTTCTACTTGTCAGGCGGGAGGATACAGGCGGCGTGCTTAAGCGGCGCGGTCCTGACCCTCACGGGGGCTTGCCTGTTCCACGGCGAGGCGGAAGCCGCGAATCTGGTTGCCGTGCATCACCGACACCACTTCGGGGGCGATGGAGGCATCCACTTCCACGAACGAGAAGCGGTCGTGGATTTCGATGGAACCGATGGAACGGCCGGAGATGCCCGTCTCACCGGCGATGGCGCCCACGAGGTCACGCGGGGTGATGCGCATACGGCGGCCCACGTTGAAGAACAGGCGCACGCGCCCGGTGCCGATGTCATCGGTCTGGCGGGCACCCGGCAGGTCGATGCGGTCGCGCTGCATGATCATGCGCAGCAGCGTGGCGGCAAGCTGGGTCGGGTCGGCGCCTTCGGCGATGAGCTTCTCCACCACAGGCAGGCAGGCCGAGGTCTCGGCGCTGGCAAGCCCGGCGGCGACTTCCTCAAGCAGCTGCCCGGTGCGGGCGCGGGAGGCGTCGGCGGCGGTGGGCATGGCGCGGCGGTCGATGCGCGACCCGGTCACGCGCTGGATGTCGCGCAACTTGTACACGTCGCGACCTGCGGCGAACGAGAAGGCCCTGCCGGTGCGGCCTGCACGGCCAGTGCGGCCTATGCGGTGCACGTAGGTCTCGGGGTCGTTGGGCAGGTCGAAGTTGATGACGGTGTCCACGTCGTCAACGTCCAGACCACGGGCTGCCACGTCGGTGGCGACCAGCACGGAGATGCCCCCGGCGCGGAAGCGGGACATGACACGTTCGCGCTGGGTCTGGTTGAGGTCGCCGTGCAGGGCGTCGGCGAGGATGCCGCGCTGCTGGAGTGCGGCGGCCAGTTCATCGACGCCCTGCTTGGTGGCGCGGAAGACGATGGCCTTGCGCGGAATGTAGGCGTCGAAAATTCGGCATACGGCGTCCACGCGGCGGAAGGGCCGCACTTCGAACCATGCCTGTTCCGTATTGGCGACGGTAAGCTGGCGGCGCGTCACGCGCAGCAACTCGGGTTCGCGCAGGAAGCGGCGGGCGAGTTCGAGGATGCCGTCGGGCATGGTGGCGGAGAAGAACGCAGACTGCACCCATTCGGGCATTTCGCTGAGGATGCGTTCGATGTCCTCGCGAAAGCCCATGTCGAGCATTTCGTCGGCTTCGTCGAGCACGGTCATGCGCACGACGCCGAGTTGCAGGGTGCCGCGGTTGATATGGTCGAGGATGCGTCCGGGCGTACCCACGACGACCTGTGCGCCACGGCGCAGGGCGGAGGCCTGCGGTTCGATGGGCTGGCCGCCGTACACGGAGAGGATGCGTACCCCGCGCAGATGCTTGGCGAGGGCGGTGAGGCCATTGGCCACCTGCAGGGCCAGTTCACGGGTGGGACAGAGCACGAGGGCCTGTACCGAGCGGTCGGCGGCGTCGATGCGCTGAAGCAGGGGCAGACCGAAGGCGGCGGTCTTGCCGGTGCCGGTCTGGGCCTGACCTATCACGTCGCGGCCTTCAAGCAGGCGGGGGATGGCGATGGACTGGATGGGCGAGGGCTCGGTGAAGCCGAGTTCTTCGATGGCCTTGAGCAGTTCCTCTTCGAGGGGGAGGTCCTTGAACGATTCTACGGATTCCATGTGATTCCTTCCGCTGGCGCGGATTGCAGCGCCCCGGCCACGAACGCATCCCCGCCGATGGTGGCGAGGCAGGCGAGCTTCTGGTCGGTCGGTTGCCGTTTGATGCGATACTCAACCCGCTGCGCCTCTCCCCTGCCGGGGAAGGGCGCATGTCCGAGCAGGATGAATGGAGCGCGGCCGCGGGTGTAGCGCGCTCCCCTGCCCCGATGGTGCTGCGTGAGACGTCTTTCGATGTTGTTGGTCACGCCGCAGTACAGCGTGCCGTCGGCACATCGCAGCAGATACACGAACCAGACTTCGTCCGCCTTTCCATTCGGCATGACGTTCGAGGCCCGACGCACACGGTACGCCCTAGCAGGCGCACCCTTCCTGGCTTCTGTCGAGAGTCAGGCTCTCGCCTGGCGTCATGTTGAACAGTCGGCAGTCCGGAGCGTGGTTCGCAAGTTGCTCCCTGAAGCGCGTGGTGTTCTGCTCCAGCACGGGGAACGTTCCCCAGTGCATGGGAATCACGGACCGTGCACGCAAGAGGCTGCACGCGAGTGCGGCCTGACGCGGGTCCATGGTGAACACCCCGCCTATGGGCAACAGGGCGAGGTCGATGGCATACAGGCGGCCCCATAGCTCCATCTCCGAGAAGATGCCCGTGTCGCCCGCATGGTAGAAGGTGAATCCGTCCGGCATGGTCACGATGTAGCCTACCGGAACGCCCGACTCCGAAGAGTGGTACGCCTGTGTCATGGTGATGCGCACTCCGGCGCATTCCACCGTGCCGCCGATGTTGAAGCCGATGCCGTTCAGCACCAGTTCACGCGGCAGCCCCGCCTCGACGAGGCGGGCATCCGTGCCGACCACACAGCCCAGTTTCGCCCCCGTGGCCTTGCAGATGTCGATGGCCTGACCCACATGGTCGCCATGGTCGTGTGTCACGAGAACGAGGTCGGGCCGGTCGATGGCGTCCCATCGCGTTGCGGCGACGGGGTTGCCGTCGAAGAACGGGTCGATGAGCACATTGGTGCCACCGGAGGCGACCTGGAAGTTCGAATGACCGTGCCATGTGATGCGGGTCTGCATGACTTGCTCCGAAAGGGGGTTGGAGGATGGCGCGAACGCCGTTCCCGGGCCTGTGACGCGATACCCGTGGGGTGGTCCATCGGGTCGGGGGGATGCCGTACCGGAGTTATCCGCCTTGCCAGCGATGCCCCAGATGATGCGGAAGCCCCAGCTGGTCGAGCACCCGTCCGGCAAGGTGGTCGAGCACGTCCTGTACGGACTGCGGCTTGCCGTAGAAGCCGGGGCATGGTGGCATCACCGTGGCGCCCGCTTCGGTCGCGGCAAGCATGTTGGCCAGATGCACCCGTGAAAGGGGCGTCTCCCGGGCCACCAGCACCAGCGGTCTGCGTTCCTTGAGGGTGACGTCTGCCGCGCGGTGGATGAGGTTGGTACCTGTGCCGTGCGCGATGGCGGCTAGCGTCGCCATCGAACAGGGACATACCACCATGCCGCTGTGCCGCCACGAACCGCTGGCGGGGCCTGCCGCGAAGTCGTCACACGAATGCACCGTGTGGGCATGGGCGGCGAGGTCTGGCAGGTCGAGGGATGATTCGTGATGCAGCACCTGACGCGCCGCGTCCGAGACCACGAGATGCGTCTCCACGTTCGGGATGGTGGCCATGGCCCGAAGCAGCGTCACGGCCAGCGGCATGCCGCTGGCGCCGGAGACGGCGAAGACGAAACGTTGCATGGGAGTCTCCTGTGCATGTCCGCTGCGCCGGGCCGGACTCCCGTCGGGAGCAAATGAGCCGTTGCAGGGCCTTTATTAGCAAAAATGTGTACGACGCGCCAGCGAAAAGGGGACCTTCCGGGGGCGGTTTTTGCAATCTTGTCGGAAAGGATGTGCGGAACGGCAGGAATGACCTCGCGAACGCGACGGAACAGAGTATGTGCTTGACAGTGGAACTTGGCAAGAGCTAAAAGAGGCGGTTCAGGGCAATTAGCTCAGATGGATAGAGCGTTGGCCTCCGGAGCCAAAGGCCGCAAGTTCGAATCTTGCATTGCCCACCACTAATGGAAACAAGCACTTGCAGCGTAAAAGCGGCAGGTGCTTTTTTCATGCGGTCATGCCGGTGTGCCGTTTTCATGGCAGAAAAAACTTTCGTGTTCCGGTATCCGGCGAGGGAGTGTGCTGCGGGGCGGTACGCAAGAAAGGTCACGCCTGCCTCGCACGACGAAACAGCCGCGCTTGCCCCTGCGAGGGTTGCACGGTACAATCCCCGTTCCTGTCAGTCGCCCCGGAGTTGTCGCGGGGCGAAGTCCAACGGAACATCGACACGACTCTGTTCAACAATGAGGAGTGCATAGCGCGCTCCTCTTTTCATTTATCGAGGGAGTTCCATGCAGAACGAGGCACATCGCCCCGGGCAGAACGCGGCACATCGCCCCGGAGTCTTCGGTGGCACCATGATCATCGCCGGTACGTCCATCGGCGCAGGCATGCTCGCCCTGCCCACCATCTCGGCGGGCATGTGGTTC
>Ga0302253_1001504_pt1 | contig 13831 bp, 13 predicted proteins | sample AAG_RA_Trp_MG_FD_193537 | JGI IMG/M metagenome (GOLD analysis project Ga0302253, IMG submission 193537) | Enriched activated sludge microbial communities from anaerobic digester in WTTP, New Holstein, Wisconsin, United States - AAG_RA_Trp | ecosystem: Engineered > Bioreactor > Anaerobic >...
TGAGCTGGAGGGGAATATCTGCCGCTGCACGGGGTATGTGAAGATCGTGCAGGCGATTCAGAAGGCCGGTGATGCGATGGCCTCCACATGTTAAGCAGGGAAGGAAAGGAGGATATTCATGAGCGAATTTGCTTTTGTTGGTCAGAGTATACCCAAGATTGACGCCAAAGAAAAAGTCACGGGCCGTGCCGCGTTCGCAGCGGATGTCATGTTTCCGGGGATGCTGTACGGGAAGATCGTCCGGTGTCTGAAATACGCGCATGCGAAGGTGACGAAGCTGGATCTTTCGGAGGCGGCGAAGGTTCCGGGTGTGGTCAAGGTGTTGGGACCGAAGGACGTCACCCAGAAAGGATACAATACGGGCGTTCTGGATTTGATGGTGCCGGAGCCGGTGGGCCAGTTACTGGGCGATATTGAAGAACAGCACGTTTTCACGGACTGGGTGAAGCACCAGGGGGATGCCATCGCGGGGATCATCGCGAAGACGGAAGAGGCGGCGGAGCGTGCGGCGGAGAAGATCGTCGTCGAGTACGAGCCGCTGCCGGTCTACCTGACGGCGGAGGAATCGAAGAAACCCGACGCCATCCAGTTCACGCCCCTGAAGCCGGGGAACCGGGCTTTTCAATTGCCTGAAGCGATGTTTCCCAACAACACCTACGGTTGGGGCGATGCGGAGGCGGAGATGGCGAAGGCGGATCTGGTCATCGACAAGACCTTCTATACTCCGAAGGTTAAGCAATGCCAGATGGAACCTCATTCCTATGTGGCCTACGTGGATGATCAGGGCCGCATCAACTGTTGGACGTCCACCCAGATGCCCAAATGCGTCCATGCGAAGATTGCACGTCTGTTCCAGCTTCCTATGACGAAGGTGAAGATCAACCAGACCATCGTGGGCGGCGGATTCGGCGGCCGTCTGGGCATGATCGGCGAACCGGAGACCTGTGCCATGGCTCTGGCCGTTCCGGGCCGGTACGTCAAGGTCCAGTACCTTCGCGAGGAAGACTGGATCGCATCCGAGAGCCGCCATCCCGGACTTTACAGGATGAAGATGGGCTTCAAGAACGACGGTACCCCCGTTGCCTGCCAGGCTCACTTCACTTCCTATAAGGGGGCCTACTATACCCATGGGTCCGGCGTCGCGTTCACGACCGGATCTTGGCTGGTCGGCATGTACAAGTTCGGTGCCCTCGGCTACAGGGGCGACACGTACTTTACGAATCAGACACCCTGCGGCGCATATCGTTCGTATGGAAACGCCCAGACGAACATCGCCATGGAGCAGGTTGTCGACGAAATGTGCTACAAGCTGGGCCTCGATCCCGTCGAGTGGCGCATGAAATGGCACAAGGGTGTCGGCGACGACGGCTGGTGCATGGGTTTCAAATATCCTTCCTGCGCCCTCGACGAGTGCCTGCGAAGGGGAGCCGAGGCGATCGGCTGGAAGGAGAAGCGGGCCAGGTACGCCAATCAGACGGGGACCAAGCGGCGCGGCGTGGGTGTTTCCGTGATGAACCATACCAGCGGCGCCATGCCGATGCTGCTGGAGCACACGACCTGTACGGTCAAGCTTAACGAGGACGCGACGGCGGAAGTGATTACGTCGTGTTCCGACCTGGGAACGGGCGCTCATACGGCCCTGAAGCAGATTGCGGCGGAAACCCTGGGATTTGCTTTCGATGACGTTCACATGCTGACGGGCAACTCCGACGCGTCGGGATTCGACATCGGCGCCCATGCCAGCCGGACCCTCTATGTTGGCGGCGGTGCCGTCATCGCGGCCTGCGAAGACGTCAAGAAGCAGCTCTTCGACCGGGCGGCCCGGCAGTTGGAAGCCAATGTCGAGGATCTCGAGATGAAAGACAAGAAGATCTTCGTCAAGGGAAGCCCCGACAAGTCGATCGATGTCAAGACCATCACGTCCCTGGGTGTCTACAACTTCGTGGATCCCGCGACGGGGAAGACCATCGGCATTCCCGGCCAGATCCAGGGTTACGCGAGCCATTTCGCGCCCCATAACTCGCCGCCCTTTGCGGCCTGCTTCATGGAGGTGGAAGTGGACATCGAGACCGGAGAAGTGAAGGTCCTGGAAGCAATTCAGGCGTATGACGTCGGCCGTGCCATCCATCCGCCGTCCTGCGAGGGGCAGAATGAGGGAGCGATGCAGCAGGGGATCGGGATGGCCCTGATGGAAGAAACCTACTACGACAAGAACGGCCTTTGCCTCAACAGCAACTTCACGGACTACAAGATGCCCGGTCCGAGTGATATGCCGAAGTGCAAGGTCATCCTGGTGGAAGAACCCGATCCGATCGGCCCCTATGGAGCCAAGAGCGTTGGTGAAGGGGGTCTTGCCAATCCTCCCGGCGCGGTTCTCAACGCGATCCGGAACGCGATCGGTATCCAGATCACCGACGTGCCGGCCACGCCGGAGAAGATCCTGAAGGCCATCAAGGAACAGGGAATTAAATAAGTTCAGCATGACAGCAAGTTAGGATGGAGGGGGCCTGGGTTTTCAGGCCCCCCTTTTTTTGAATGGAGAGGTTCCATTTGATGCGTCAGTCGGATCGGCTGGAACCGGAAGAGAAGAGTTGAAAAGTACCGAACAGCCGCGCCCGATTTCGCCGCTTCGTCCGAATTTTATACGGGGCGGAGAACGCCGTATTGGGAAATCCAATATCATTCGGTTCGGACGCTGGGAGATCAATGATGCGAAAATAAAAAAGAAGTTATCTGATCTTGACACGAAATAAAAAAAGTAATATTGATACATCGCTGTATGTACTCGTGCATAGCCTTTCGTTGAAACAAGCGGTATCAGCGGGATAAATGACAAGGGGGTTGGGTCGGGTGGATTTCTATCGTCATCTAAAAGGGCAGTTCAAACGGGTAATCGGGGAGAGGGAATTTTCCGGTGAAGCCGTCAAAATCATTTCCGCCAGGACGTTGGCGGTCAAAGAGGCCATCGGGGAACCGGAAAGAAAGGATTATCCGCTGATGCGGGGCAAGGAATTCATGATGGAAGCCGATTTCCGTGGAGCCAAGGGCCAGGCTTTTACGGATATGCCGGCGAATTACGAAGGTTCTCTTGCGGATGTGCTGTCCCTGGATTTGTCTGATAATGCCCAGCGGGCCGTCTTTGTGGCCAGTCTCAACGCGGTAATGAGGTATGCCGGCCTTGCCTCCGGGACCGTGCATTGCAGGGACCATGAGCCTGGGCTCTGCGCTCAACAGCTTGTGACCCATATCCGGGATCGTTACCCCCGCCCCAAGGTCGCCCTGATCGGGTATCAACCGGCGATGGCGGACAGCCTGTCTAAAGCGTTTCCCCTGCGAATTGTCGACCTGGATGCAGACAACATCGGAAAGGAAAGGGCGGGTGTCATTGTGGACGACCCGGCGGCGACACCGGAAGTGATTGCCTGGTGTGACGTGATTCTGTCCACGGGGTCGACAGCGGTCAATGGGACCATCGGGCATTTTCTGAATGATAAACCGGTGATTTTCTTCGGTGTCACCGTGGCCGGCATTGCCGCTCTGTGCGGGTTGAACCGGTATTGTCCCTTCGGTCATTAGGCCGTTGGCGGTGTTTTTCATTTCCAATCAATGGGGAGGTGCTGAATGCGGGGAAAAATTACAATCCTGGTGACGGTGCTCTGCATTTCATTCTTTTTTACGGGCGCAGGGCAAGCTGGGGAGAAATTGATGATCATGTGCGGTGCCGCATTTAAAATGCCGATGGAAGAGATCGTCGATGCATTTATGAAGCAGACCGGCGCGGAAGTCAATGTGAGTTATGCGGCTGTGGGTCCGCTCATGTCGCAGATCACTCTCAGCAGGCGGGGGGACGTCTTTATCGCACCTTCTCCCGACATCATGAACAAGGCGGAAAAAAGAGGCCATGTTATACCGCGCTCAACCCGTAATATGGGATACTTCGTTCCTTCCATCAATGTCCAGAAAGGAAATCCGAAGGGGATCAAGTCTCTGAAGGATATGACGAAGCCGGGTGTAAGGATCGCGTTGGCAAATCCCGAGACCGTCTTCGTCGGCATGCTGGGGGTGGAAATTGTGGATAAAGGGCTTAGTGCGCGTGAAAGAGAGCTTTTTAGAAAAAATATTGTCACCTATGCCGAAGATTTCAGTAAACTTGCCGCGCTGCTGGCTCTTGAGAAGGTGGATGCCATCATTGGTTTCGGCTACTTAAAGGGCTGGTTTCCGGACAAAATCGATACGGTCAAGCTGCGTAAAGAAGAGATTCTGCGCATCGGTGTCGGACAGGCGGCGCTTCTCAATTACACAGAGAACAGACCCTTGGCCGAACGATTCCTTGGTTTCCTGGATTCAAAGGAAAGCCGTGATATTTTTAAGAAATATCATTATTTTGCCACGTTGGAAGAAGCCGGTGCCTGGATCGGCGCTTCGAAGCCGGTCGGCGGCGGGTATCTCTTCCCCCGTGATTGGATGGAAAACTGAGGGATAACCGGGTACACGTTCACGACGTTTTCAAGCTGGCGCGACAAGGGATTCTTCGCCTTGCTTCTTTTCGTAACGAGGGTTCGCAGTACGCGTGGCAAGGATCGATACGCGTTCTTCAAATTGACATGCACCCTTGCCGGGCGTGGTATGGACGATCATCGGGATGACTTGCCTTCATCCCAATGATCGTCATTTTCCCGCAGGATCAGCTCCATGCCCGGCAACATTTTCCTCCAACCGAAACATTTCCAGTGACCGTGGCGGATTCATTTAATGCCCGCATCCTCCCTGGTGGCTGCAACAGGAGTTTTCTCCGGAGAGTTCCCTCAGTTTATTTCCTTTCAGCATGGCGAGGTTTTCCTTCACCGTCGGAACCTCGGCACCGTAAACCCGGATACCCATTGCATTGAGCTTATTCAAGGCCCCTGCTCCAATGCCACCGACGACCATGGCATCGAGACCTCTGCCGTCAAGGGCCATGACGGGGTTGCAGGTACCGTGGACATGATTGAGATTCTGATTCCCCACGGTCGAAACCTCGTGTTCCCCCAAATCGACAACAATGAAAAAGGGTGCTGAACCGAAATGATCGTAAACGATGCTTTCCAATCCTTCGTCACGCTGTACGGTAAAACCGACTTTCATAAATTTTTCCTCCTTGAATCACGATTGTTTTTGCCGGGGCCCATGGAAGAGGTTTTTTTCACCCGGCACGTTTAACATTCTTTTGTCATGCCGGGCTCAACGGGAATTGATCGCCCGGCATGAAGGACGGATTGACGATTTCTCCGCACCTTGAGGGAGCTCCCAGGTGCATTGGCAGTTTTTTGCAGGCAAATTCCCCCCGTGATACCGTTTCGAATGTGCATCCTTCAATCCCCAAGGCCTTGCCTTGAACCAGAAATTCGGCCACTTGCCTGCGTGCCGATTTGATTATCCGCCCCAAGGTCTGACGGGAGACACCCATCTCGCTTGCCGCCTGTTCCTGGTAACGTCCCTCCAGGTCGGCCGGCCTGAGCGCTTCGAACTCATCCGCGGTCAAAATGACCGCCTCAAACATTCGAAGAGAAATGCCCCGAGGTTTGAAGTAGGTGCTTCCCGGGAATATTTTGGGTTTCTGCTCTCCTATAAAAGGGGATATTCTCGTTCGCTGTGGCTCAGTTTCAGCCGCACGAGCATTTCCGCGGTTTTGAAGCCGATCGCCTGGGGATCGACAAAAACGGCGTTCAATCGTTTTGACAGCCTTTCCAGGGCGCCCGGTTTGACAAACAGATTAAGGAGGGTAAAGGCGACGACGATGATCTGGGCGCCTTCCTCCTCGATCTGGCGTTTTGCGATTTCTGCGATTTCTTCTTCCAGTTCGTCCGGCGTATAAGGGGGGCTGGCCATGGGCACCGTGAACGCCCGCTTCAGGGAGCGCATGGAAGTCATCCTGTCCCGGCATCCCGCCTGTCTGACAGCTCTCAAAAAGGTCGGGTTGATCTGGTCGTTTACGCTGATAACGGCGAATGCATCGCCCAACTGATAGACAAGGTGATACGTCGAGGACGCGGCGCCGACGACCGGAATCCTGACTGCGCTCCGCGCAGCCATGAGGGCGAAGTCGCAGGTGCCGTCCAGCAGAATCGCATCAAACCCTTTTTTTTCGATTTCACGGGCCAAAACCACTGCGGCCTGCGCTTTCATGTCCAGATCGGCAGCCACGACGACCTTTCCCTCGACGTCAAAGACATCCAGCGTTGTTCCGGGTTCGGCGATCGTCAACAGATCCTCCCGTATCGCCTTTTTTGCCTCATCGGGTAACGCACCCGGGGCCATCACCGCAATCTTCATCATCATGCCTCCTCTTTTCATTCAGTGGAATGTATAGTAATACAGTGATCTGCAAATTAAAAATAGATACAGCGAGTTTCATGCCAAATTGTTCTGGCAGGGATTGCTGAGCGGGTATTTTGGGGAAAGATGCGCCCGGACCGGTGCTTCGGGCATGTTCCTTGCTGGGTTAACCAGGATAAAGAAAGTAAAATTGGACGATTGAATTCCACGGGGGATCATGGGTACAAAACGCGATCTTATTTTGGATTCCATTGCGGATGGTGTTTTCACGGTCGATCACGACTGGCGGATTACCTCTTTTAATCGTGCGGCGGAGATGATGACCGGGGTTCCCCGCGATGAAGCCATCGGTCAGATGTGTAAGGATATCCTGAAAGCCGAAATCTGCGAAAAGGATTGCGCCCTGCGCCATACCATGGCCACGGGGCATCCCGTCATGAACAAAACGGTCAATATCATTAATGCATCGGGTCTGCGTATTCCCATCAGCATCTCCACGGCCGTTTTGAGAGATCGTTCGGGAAACATCGTCGGTGCCGTGGAAACCTTTCGTGACATCAGTGTCGTCGAAACGCTCAGGAAAGAAATTTCCCAGAGTTACAGTTTTGAAGATTTTGTTTCGAAAAACCACAAGATGCACGCCCTGTTCAAGATTCTTCCCGACATAGCCCGCAGCAATGCGGCCGTTCTAATCGAAGGGGAAAGCGGCACCGGTAAGGAACTCATGGCGAAGGCGATTCACCAGCTGAGCCCGCGGAAACAAAAACCCCTCATCATCGTCAATTGCGGAGCCCTGCCGGATACGCTTCTGGAGTCGGAATTCTTCGGTTATAAAGCCGGAGCCTTCACCGATGCCAAGAAAGACAAGCCCGGTCGTTTTAAATTGGCCGATAAGGGGACCATTTTTCTCGATGAAATCGGTGACATTTCACCAGCGCTCCAGATAAGGCTGCTCCGGGTATTGCAGGAGGGAACCTATGAACCGTTGGGCAGTGTGGAAAGCTGCAAAACGGATGTCCGGGTCATTACCGCCACGAACCGGAAATTGCTGGATCTGGTCAGGGAGGGAAAGTTTCGTGAGGATCTGTATTACCGGATCAATGTGATGCGCCTCGAACTGCCGTCCCTGCGTGAGCGGAAAGAAGACATTCCCCTGCTGGTCGAGCATTTTATCCTGCAGTTTAATCGCATGCAGAACAGGCAGATTTCCGGCTTGAGCGAGGAAGCGCTCGCCTGCCTCATGTCTTACGATTTTCCCGGGAATATCCGTGAGTTGAAAAACATGATCGAGCATGGTTTTATTCTCTGTAAAAGAAACATGATCGAGCGCCAGCATCTCCCCGAGTCGGTTCGTCACGCTCCCGGGTTGGATGATTCCCGGTATCCGGAGATGTTTACCTTTAAAGACGTGGAAGCCATTTTCCTGACCAATGCGCTGCGACGGAATCAGTGGAACCGCCTCCAGACGGCCCGGGAACTCGGCATCCATAAAAGCACCCTTTTCCGGAAAATCAAGTCCCTTGGCATCGTTCTCCCTGAACGCAAAACATCCAATTCATGAGAGTCGCATTATCGCAACTACTAATCATTTGGGGGTTGCGTAAACAGACCTACATTTCCTTAGCGAGAGGGGAGGATCATCGTCGAAAGGTGTAATTCCTTTCAATATCAAACAATTATCCCGTGTATAATTCTCCGGACTTTTTGGCATGTATTTTGTTCTTTACTTTACCAGGGGTTATTGAAATGAAATTAGCCATGCCTGTCTGGGAAAATGATATCTCCACGGTTCTCGATTTTTCCGAAACCCTTCTCATCGTGGAAATTGAAGATCAGGAAATCAAAGGACGCTCCTGTGTGAACTGGTCTTTGTGCAATGACTCCATGAGACTTTCCCTGATAAAGGAGGAGGGGGTTTCCGTTCTCCTGTGCGGTGCCATATCCAAGACGATGCAAATCATGCTCGAAAACAGTGGAATATACCTGATCCCATGTCTGCGGGGGAGAACAGAGGCGATTCTAAAGGCCTATCTGGAAGGGAATCTTCTTGACGAACAGTTTCGCTTGCCTGGTGCTTACATGGTCGGATTGCGGGGGAAAAACAGAAAATACCGGGATAAACGGTCATTCCCGGATAAGAAACAGCAACCCAAGTAACCGCAAATCCCGGATGCCAGAGCATTCTGGCCACTCGAAAGACAAACCCCTTTCATGTTCATAGCTCATGCAATCCCGGCGAAACCTAGCCGGAGAAATCATCTTGGGTGTCACGGGGTGTCATAGCGGACGAAATGAGTAACTTGTCGATTCCTTCCTCTTATGTCGCATAAATGCGACCTCTATTCTCAAAAGTAGTCGTATTTATGCGACAAGACAATCCTCAAATCGAATGACAAGTGTTTTATATTGCCAATATTATTGATGATCCACATCATTTTGGCCCGTGGTATGTTTTTTGATCCATAAATTTTAATTATTTTGTATCGGGAGGATATCATGTCAATCAAGTTGGCGGTTCAATGTGCAACGATCAGAAAGGAAATCGGCTGGGTCGGCAAGAGCGAGGAAACGATCGATTTTAAAGGGGAAACGATTGGAGACTTCCTGAAACAGATTCCGACGGCCGACGGGCGGAGTTTCTATGAACGGTTTACCGACGGTGACAGCGGTGTGATTTCCAATGCCATTGTCTGGTACAATCTCATGCTCTTTGTCAAGAAGGACAACCTGAACTTCAAGATCAAAGACGGTGATAAAATTGTTTTGTTGAGAACGATTCCCGGAGGAGGCTGATCAGCGGAACGGAAGACGTTTCACTAAAAAACCATGCCGAGCCGGATTGTGGGCCACTTCGCTTCGGGAGACGGTGGAGGCATTCAATCAAAAAGAAAGAGGATCAAAAATGAGTTGTTCCAGGGAAGGCACTTCCTGTTCTTCAGGAGGATGTGCCACGAGTACAATGGAAAATCATTCGCAAGCGGAGGGGGGAAATGCCGATAATGAACTCCGGGAACGGATGGGCAAGATCAAGCATAAAATTTTGGTGTTATCGGGAAAAGGGGGCGTCGGGAAAAGTACGGTCGCGGCGAATGTTGCCTGTTCCTTGGCTGTGAAGGGATTTCAGACCGGTCTCCTGGATGTCGATTTTCATGGTCCCAGCATTCCCACACTGCTGAATTTGGAGGGACGCCCCGTTTATTCGGGGCCTGCGGGGCTTATGCCCGTCGAATATAACCGCGGATTGAAGGTCATGTCCATGGGCTTTCTCCTGAAGAACCCGGATGACGCCGTTATCTGGCGGGGGCCCTTGAAAATGCAGGTGATGAAGCAGTTGCTGGAAGAAGTCATGTGGGGGGACCTGGATTACCTGATCATGGATTTTCCTCCGGGGACGGGGGATGAGCCCCTCTCGATCGCCCAGTTGATTCCGGATGTGGACGGGGCCATTATTGTGACAACGCCCCAGAATCTGTCTCTGAATGATGTACGGAAATCAATTCATTTCTGCCATCAGGTCAAAATTCCCGTGCTGGGCGTCATTGAGAATATGAGCGGTTTCATCTGCCCCCATTGCCAGGGGGTGATCGATGTTTTCAAAAAGGGCGGCGGTGAAACGATGGCGGAGCGGATGGGGGTTCCTTTTTTAGGGCGTATTCCGATGGATCCGGATATTGTCGAGGCGTCCGATGCCGGTGTTCCTTTTATGGGAACGCAGCCGGTGTCGAAGGTTTCCGTTGCCTTTGACGGAATGGTCGATTGCCTGGTCGGGAAAATCGAAAAAAACATCTGAGCAAATCAGGGTGAATTTCCCGTGGAGAAAGGATCGCCGGCATGCTAGTATTTTTGTTATATTGCTATGCGGGTCTATCTTTTTGTTTCCGGTTCTTTTAAGGTTGGTGCAATCTGTAAAAAGTCGCAAAAGGGCCCTCTTTGAAAATCAACACTTAATAATTACAGCATATTACAGGGCCGGATGGGGTGCTTTGTGACTTTTTGCGAGGTCATCGGGGGTTAGGCGAATACATATCCTTCTGACAGATAACGACAGGCGAGGAGGAATTCGCATGAAGAACAGAAGTGTCTTCACCGCTGGTCTGGTAACGGCCGTTTTTATTTTTCTGTTTTTGCCTCTTCCGGGTTGGTCGCAGGATCTCGAAGCCATCGTGTCGACGCAGTGGCTGGAAAATAATCTTTCGCGGCCGGACATGGTGATTTTGGATGTGCGAAAGGTAGAGGACTATCGAAACGGCCACATCGTGGGAGCTGTCAACCTTTTTTACCGGGCTTGGGCTTTTAAAAAGAAGCATCTTTATGCCGAAATTCCCGATCAGGATGATTTGTCCGAAATGATCGGTTCGGCGGGAATCAGCCCCGGCAGCCGGGTTGTCGTGGTCGGTTCGACAGGAACTCCGCAAGAAAAGGTCCACGGTGCAAGGGTGGCCTGTACCTTGAAGTTCGCGGGGGTAAAAAACGTCGCCATTCTGGATGGGGGGTTCGAAAAATGGACGTACGAATCCCGGAAAATATCGAAAATCATTCCCCAAACGATCCCCACGATTTTTAAAGGTCACTTCCGGCAAGATCTCTTCGCCGACAAGGCATATATTGTTTCCCGCTGGGGGAAAATGATCCTGTTGGACGTCAGGGAGAAGGAGTACTACCTGGGGGAAAAGAAGCTGGATTGTGTTGAAAAAGCAGGCAGAATGCCCGGAGCTCGGAATCTTCCGACTTCATTGGCATTTACACCGTCAGGGACCTTCATGGAACGGGAAGCCCTTGCCTCCCTGGCCGAAAGCGTGGTCGGGCAAGACCGGGACCGGGAGATCGTGACATACTGCGATACAGGCCAGTGTTGCCCGACTTGGGCCCTGCTTTTGAAGGAGGTGCTTGGTTATCGACAGGTTCGCATATACGATGGCGGACTCCAGGAGTGGATGGCCGATCCAGATGTGCCACAGGAATGACCGGGCAGGCAGACGCCGTCTGTTGCCGCGTCTTCGGCGAGAAGGCGTTCCCGTCATTTCCCCCCTAACGAAGAAGCCCAGTCCCGCTGTTTCGAAAAACAGTTCTGCGACGGCGCGGATGGTGTAAGGAAGATGCAGAGACCCATCTGTCTGATGTTCCGCCGGTGATTCTTTCCCCGGTTGAAGGAGAATTCCCGTCAGGAAGCTACTTTCAGATAGCCTGTTCCCCCGCACTTGAAACAGGGCAATCGCCCCCGTCCCTGGCAGGAGGCGAAACAGGGGGCCTGCCCGTGTCCCTGGCAGGTGGGGCAGAGCATCTTTCCCGTCCCCTCGCATTGCCGGCAGTCAACTTTCCCCGTTCCCCGGCAAGTTTTGCATCGCATCATCAGATGCCCCTTGCCGGTCCCCTTGCAGGTGGGGCATTCGACGAGACCTGAAGACTGACACCGTGGACAATTGATCCGGCCGTGTCCCTTGCATCGTGTACAAAGACAATTGCAAAGGGTTCCGAAACCCTTGCAGACATTACACACAATCTGAGATTCCATTTTTAGGTCTCCTTGTATCACCTGAATCTCTATGATCACGCAGGCATCATCGATGCCTGCCGTTACAGGCTAAGACGATTGAAACCCCCTCCATCGCGTATTACAAAACCATTTAAATATCCACCTTTTTTTAAGCTGATCTTTGACAATGCGGCCGCGTTTTTCTATACTCCTGCCTCGTTTCGAAGGGCACAGTACCAGACCGGCAAAGCGAGCAAGATCCAGCGACGAGGATTGAAATGAAAGCGCTTCTCTTAACCCCCACTTATTTTCCCCAGTTAACCGGCAATGCCGTAACGGTGCATCGCATTACCAAGGGCCTTTTACAACGGGGAATCGCGTGCCGGATCATCAATCTCTCGCAGACGGCCGATGTCGACCTGATGAATGAGGCGGATGCGTTTGCTCCCGATATCATCCATGGTTTTCACGCCTATAAAACGGGCCTGGCAGGGGTTCGGCTGAAAAAAATCTTCGGAGTTCCTCTGGTGATCACGATGACCGGCACCGATATCAATGTTGACCTGAGGGATAGGGACAGAAAAACGACCGTCAGAGATGTTCTGTATGCTTCGGATCTGGTCACGGTTTTTAACGATCATGCTTTTTCGGTTCTTCTGAAATACGGCCTTCCCGAAGACAAGATCCGGATTATCCACCAGTCCGTCCTGCTTGACGACGACAAAAACACCCTGGATTACCGGGCTTTATACGGCGTTGATCGGCAAGACAGGCTTTTCCTGATGTCGGGCGGACTCCGTCGCATCAAGCAGATCGGTTATGCAATCGATGTTCTGACGGAGGTAAGAAAAATTCGTCCCCATTTACGCCTTTTTATTGCCGGTTCCATTCTCGAACCGGAGGAATATCGGAAGATCGAGGGACGACTGCGGCGCCGCCCATGGATTACTTACCTGGGTGAAGTACGGCGGGAGAATATGCCCGCCCTTCTGAGGAGCGTCGATGTCGTATTGAATACCTCCGCTTCCGAGTCCGAAGCCAATGCCCTGCTGGAAGCATTTTATTTCCGGAAGATTGTGATTGCCCGCAGTATTCCCGGAAATGCCTCTTTGCTGACGGATAAGACGAGTTTTCTGTTTCGAAACAAGCGGGAGTTTTATGAGAAAATCCTCTATGTGATCGATCATCCGACAGCCTGGGAACCGGTACGTCGGGAGGCGGATCGTTTGATGACGACGGTTTTTAGTTTTCAGCGGGAGCAGGCCGGTTATACAGATGCTTATGAGGCGTTGGTTGGTGCTTCGGGATAGAAGATGGAAGTGGTGGGAGCGGATACCACAATGACAAGATATGAGGGTCAATGCCTAAAATCAAATAAGGGTTAATGCTTAAAATTTATATTGACAGGTTAGGCTAAAATTGGTAGCAGATGATCGACTTTCGGTACAGGTAAAATGATACGGTTGTCATCTTTGGAGGCAGGGATGGGAACGGATTTTTCTCGAACTGAAGTCACCGTAGCTGGAAAAATGGTGTGTTCGCAGGGGCGGAGTGATGAAGGCTTCAGAGCCGGGGATCAGATGCGTCAGGGAAGTGAATTGGAGCTCGGAGGGGGCAGGGGGACGGACTATATTTAAGAATCACAGGGGGATTATCATCAGCACAGAGGATCCAAACCCCATTCATATCTGATTGATATGAATGGGGTTTTTGTTTTTCAGTGTTTTAGTGGACACGGCGTCCGTGTTCCAGAATAAAGGACCAATGTTGTTGAAAAGGAGGGTATAACATTGAGAGAGAAACTGAGGGTGGAAAACCAGGCCAGAGCGAATTCAATGAAGCCTGGGAAGTGGGTCAACAGTACGTGCAAGATGTGTATTCACACCTGTGCAATCCGGTGCCATATCACACCGGAAGGAGTCATCAACAAGATCGAGGGGAATCCGACGTCGCCTTCCAACCGGGGCAAGGTGTGCGTCAAGGCGATCACGGGTATCATGCGGACCTACGATCCCTATCGGTTGAAGAACCCCGTGAAGCGGA
>Ga0302253_1001506_pt1 | contig 13809 bp, 17 predicted proteins | sample AAG_RA_Trp_MG_FD_193537 | JGI IMG/M metagenome (GOLD analysis project Ga0302253, IMG submission 193537) | Enriched activated sludge microbial communities from anaerobic digester in WTTP, New Holstein, Wisconsin, United States - AAG_RA_Trp | ecosystem: Engineered > Bioreactor > Anaerobic >...
GGTGGCCACCCGCCATGTGAAGTCGATGGTGAACAGGCGCGAGCGCTTGGTGAACACGTTCACCGTCGCGGCGCCCACGCGCTTCTCGGCGTAGCCTGCGAACTCCGCACGCTGCACGCGCACGGCCGCCCACAGCCCTCGGGCATCGTTCACGCCGGGGGGCAATGCCGCGACGAAGGCGGGGGTGAAGGCGTCCAGCCATGCATCGTCATCAGCCAGAACGTGGGCCACGACAGGCAGCCGGACGGCGTAGAGTTCACGCCGGGTGCGTTGCACCGGAGGGGTCGACGCCCCGTCGCGCTGGCGGCACAGCACACGCCCGGAACGCAGGTAGCTTTCGGGCAGGTACTGCACTTCAAGACGCGGGCGCGGCAGCGTGATGTTGTCCTTGGCGCTCTGCGTAGTGACGCGACCGGCGGGCAGGCCAGCGGCCTCTGCCGCCGTGACGATGATGGAGTGGGCCAGCGTTCTCAACTCTTCGCTCCCGGTCAGCGCCTGAAGGCGCTGGCTAGATGCTGCGCGAGGAGGCTCTGCACCTCTTTCGCGTCTTCCTGTGACAGGCCGAGGTAGGGCCTTGCAGGCATGGTCACCGCGTGACCGCGCCCGGTCTTGCCGCCATATTGATGGATGGCCGCGTACTCCACGGCTGTGCCCACCAGCACGGCGTCGTCCGTGACGGCATGACCGATGGAGTTGCGAAGCCGCGCCGTATCCACCAGCGTCTGCCCCTCTTCCTCCTTAGCCCTGTTTGAAGCCTCCCATGGTTCACCGTCCGGCCCTTCGCCATCGCGGAACCGCTGGATGGTGGACGACACGAGCGTCTCGCCCACGGCATCGAGTATGGCCCGTCTGTTCGCCAGTTCTCTGGCGGCCCGGCCCAGCGTCCGGTCAAGGCCGTTCCATTCGAGTGAGGAACCTGTCTTGGCCATCAAAACCCTCTTCGATCGAACAGCGGGGAACGAGTGACCACGGCCACGCTGGCCTCCTCGCGGTCGGTGTTCAGTTCCTGCGCGGGGGGCGGCAGCCGTAGCCGCCCGGCGGCGATGTCGTCGAGTTGGGCTGTGACCCGCTTCCACTGCTGTTGCAGGGGCAGCCACTCGTTGTTGGTGCTGCCCTCGGTGTCCACCAGTGACGTGATGGCCTGCACGATGCGGTACGCCGCGATCACCGAGGTGATGTACCGCAGCAGGTCGGGGACGGCGGGCAACGGGGTGACGTACCGCCACGCGAGCATGGCGGTCACTTCGCCGGATACCGCCGCGATGGTGCGTTCGACGATGCCGGGGTTCTTCTGCTCGGCCACGGTCACGTAGTCCTCGAGCAGCAGGTCGGTGATGTGGTCTCTGGTGCAGTATTCCATGGTCGTTCCCGGCGTTTCATACTGGTTTCATACTAGTCTGAAGGGCCGTCCCCTTGCCGTTGCCCGTTCCAGCCCTTTCGCGGCCCCTACGGGCCTTTGCCCGGTCGCCGCCCTCCGTGAAGACTCACGGCGGGCGAGAAGTCGCCTAGCCTCCTGCGCTACGGGGATTTTGTTCACCGGCTAGGAAGGCCCGCCGCGAGCGGGGGAGCGTACATTGTGGGTACGTGACCGCAGCGCGCGGCGTGGCCTGGCGCAGCCGGTGGGCAAAAGGACGTAGCGCCTAGTCCACCGCCACGGTCTTGCAGATCGTCCTCGGATTCCGTGCGGGCAGGGGCTTGGACTGGGCGATGAGCCGGTAGCCGGAGTCGCCCGGCAGGGGTTCGGGCACCACATAGAACGGGGTGGCGCTGTTGGCTGCGCTGATGGAGTCGATGGCGCAGTACCAGACCTTGCCCGGCACGTCGGTGGCGTAGCCCACCAGCGCCTTGGGTTCGAGCTTGGGCGTCCATGCCCCGGTGACCGGGTGCGGATAGGTCTCGTCCATCAGGGCCACGGAGAAGCCGCCGATGCTCAACTTGCCCTCGCTCATCTCGACGCGGATGCCTCCGCCTTCGGCTGTGCTCGTCCAGCCTTGGCAGATGTCCAGCAGCACGGCGAAGACGTCGGCCCCTGCGTGGTACGCGACCTTGCCGCCGATGCCGCTTTCACGGATGTGGGTACGCATGGCCGTGAGCAGCTTGAACACCTCGCTGACCTTGGACGATGTCGTGAGTTTGGCCTGCATGGTGTGGTTGAGGATGCTGCCGTAGTCGATGACGTAGCTTTCGCTGTTGCCGCCATCTCCGCGCGAGGGCCAGTTCACCTGCCCGGTGTAGAGCACCACCGAGGCCATGGCCTCGGTGGTGTCGCGCACGAGGCGGCGCAGGGTGTCGATCTTGTTGCTACGCCACATGTCGAGGGCTGCGGCGTTGCCGAGGATCATGCGCAGGTCGTTCAGTTCTGCCGCCGTCACTTCGATGGCGGGCTTCACGGGCTTGGGGGCGATGAGTTGCACGTCGTAGCCTTCGCCGCCCACGGCCACGGGCTGGCCACCACGCCGCACCACGGGCACGGTGCCCACGATGGCGGTGAGTTCGCCCACCCCCACCACGGGGAAGGGATGCGTGGGCCTGTCGGGAAAGGCGGTGTCGAGCACGGTGGTGGCGAGGTCGGGCAGCTTGGTGAGCGATGCCGCGATAGCCTGCGCCGTGAATACGTTCTTGAGTGATGCCAGCATGATGTCTCCTACAGGGCGTAGATGGTGGCCTTTTCGAGGCTGCGAAGGTCGGCGGGGGTGAGGGTCGCGCCGCCTGTCTTGGTCAGCGCGGCGGCCCGTACCGAGCCGTGGGCCAGATAGATGCAGCTTGCGCTGGTGGCGGTGTCGCAGGGGACGTCGCACACGCCCGCAGGCGTGGCGGAACCGTCCCACGGCACGAGCTTGTCCTGCGCGTCGCGCATGAGGACGAGGCCAGTGGGGTAGACGCCGCTGGAGGCCTTCACCGCGCCCTGACGCAGCACGGGCGGGTGATCCATGGTGTGGGCGTGTTCACCCTTGAAAGAGAAGGTGCCGAGCACCCCTTCGTTGGCGGACATGGTGTCGTCTCCTTGCTAGATCTTGCGTGAGAGGTCGGTGGCGGTGGCTTCGGGCTGGCGGAACGGGGGCTGGGCCGGGCCATGGGCCGGGCCGCCGGGCGCGGAGAAGGTCATGGCAAGGCTGGAGGGGGTGCGGGCCTCAAGCCCCTTCCAGAGACGCTCCTCCAGCGTCTCTTTGACGCCGTCGCTGAACTCCACGGGGTCGGGCACCTTCGAGAGGGCCTCGACCTGCGCGAGGATGTCCTTGTGTTCGCCGGGGGTGACCCGCCCTTCGGCGGTGAGGCGTTCGAGGCGGGCCATGCGGGACGCCTTGACCTGCTCGCCACGGTAGGCGGAGAACTCCGCTTCGACCGTGGCCTTGCCTTCTTCTGCGGTGGCCTTGGCCTGCTCGGCCTCGGCACGGCCTTTCTCGCTGGTGGCCAGCTGTTCCTTGAGCGCGGCGTTGGCCTCGTTCAGGGCCTGCAGCTGCTGCTCCAGTGCGCCGAGGCGCTTCTGCAACTCTTCAGGGGTCATGGTTCCTCCGGGGGCTTCACGCCCCGACGCGGCGAACTGGATGGAGACGACGCCCTCGCCGTCGGCCAGTTGCACCGGGCCGAGGCCCTTGATGGCTGGCGGTACGGCTCCCAGCAGCCCCACATGCCGCAGGCGATCGCCGCCGGGGTGCAGGGCCATGGACACGTACCGATAGGCCCCACTCTGCACGACCTCGCGCACGGCTGCCGGAACCTGTGCAAGCTGTGCGAGCAATGTCTCTCCGTCACGCCGCAGGGCTTGCACCCAGCCGTAGGCCGGAGCGTCTTCGGCGGGGTGCCCGAACACCAGCGGGGCCTCTTCGGTGGCGGGGTCGTAGTTGCGGATGATGGCGTCGAAGTCGCGGGTCGTGAACGTATGGCTCTTGCCGCTGCTGTCCTTCCATGTGCCGGTGCGGGCGATGGCTATCCACGCAGTTTCGGGCTGTGCTGTCATGTTGACTCCTTGGCAATGAGGGCTTACGTGTTGCGTACAAAAGGCGATGACTATGCCTAGTTGCTTCCACCCCTCCATTGCGGAGAGATGGGACGGCGCTTGACGGCATAACCACTGAACCTCCGGCAGGCGGAGGGTCGCAAGTAAGTGGGTCGCCTGCCTCGTCTGGCCTGCCCTTTCGGGGCTGTCTTATTCCCCCTCCCGATAGAGCAGCGTCCCTGCGCGCTGCCGCTCCAGATACTCCAGCATGCTCTTGGTGTTCGTCCCCTTCGGGTTGAACACCGTGCTGCCGTGCCAGTTACGGCCTATGAGCGAGAACACGGCAAAGCCTCCGATGGTGGTTCCCTTTCCCCTGAAAAGGCGGATGAGGCGTAACGCCGCATGCCTTCTTCCCGCGAGGGCGGCGGGTGTGAGCCATATCTCGTAGGGGGATTTGATCGTGCGAGCCAGCAGGCGCAGATAGGCTTCACGGCCCTCCTTGGTCACCTTGAACTCTCCGCTGGCCTTGTCGATGAAGAGGGCCTTGCTGATGACCACGGGCATCTTCACGCCCGGCAGCGTGATCACCGTGCTGGCGTCCATGTCGTTCAGGCCGAACTCGGCAAGGAAGGCCCGCACATATGCCGTGGGGGCCAGACCGCGCGGCAGCAGGTCTGCCTCGCGTATGGGCAGGATGTGACGCGGGTCGAGGGATGCGAGCGGAGGACGGCACGGGTCGCCCTTCTGGTCGTGGTCGGCAAAGGCCGGGCCGCCCCGGCGGCACAGGGCCGGGGCTTGCGGAAAGACCACCGCGCCGTCATCCAGTGGCGAGGGGGCGAGCCCCTGCAGCCAGTCCTTGCCGGGGTTGCCCGCAAAGCCCCTGTCCGGGCCGGGCATATTCACGAAGTGCTCCATGCCCGTCTTGGCGTCCGTCCAGACCTGCGGCCCCGGCATGTCGCGCTCCACGGTCAGCCTTTCCGCCTCGACCTGACGGGGCGAGAGGCTGCGTACCGTGCAACGGCACTGGAATCCGTTGGGCGGGTAGTGGGCGTTCCAGAACTCGTGGTCGGCGGGGTAGACCTTGCCGTCGAGCACGGCGTGGGCTGGCCGGGTGCGCCTGTCCTGCACCGCCACATACTGCCAGTAGGGGCGGGCCTTGCTGGCCCTGCGCATCTGGACGTAGCGCCCGGCCTGATAGGCCTGCTGCACGTTGGTGCGGAAGATGTTTTCCACCCGGCGGCCCTTCCAGCCCGCCTCTTCGATGATGGCGGCGGCCCTCTTCTTGAACGAGGCCAGCGTCTCTCCCTGTTCCAGAGCGTCTGCCAGCGCAGTCTGTAACGCACTCACCTGATCGAGCCGCGCCAGCCCCGCCACGGCAAAGGCCCGCGCCCGTGCTCCCGCTTCCAGCGACTTGAAGACCTCTGCGGTGATGGGCGTCTTGTCTCGCCAGAAGGCCAGCGCCTCTTCAGGCGGCAGCGGCTTGACCGTGAGTTCGGTGATGGAGGGGGGCATCACGCACCCCCTTGCTCTTCAGCTTCGGCGGCGGCATGCCCATAAGCCGAGGACGCAAGCATGAGTTCGGTCAGCAACGATTCAAGGGCATCCGGCTCCAAGGCCCTGCCCAGATGTTCCGCCAGCAGAAGATGCAGGTCGTTCCAGTCTTCCGCAGTCTGCACGGCTTTCTCAAGTTGCGTGACGAAGGCGGCGTTCGCCCGCAGGGCTTCAGGCAGGTGACGCTCTATGGTGGCGTCGATGGTGCGCTGGGCCAGTTCGGCGAGCGACGCCCCATCTTCCGGGTCGGGTTCGGAGGAGGTCGCCCAGGGGGACGAGAACAATGCGGGGGAAGCTGCGCTACCCGGGGGCGTGGCATCCGGCTGGCGCACATCGAACTCTTCGGGGTCAAGGGCGTAGGCCCTTTCGTAATGCGCCTTGCGGAACACCACCCCGGTGTCGGTGAGCGTCTTGTCCAGTTGCGCCTTGGCCAGCAGGTCTTCCGGCTCGCTGTAGGCGAAGAGCGGAGCAAGTGCCGCCGGGCGGTTGATCTGCGCGTAGACCCACGCGATCTCGTTGAGGGCCGCCTCCACCAGTCGGCGGTCGGCCTCGGCGATGTCGTCCGCCACGTCCTTGTGCGTGTCGGAGGCTGCGCGTGAGCCGCCCTTGCCGTCCAGTTCCACGGTGAGGGTCTGCCCCATGAGCACCTTGGATATGGAGGCGTCCCACCGGCGCAGGAAGGCTTCGTGCAGGTCACCCACCTGCCCTGTGGGCGTCTCGATGCGTACATCCGCCCCGTGGGGGATGACGGCCACCGCGTCTTGCACCATGCGGGCGAGGTCTGCCGCCATGGCCCGCTTCTCATCCCTGCTGGCTCTGGCCGGGGCCACGCCCACGGCCCATGGCATGCCGTACTTCTCAAGAAAGGTGGTGTAGAAGGTGACGCCGCCCTTCTTGAAGGCCACGGGCCAGAGGCAACGCGAGAGTAGCCGCAGGCCGTAGGGGTTGCGATAGGTGGGGTGATGCCGGGCCACCACGAACTTGCCCGCAGGCAGGGGGGTGCCCTCTACCTGCGCGGCCCCGCGCCAGACGAGTTCATTCTCGGCATTGTAGGCGAACCATTCCGGCGGGCGCGGGGTGACATCCGCAAGGTGCCACCAGCCCCCGTCGAAACGCCAGAGCAGTTCGAGCGGTGTCATGCCGTAGTACGGCGCATCGAGGACGCCGGAGATGACCCCGGCAAGATCCCATCGCTCCATGTCTTCAGTGAGCCTGTCACATAGCAGCGTGGCGTCGGCATCTGCCTGCTGGCCTTTGCGCTGGCCCGGTTCCAGAGCGTAGTCGCGGCGATTGAGCACCCGGTTCTTGCGGCCCAGCATGGCCGTGGTCACCTGATCGTCCGCCGCGAGGTCGTTGAGCACCAGTACATCGTCACCACGGGCGCGCAATACCGGGTCGGGGTCGGGCAGAATGCCGAGGTGGCTGCCCATGAGGGAAAGGAAGTCGCCCGCCCGCTCTCGCGTGGCGATCTCCGAGGTCAACGCCTCGGCGTCGAAGGGTCTGAAACTGCCGTCAGGCAGGTACAGGCCGCGTGGGCCTTGCGGGGTTTGCATGAAAAAGCCTCCTGTCGCTTGGACAGGAGGCTATGCAATGGCGGGGATGTTTGCCGGAAGGGGTGGACGCTATCTATTCAAATCGTTCAGGCGGGTTCCAGATTGCGAAAGACAAGGGGGGGTAAAGCACTTGCCGTCTTGCGTGACATTTGGATCAGTGTACTCTCTGAAACGCCTTGGCATAACAGTATCTCTTTGAGAAAATCAGTTGTTATGCACATTCTATCCGCGAGGGCATCTAGTGAAACGTCTTCCTTTATCAAATCAATAGCACTCTTAATCATGCTTGGCATTGAAGGTGAGAATTCTCCAACTTCATGACGCCGATTGTCTCTCAAAGCGATCATCCCACTTTTATAGCTATTTTCACTTATTTTACCAATCTGTTTAGCTCTATATAGTGACGCTGCAATAGACATCCGCCAACGCGATTTGATATTTAAAAACGCATGATAGTTCCATCTTGTGGGGCACTCTGTGGAAAAAGTTTCGTAAGGAGCGAGGAATGCGCCTGCGAAATGATTTGCGGCGCGCTCACTTTCCGGGTCTCCAGCAGATTCATCCATGTGGAATACCAAATGTGCGAGTTCGTGAGCGTAGTCAAATTGGATTCTGCTCGGTTCTTTTCCTTTTGAAATTACGATGCATGGTCTTTCAGCAACCCACATGCTGAAAGCATCCATTTTTTCATAGGCATCTGGAAGAAAGAGAACAAAAATACCTTTGGATTCAAGCAGTCCTGCAACATTAGAAATTGGCCCATTACCAAGCCCCCACGATTTACGGACATCAACGGCTGCTTTTTCAATGTAATGCCCGTTGTATCCGTTCCATGGTAGGGGATCCAGCTGGACATTTGGGAATGATACGCCAAAACTTTCCAATGCAGAAAAAAGCGAGATGTAGCAGAGCGCAAACTGGAAGGCCTTGCGCCGATCTGACTGAGATAGCGATCGATTTGCTCTGAAGTGGCAAGTTGAAAAATCTACAGGAGATGTTGGGTTGTCACTTGTGAAAAACGCAGGAGGCATGCTTAGTGCGAGCGTCAGCTTAGCAAACGTAGCGGGATCAAGACCTGACTTCCCAGACTCAAATAGAGAAATTGCCGCCGGACTTTTGCCAATAATGTCTGCAAGGGCTTTGCGAGTTAAGCCTCTAAGCTCGCGAGCCGCAGTAATTCTCTGCGGCTCGATTCTGCTTAGATAATATGAGAGACTTTTTGTAGTGTTCATTCTTTTTTACTTTGGCTTGACTGCGTGACGGATACTCTATTGTCTCTGTACAATGCAGCAGTGTCAAATGACTCTTCAGCTACCAATGCCTCACCAATTGAATTCTCTTCATTGTATCTAGAATCGTAAATTATAGCAATAGTTTCAGCTTCAAGTTGAGTGCCGACAGCTACAAGTCTATTAATAGTAATAGACCCAATGTCTTCGTTTATGTCAACATCATACCCTATGTATATATCCCCAACGACAGGTCTATCTATTTCCAGAGAGTCAAAAAAGTTTAGCGAAAGAGTGAAAGCATCCTCAGCTGCGTCTTCCTTCAATTTTCGACCACTATTGGGAAGCCTGTTTTTCTTGTTGACACGATAAATACGAAAGCTGACCTCTTGATTCGCTACAGGTGTTATACGAAGATCATTGCATCGTGTTTGCAAATTCCATCTTTCGGTATCGATTTCTTCTTCAATTCTCCTAAAAACATTGCGCCAGCAACAAAATCCAAATGCCATGTTATCAAAATAGGGGTCTACAGCGACAGCAGCGTTGGCAGCACTAACGCTGCTTTTTATCAGAGGAAGCAGGTCTGAGCGTACCTGCTCTATGAGATCAACGGTAAGTTCAACTGGCTTTGCACAAGAGGGTGAGACTGGCAGGCGCGTCATGTTTTCTCCTTTTTCCCCTTGTGTCATAAGTAAGAAAGCAAATCAAGAATAAAAATTAAGTACGCGCACTTTTTTCCCACCATAATTAATTAATTCAATCCAAGTCTCGGCACCGTCTCCACCTCCCACGGTTCCACCGCCCCCAGCGTGGCATGCGCGTGCTGTGCCAGTGCCAGCGCCACGGCAGAGTCGGCGTGGCGTTGGCCAGAACCTCCCCGGCTTCGGCCTTCGGGCACCTTGGGCACGCCACGCACCATGCGCAGGCTGCGCAGGTCGTCCTTGATGTCCGCATCACGGGGCAGGACAATGGCCCGGTCTTCAAGCCGGGCCTTAACACGCGGCATATGCTCCCGATACCATCCTTCAGAGAGCATCACCTCGGCCACCATGGAAGGCCCCCACGTCTGCCGGGCGAACTCGGCAAGGGCCTGTCCGTTGCCGCGCGCGTCCAGTGACACCCCACCGCAGCCGGGCAGCCCGTTGACGAGCTGCACGAGTATCTGCTCTTGCGTGCGGAACGGGGCGTCGCGCAACTCCATCACGAACGGCGTGGCCAGTGTGAGATCCACGCGCTCGGTCAGGGGCCAGAACACCGAAAGGTCGCCGTTACGCCCGAAGTCGCCGCCCACATAGTGCGCCCTGTCCTTGGGCAATGCAGCCAGAAGCGGATCGAGGTGCTCTGCCAGCCATTGGCGCACATGCTCTTCCGCCACGGTCAGGGGCCAGTCCACGAAGTCGGAGGCAGGAGGCCGCCACCGGAGCACCGGTACGTCTTCGGCCCGTTCGGCCATGCAGCCCTCGATGAGCGCGCCGGGCAGCCATGCCCCGCCGCTCCGCTTGGGGATGCAGAACAGCTCCTCGTCGGCGTTGTCACCGTGGCGACGCACGATGTCCGTGCGCCATGCGTCTTCGGCCTCTGGTGACCACTCCCGGCCTGTCTGCCGGCATATGGCCTTGTAGAGCCCCAACTCCAGCGCATCGTCCAGCGTGGTGCGATGCAGGGCATAGTCCCATTTTCCGGCGCGGATCTCCTGCACCCGTTCGTTGAACAGGTTCTCCTCGCCGTTATGGGTCGAGATGACGCGCACCTGCCCACCCCACATGAGCAGGGCCATGCTGGCCTTCAGCACCTCTTCGAGGTCGTCCACGAAGGCCGCCTCGTCGATGACCACGCGCCCCTGCTTCGACCGCAGGCTGCGCGCCTCCGACGGCAGGGTCACCACCTCGTTGCCGCTGTCGAAGCGGATGCGGTAGACCAGCACGTCACGATCAGGGTCGCCGAGCAGACGCAGGCCGTCCTCTATCTGCCCGGCGACCACGTTCAGCGCCCGCGCCCACCACGCGCAGTCCTTGATGAACTGCTCGGTCATGTCCTTGTTGTAGGCGAGGTAGTAGGTCGACTGGCCACCGCCTTCACGGGTGACGGACGCGGCGAGCACGGCGTCGAGGGCCTCGGCCCAGCTTGCACCGATGCGGCGGCTCTTCTCCCACCATTTGACCGGATGCTTGTCGTTGATCCACGCACGCTGGTAGCCCAGCAGGATGTCGGGGTCGGTGTGCATGTGTCCTCACGCGGGAAAGATGGTTGCAGCGGATAGAACGCGGGCCGTCATCATTTGAGTCCCAACGCCTCGCGCAGGGTCTGGACGATGTCGACGGGGATGCCACGCGAGCGTTCCGCCTCCGGCGTCTCGTCCGGGGCGACGGTACGTTCCAGCGTCGCCAGCAGGTCGAGGCAGCGTTGCACCTCTTGCAGGGCGCGCAGGTCTACCGCTTCGGGCCGGGCCAGCAGCATGTGCAGCCGTCGCTCCACCGCCTTGCGCACGGCGGACACGGCATCGGCCCGCGTGTGGATGGCAGGCAGTTCGCCCGTGGTGGCATCGGACAGGGTCTGCCCCTGCCGGGCTGCCTCGGCCTCTTTCAGGGCCAGCGATTCCAGCGCGGAGACGGCGAAGGCGTTCTGTGCATCCGGCTTGGCCAGCAGGGCCTTCAGGGTCTTCGAGCGCGCCAGCACCTTGTCGGCGCGGATCTCGCTTTCAGCCTGGGCGAGTTGTTCCCGCTTGTCGCGCCAGCCGTACTTGTCCGCCCAGCGGCACAGGGTGGAGACGGCTACCCCGGTGCTCTCTGCCACGCGCTCGAACGACAGGCGGTCGACGCAGTAGAGTTCCTGCGCCCGCCACACGGTTTCCGGCTCATGTTCGCGGCCCATGTGTCACTCCGCTAGTCGCCCAGTTCGCGGTTGAGGATGCCCAGCTTGTGGTCGAGGGCCTGCAATTCGCCAAGGCGCTCGTACAGGGCCATGGCCACGTCGAGGAACTGCTCGCGGTCGAGGGTGCCCACCTCTTCGGCGATGGGCAGCGACAGCCTCACCCTGTCGCGCAGGGCCTCGCAATCGACCGCCTTGCGCTGGCGCTGCTGGCGCAGTTCGACACGCTGGCCAAGGTACTGGGTGCGTTCGCTCATTTCTTCCCCCTTGCTGCCTCGCGCACGGCGGGGCACATCATGTTGTTTTCGATGAGGCTCAACACCCGCTCCATGGTGCGCGTGTTGTTGACCACCACGTCCTGCAGGCCGGTGGCGATGCGCTCGTAGGCTTTCACCAGTTCCACATTGTCGCGGTAGTATTGGGCCGTCTCCTGCTGGTGGTCGCCCAGTTCGCGCAGCACGGTCTGCATGTCGGCCCGGTAGCTCTCCAGCTTGCAGGCCGAGTCTTCGCGCATCTCCTTCACCATGTCGGCCACGTCGGAGCGGTAGGTCTCCAGCAGTTCGCCCTGCCGTCTGCTGCGCAGGTGATCGAGAATGAGCACGGTGATGAGCACGGCGGCAGGCCCGGCCAGCATGAGCGACACGAGGCCGGGCACGCCGAGTTGCTGCAGGATGCCCGCGATCATCTGCAGGGCTTCGACAAGTTGTGTGATGTCTGCGGGGTTCATCGGTTCTCCATAGGTGCGGTTTGGGCGCGGTAGCAGTCCACAGCGGCCTCAAGGCCCTTGGCGTAGCCGCGCAAGGCGTCGTCGCGTTCCAGCAGGGCCGCCACGTTGGGCGGTGCATCGAAGGGGAGCGTGCCGTCCAGCATGGGCAAGACGGGCCGAACCGGGGCCGGGCACGGCTGCGTTGCCACGATGACCACCGATGGCGGCGGCGCAGGACGTGAGGCACACCCCGTCAGCCCGCAAAGGGCCAGCATGCTACCAAGGACGGTTGAGGCGAGCAGCGACTGCATGGCGCGTGGCATCGTCGACAACCTCCTGCGCTTCCGCATCGGTACGGGGGCGTGGCTTGACGTTGGTCATGATGGCGGTGCGGGCCGCGAAGTCCGCGCGGGCCTCTGCCTCTCTCTCCATGCACGCCTCGGCGAGTTCTGACAGGGCGCTGGTTGCCCCGTTGGCCAGTTCCAGTGCTCGGGCGGCTTCGCTCAACTTGTCGCGGAGTTCCGATTCACGTGCCACGGATGCCGCGTAGAGCTTTTCGCGCAGGTCAAGCATGTTGCGGAGGTAGTCACAACGTGCGGCCAGAACGGCGACCGTAGCGACAAGCGCCGCGCACAGGAGCACGCCACGCCATGCCCATAGTTGGTGCAGGATGAGCCTTACGCTAGTCATGCCGCCCCCCTTCACTGCACATGCCCACGCCCCAGCCTGCCGCCATGTAGGCGGGTTCCAGCGTCAGCAGGATGCGCCGGGGATAGCCCCGGTTCTCGCGCTTGGCGTTAGCGGAGCGCCCGGCGTTGACGGTCTCCACGTTGTCCCACCACCGCCGGGAGTCCAGCCCCCGTGCGGCGGCAAGCCGGGCATCGCGCTGCACCCAGCCGAGGCCGCCGTTATAGGCGGCCAGCGTCATGGCCATGCGGTCGCAGGGCGTGACGGCCTGCACTCGCTGCCACAGCCAACGGTCATAGGTGACAAGGGCACGCAACGCCCAGCCGGGGTTGAACGGCAAGGGCTTGCCCGTATCCGGGGCCACCGTTGGCAGCCACCGCGCCGTGGACGGCATGAACTGTGCCAGCCCTTGCGCGCCCACCGGCGACACGGCGTCGGCGTTCCACGTGCTCTCTTGGTGGATCTGCGCGGCGAAGGTGGCTGTGGGCGCAGACATCCCCCATTGCACACGTGCTTCACGAATGAGTTGAGAACGGTGCTGGATGGCTTGCGCGGGGATGGATGCCGCATGTGCGATGGCAGGGAGTGCGCACAGCAAAAGCACAGTCATGATGAAGGTGCGGAGTTGCCACGCAGACAAGGAAGGCCAGCGGGGCGCGAGGCGGCTGGACTCTTCAGTCCTGCCCCGAAGCAATCCGCGCCGCCTGACGCCGTTTGCGGGGTAAGAACGCACCTTCATCACAGCCCCAGCCCCACAGCCAGCATCGCCACTGCCATGACGGCGGCCCGGCGAAGACTCGCGGCGATGAACAGGCGCTGGCAGTTCTCCACCACCGGGTAGTCCTCAACGCCGTCGCTGAACTCGTCCTCGTCCTTCCATTCGTACACGAGGTACGAATCCGGGCGCGCGTACGGAAAGGCCCAGCGGTCGAGCCAGTAGCCCCCTGTCCCCGCAAGGGAGAGGAGCGAACCTTTGTAGATGATGACGGGTAGCTGCTGCGGAGAGAAGAGGCCCACCAGCCCCAGCAGCAGGACAGAGAGGGCTAGGCACCAGCCCATGCGGGGCAGGCGGTGGAACAGGGAAGCAAACGAGGGGATGAAACGCATATGATCCTCCTTTTTAGGGAGGATCATAGCGACATGGCAGGATGTTTCCTGAATTGGTGGAAGCTGTGGAGGGTTATTCCTCCCAGTTCTCCATCATCGCCCGCACATCCTCGGAAGGGACGCGCACGGGGGCCTCTTTCAATCGGCGCAGTCTGCCCTCGGCTATCC
>Ga0302253_1001509_pt1 | contig 13797 bp, 7 predicted proteins | sample AAG_RA_Trp_MG_FD_193537 | JGI IMG/M metagenome (GOLD analysis project Ga0302253, IMG submission 193537) | Enriched activated sludge microbial communities from anaerobic digester in WTTP, New Holstein, Wisconsin, United States - AAG_RA_Trp | ecosystem: Engineered > Bioreactor > Anaerobic >...
TTCCTTCTGACGGATTATCCATCGTATCTTCTTCTTGGTCAACTTCATCGTTGATCTTGTCTTCGGCTCAACTTCGGTTATAGGAAATACTTTCGGGACTGTACAATCTCCAATTTCTACCCGATTAAATATTAACCACCTAACTGATTTATTTTTTAGGGTAAGGTCTCATTCCATCAGGTAGTTTTCACAAAGTGATATAAATTGGAAAGAATCCTGCATCCTATTTAAGATTGAGCAAATATGAGATTACAGTACATGAATCGGTAGTATACACGAAGTGATGTAAATTGGAGCAATCCCTGTATCCAACCTAGAATTGCACAAAGGAGAATACAGGGCAGGAATCTAAATGAAGTCGTATTAAATTATCTTACCTATAATGACGAGGAAATGAAGCATCTCATCACCTGTTTTTGAATGAAGTAATGCAGGAGGAAGCATATCAGCAGGCCAGAGCAGAGCGATACCGGAGAACCTGTTCAAGGAGAACATATCGAAACGGCAATCGAAGAAGGACACTCAAAACGAGGCATGGCGAGTTTATCCTCTATAAGCCGCAATAAATTCACTACCGAATTATCGGATCTAATAAGAGATTTTTATTGATATTTTATTGAGGAACTTATTTACGAATGTAATTAATTTATATTTTATTCCTGAAGGTTTGTAAAATAATCTATGAATAGTGATTTTATCGAACACTCCATTTTCAATTACATTCGAAGGATGTGTTAAATGAGTAGCATCTATTGATATTATTGGCATTTGTATATATTCTTCGTATCCCTCACCACTCTTTGAAAAATGACCATATAATCCAAGGTTAGAAATAAGGTTATGTTTCGGAACTATACATAATCCATTCTGAAAAATACAGGAATACCACCATTGGATATCCCATGTGTCAATCTTTTCGTCATATGCCATCTGAAACATTGTGGTATACCAATTAATTAGTCGAGGATCCGAATAGATCCATTCTAATTGGGCAGTTTTTTGAAATTTTGGCCAATTTGCCATGGAAATATCATAAAGCTCCCATGCCCTTTTCCATGTAGCCCAACCCCAAATAATATAATATTTGGAGAAAAAGTAGCTTTCCTCAGGAGAAAATTGATTAAATAAATAATTAGTTCCTGTTATCATCATTATACGTTCATCATTCCGAAACCTCTCTAATAATTCCTGGCAAAATAGGAAAAAACTTTGATCAGGTAAACAATCATCCTCAAGAATGATCCCCTCGTCAACGTGAGAGAAGAACCAATCTATTGCAGAACTGACCGCCAACTTACATCCTAAATTCTCATTCCTGAATAAAGTATGAACTTCACAATCCCAATCGATAAGATTGACGATGTCTCGTGTATGCTGACATAAGAGAACGTCGTTTGAATTGTTCTTTCGTGGTCCATCAGCAGCGATAAACAGCTTATTAGGCCGTGTTTTCCGAATTTCATTAAAGACTTGCTGGGTAGTATCGGGACGATTGAAAATAAGGAATAATACAGGAGTTAACAGTGGTGCATTGTTCATTTCAGACTCCAAATATTTCTTCATGTACCTTATTCATTTCCGATTTCCATTTCTTTTTTGAAAAAAAATCCCGGTATCTCTCTCTCCCTGATTTTCCCATCGACTCCCGTAAATTTTTATTGTTTATAAGCAATAATATTTTGTCTTTCATTTCTTGCGGATTATCTAAATCCACAACAAAACCCGTCTGGTTATTCACCACTGATTCTGGAAGTCCCCCTACATTTGTTACAACACAAGGAATGCCAAGGGTCATCGCATCAACAACAGATATCCCATGGCTTTCTATGATACTGGGTTGAAAATAAATGTCACAATCCTTCAAAAAGGGTAATACATCTTTTCTGTATCCAATAAATTTGATACGATCAGTTTTATGCTCTTTTAATAAATTTCTGCAACTCTCTAATAAAGTCCCATCTCCTATCCACAAAAACTCACAATTAGGTTGGGATATTTGGTTGATCTGCAGAGCAATATTTATCCAAAAATTAGGATTTTTATATTTTTCAACATGACCGATTGTGAGAATTTTAATGGGTTTATTAGTGTCTATGTTGGAGGATTCTGTGTAAAAATCTTCAAATATGCTAAAATTATGAATGAAATGAATATAGTCATGCTTTTTTTTCGGGTTCCAGCATTGTTCAATCATATTTTTTGAATAATGAGATACCGTCAATATTCTTCTATTCTTTTTGATGAATGCTTTGATAACACTTGATGAGAGGAATTGTTTATTAGAACATTGTGGATATGTATGAAAAATGAGTAAAGAATGGGAAAAAAACAAGGGTATACCTAAAAAACGTGTTAGAGTCCCGGTAGAAATCGTCACACCATCTGGCTGTATTTTTATTTGGGCAAATAATGCCTCAAGAAAATTTAAGATTAGGGATATTGGGAAAAAGTTGAATAATTTTATTTCCTCTAAAAATTTAAAAGGGTTTTTTTTTACGATAATATTGAGTCTTTGAAATTCAATTAAAATATCGGCATCAACTTTTTTGGGGAGAAAAAGAAAAATCTGATAATTTTTCTCTTTGTAGAGTTTTAATAGTTCCAGAAGATAGGTTCTCGTTCCGCCAAACAGGTCGAAGTCACAAAAAATTGCTTGTCGAAACATATTCTTTAATCAAATATTCATTAGATTTTTCTGGGATTTATTTAATTTGGTGATTTGGGAGAAGATTGAATATTATTTCAAAATAGAAATTCTAATTTTTTCACGCAAAAGATATAATTGATCCATCGGGATTTACAAGTTCCTATGCGAATCACTACTATTCATGGAGAACCGTTGTTCTCTCATTCCTGAAAAGAAAATAGGGAGAATCTCTCAAGGCGAGAAAATATCGGCTCCAGGTCAAGGAAATGAAAATGAAGGTAATTCTCTATAACCTCTCACGAATTATTTCTCCTCTCGCTGTCCGTATTCTTATTGAGGAATTCTACAGAGCCTAATTCTTATCAATTTAAATAGTTTATTGACAGGGCATATGAATAATTTGTATCTAAAAAAAAATATGGAAAAAAATGAGAGTTCTCCTGTATTAATCAAAGGTAGGGTAATCACTTGTTTTAATATTCTTTGTGGATTTGATTTTAGAAATTTTGAACAATAAAACGATATTAAAAGTTTATTTACGCGTTTTAATAAATAATATGTCGAAAAAAGATTTTTTGATTGATTTAAATTTATTATTTTTTTCAACCATGCATAACCATCCTCTAATTGACATATCTGACCGTAGAGTCCCTCACAAAGTATTGTATGAATTTGAATTTCCTCCTCGCTGATATTAGGATCAAGTCTTAAAACTATCCTTTTTCGTATTTTCCTTGCTAAATCTCTATTTTTTGTGTTCATCACTATACTGATATTTGCGTCATGGACCCGATAGAAAACAAGTATTTCAGATAAGTTTGAATATGCAGTGATATCCATACATTTTTCCCAGAGATCATAATCTTCGGCTGTATCAAACGATTCTGTGTATGGAGATGGGAAAAAAGGGATCGCAGATCTTCTCATCATAATCGAAGAATGAGCAAAGGGACAAAAGAACAATAATGAAGCTTTAATATCATCGTTAAGAGTAGGATATCTCCATATTTGTGGATCATCCTCTATTGTTTTTACCCAACTGCCACATATCCCTACATCTGGATTACTCTCTAAAAACAAGATTTGTCGTTCAAGTCTGTTTCTGACCGAAATGTCATCAGAGTCGAGTATAGCGATGTAATCTCCTCGTGCGTTTGAACATCCAGCATTTCGGGCGGATACAATACCTTGATTTGTTTGAGAAATGCTTATAATTCTGCTATCCTTTTTTTTGAAATCATTAATGATTTCCTCGCTTTTATCAGTCGATCCATCATTTACAATAATTAACTCAAAATTCGAATAACTCTGATCAAGTATACTCTGAATCGCAGCTCCAACATACTGTTCCCTATTGAATACTGGCATTATAACGGATACAAGTGGTGATAATCCATTAGTTTTTTTTTGTATCATAAACGCACCCATTTGTTTGGTAAGAGATCATCTAACGTGATATCACGGTTATTGACCCATTTTGAAGGAGCACAAACAATTTTATCAGGATTTTCTGACAACCATGCTCCCCACCAGGAAAATGAGCTATTTGCGATAATGTGATGTTTACAATTTTTCATCAGCGTCAAATCGATATAATCCTCATTCTTGTTATTGGAAACGTAATAAAATGGATAATCGGTTTTTAAATTTTCTTTTACCCATTGAATATCATCTGAAAAGATATAAAAATGCGGATCATCAACATTCCTGGCAATAAGGTCGATTGCTTTGTGATAATAATCCAATGAACAGGTCCCATGAACCTGATTAGTAACTGGATTTGTTACGTAATCCCCACGTCGTATGTGGATATTTACGGAATCTGTTTTTTTTATTCTCTCTAAAATACTAGCATTAGGTTGAATTAGGTCTCGTTTTAATGTAAAATCATTTCGAATTATGTTTTCAATATCTATGAAGTATTTTTCACTTTGCCAGTAGCCTTCAAGATAGACATTTTTATCAATTCTAAAGATACTTGGATCAAAGGTATAATAATTTTCAAACGGTTCAATTATATAATTTAATTTATAATATGGTAAAATATGAAGAGAGGTAAGTTTTAATTTGATAAAGGGTATAAAACCCATTGTTATTGCATTCACTTGATCCCAATTGGCAGTATTTTCGACAATATTAAAAGAGGATAACCGATATGTCCAGAGTTTATAATCTTTAAATTTTGATATATCAATTGCAAAAGGAATATTCAATTTTATTGAAAGAGAACGACCAAGAGCATACTGGAACATCTGATTCCCAAGGCCGCCAATTAGTTGAATAATTATCAAAAGTCTTCCTCCAATTTTCTATTTTATTTTTTGAAACCAAAAACAGCCACAACCATAGGATTGTAAATCTGCGACTTCTCTCGAAGCATTTTCAATCATTCCCGTGTCTAATGCATTATCCGGAATCAATGTAAATTCTTTCATCTCTAATTCTTTAAAATATTCGCATATTTGGCTGTAGGAAAATATTCTATGGGCATTGAAAATTATACGTGGTTTTCCCACCGGAACTACAAATAATAAATTGCCCCCAAATGATAATACTCTAATTAATTCTTGCATTGCTTTTAAATCTCCGTCAGGATCTAGTTTATCGTCATATCTTCCTAATCCGACGTGTTCAACAGTATGCATACAAGATAGTGATTCAATGCTGCTTTTGAAATTAAATTGTGTAATTGGAGGTTGGCGGGACGATAATCGTAAAATTGGACAGTAATAAACGATGAGATGATTGAAGAGAAATAAAGTGTAGATGAAATAACAACATGAGATGCTGGCAGAATCCTTGAAAGTATTCGTGCTGCCCATGCCGTATGATAGATATACTGGGTATCAAAATACGTCACAGGTGTTTTTTCATTAAGAAAAGGGAATCGGTCATTCCATGAAATATGAAATCTATTTTGTCCAAGCCTAGAAATCTTTTTAAATCGTTTAAATTCCCTTGCAAAAAAGAAAAAACAGTAGAAATTTTGAATTAAGTATTTTGGAAATAAAATTGTTTTTTAATTACTGAAAATTCAGAATTCAAAAATACTTCCTCTTAATATAAATGTAAATAATAGTGTAAAAAACTTTTTTCAAAGAGTTTAAACATAATTCCGTAAATGTTCCGGTGAAAATGTATTGAAATTTTTTTTTAACAACAATCCATTAAATTTTCTCAATTAAAATAATGAACCCAATTCAATATCCCACATTCTGCAGGTCTCCATTCAAAAATAATATTTTTCATAAGTCGGCCCCAGCAAACCAAGAATTTTCTTCAAATCTCCTGTTAAATTAGATATTGTGGCTATTCGTTTCCCCTCAGCAACAACAGAGAATTCCCTCACCCTTCGAAACATGAAAAATGTCCACTTCAAAGTCGGTCGTTGAGTCTGCTTTTTCGTTGGACTCATGACGGTTTCACCAGTACGGTCCAGAGCCTGTCTCAACCGAAATTCCACCATCGAATAGATAAACAAACAGAGCACCATGATCATGGCCAGAGCCTGGAGCCGTGAATTTTTCTTAAGGTATACTTCGGAAACTCTGAACGACTTGTCCTTCAAGAATCGAAATCCCCGTTCAACCGCACCTTGTCCTTTGTAATAGTCCAGGAACGTGTCCGACGACAAATCAGGATCATTGGTGGCCAGGACAAACCGACCCAATTTTTGCGTTTCCTGCTTGATGAATTCAGGATCGTGCTCAATTTCAGCATCCAGGGTATACGAAATTGTCACAGGTTCGTCCGTTTTAGGCCGACCACGACCCTTTCGAGATTTATGGTGCACAGGGACTATCGAGAGTTCCCTGAACCGGTACCGGGGATGGTGCTTCACCCACTTCTCCGCAGCCGCCCGTGCATCCGGTTCACACACAAAATCATGTGCAGCGAGTTTATTCAGTGATATCCGGTTCTTCTCGAAGTCTTTTTCCAGGTTAGCTTCGAAGGTCTTCCATTTCTGGTCAATTCCGGCATGGTTCACCCGGTGTTCGGAATAGGAATATCGTGGGTCTCGGCAGGGTGCGAATGAAAGGTCAGCATGCTCAAGATCCTTGACTTGGGCGATTGTGCCAGGTACCCTGCTGATCCAGAAAGTATGCTGTCCCAAGAGGTGGAGTGTTTCCGGAGTGTAGAATTCAGAATCCGTAACGTGGAAGATCTTTTCATCTGATTTGAGGTTCTCGGTTAAGTCGTGGATGATGGTCCTGAGTGTCTCTTTGTCGGACTCGTTCCCGGAGAATGTTTGCAGAAAGAGGGGAATCCCGTGCTGGTTAGCCGCAATCCCCAGTACAAATCGTTTGAGATCCCATCTTCCGTCTTTGGGATATCCATAGGGAATTTGTATCTCGTCGCATCCAAAGTCAGGTTCATAGTCCCCGGTAACACTGAAGTTCGTCGTGTCCACATGAATACAGTGAGATCCAAATTCACTTGGGAGAAGGCATTCAGCAACGATCTGGTTGAATAATTTGGTTGGCCCATACTCCGCGATGGCGTCCAGGGTTCTGCCGAATACATCGTCATTCAGGTGATCCCGGGTTATCCCCTCACCAACAAGTCGGCTTAGTGCGATGTCGTCGGAGAAATCGGGGAAGAGGAAGAGGCGGCGTTCAATGAAGCCGAGTCCGTTCAGAACCATGAGCTCAATGGTCTGTGCATGAGTGAGATTATGGTGGCGGGTCTTGGGGATCGCTCGATCGATGACCTTCCCTATCCCCAGCGATTCATACGCCCCGGCAACAATCCCAAAATGAGTTACGGTCTGGATGGATTCTTCGTCAAATCCATCGATTAAGGGCATATTTTAGGTTTCTAACCAGACGTACAAAGATCTTGTGGTCGTTTAATTCGGGATTTCCATGTTTTTACTGCGAATTGTGGGTTAAATGACACCTTACCCTATATAACTAGATCTCTAATAAAAAAGCGTTTTCATTGACATTCATTCTTTGTATATAGGTAAATCCCATCGTGATTTCCCATTTATAATCCCGGCATTATATGGTATTGGAACCCGACCATCTTTAGTGAAATCTAATATTTCAAGATCGATTACATCAGGTAAATAAAAAAGGTTCTTATTAATGAATATTTCATGAGCACCAATCCCAAATTTATACAATCCTGGTCTAAGGTCGTTTACCAGAGTAAAATTAATTTCATATATACCAGCTTCGAAACACCATTTTTCCATTCCATTATCATCATGATGGACAGTTACTATAGGAGTACCATCGACTGTTCTTATACCACATGCAAAACTTGCATCCATAATTTTATCAAATACTTCAAATTCAACCTTGATTATTAATGGCTGGTTCCAATAAACGCAAAAATAATTACTCACTGGATTCTGAAGAGCAATTTTATTGATTTTTATTTTATGTGATCTCATTATGTAATCCTTATCTTGGATTACTTTAACTGCCGAATCGGATTTATTCGAAGAGAGATAAGAAGCTACAACACTATTCACCGATCCTATATCTTTGACACTACCACGATCCAATAAAACTGCACGACTGCACAGAGATTTAATAGTGCTCATATTATGGCTTACGATAATAACTGTTCTCCCCTGCTGGGTAATATTGCTAATTTTTTTGATACATCTTTTTTGGAATTCAATATCGCCGACAGCAAGAACCTCATCAAATAAAAGAATTTCTGGATCGAGATGTGCAGCTACTGCAAAGGCAAGCCTCACGAACATACCGCTGGAATAACGCTTAACAGGTGTGTGAATGAAATCTTTTACCTCAGCAAAATCAATGATCTCGCTTAATTTTGAATCGATCTCTCCTTTTTTCATCCCCAGAATTGATCCATTGAGATAAATATTTTCAAGGCCAGTTAGTTCAGGGTGAAATCCAGTCCCTACCTCCAATAGTGAGCCAATCCTCCCTTGAATGTATACGTTTCCCTTCGTTGGTTTGGTGATTCTGCTGAGTATCTTTAATAATGTGCTTTTTCCCGCTCCATTTCTTCCAATAATCCCGATAATTTCTCCTTCTTCAATATCGAACGAAACATCCTTCAATGCCCAAAAATTGTAATTATTTGATTTCTTATTGGATCTTTTTTTGATTAGTGAAAAAAGATCCTCTCTTATTGTCCTATACTTCACCTCTTCGCCATACTGGTATTTTTTTCCAATATTTTCAGCACGAACTACTATCTTACTCATCTATTCCATTCCTTTCTCTAATGCTCTTCAATAAATGTGTCATAAATCTGTTTTATATGTTATCCATGAGCAGGTTCAGAAGGAGCACATTGGGCCACGAAGATCCAGTCGGACTTAGCGACTGCAGAGTCATAGACCCAGAGACGGAGATAACGGATTGAATCTGGGAGGGCAGGAGCTGAGTTCGAGAGGGTGAGTATCGTTGCAGAGTTCCGGGACAACTGGGCATTTGGTGTGATAGTCCAGAGATACGAGGCCTGGTGAACGAAAGTTTGAGAAGACAGAGCGCCAATTGAATTGACCTTGAACCGGAGAGTACTATCGCCGTTTAAGAGGAAAATTCCGTTATTTGTTCCCGGGTCAGGGTTGGAGGCATCAGTGAGGACCGTCCTGTACTGGGCATAACCTCCACCGGAGAGGATCTGGATATTCTGGCCGACACGATAGGATCCGGTTCCGAAAGAGAGAGGGTTCTGGGTTCGCAGGGAGACACCAGCGCCGTTGGTACTGGTGAAGGTAAGGAAGCCATTGGAGACAGAGGTTGTTCCGACACCGCTGTTATAGGGGATAAGTGTGGGATTCCACTTAGTGGTATTGAGCGAAGAGCCGGAAAAGTCATCAAAAAACAGGAACGTGGCATCACCGTTGCTAAGAGAGATTGCACTGGGATTTCCGTAATAGAGGTAGACTTGGGTCCCGGTGGTGGGGATGGAAGGAATCTTGACCCAGACAATGGCGTAATTGGCACCGGTCTCCTGGATCCAGTAGGAGAGCACAGTGTTGTCGATAGTGCTGAACCTGATATCGGAGAAGTCGGGTTTCACGGTCGAGCCGAGGTAGACGTTTTCACCGGAATCAGTCCCGTCGGTCCTGTGGACGACGAACTTCATCTGGTAATCTGTCAGGTCACCGGAGGATGATCCGGCCATCGTGTGGAGTTTCCGGTAGGACCAGCCAGAGAGAAATTCTGGGGGATTGACAACCTGGATGTAATTTGTTTTCTGCAGGGTTGAGTTTCCATATGAATTTGAGACAGTAAGGGTGACAGTATAGTTTCCTGTAGTGGAGTAGGTGTGGTTTGGGTGCTGGAGGGTGGAGTTAGATGGTGTGTCTCCGAAGTTCCACTCCCATGTGGCAGGCGATCCAGAAGATCCATCGGCAAACTGGGTCAAGAGAGGATATTGGCCCGAGGTAGGATTCGCCGAGAACTGACCGATAGGTGGCGTGGGGTTGAACTCGAACCCCGCCCATCCCGCGTACACCGGTTCCTGGGGAGCACATTGGGCCACGAAGATCCAGTCGGACTTAGCGACTGCAGAGTCATAGACCCAGAGACGGAGATAACGGATTGAATCTGGGAGGGCAGGAGCTGAGTTCGAGAGGGTGAGTATCGTTGCAGAGTTCCGGGACAACTGGGCATTTGGTGTGATAGTCCAGAGATACGAGGCCTGGTGAACGAAAGTTTGAGAAGACAGAGCGCCAATTGAATTGACCTTGAACCGGAGAGTACTATCGCCGTTTAAGAGGAAAATTCCGTTATTTGTTCCCGGGTCAGGGTTGGAGGCATCAGTGAGGACCGTCCTGTACTGGGCATAACCTCCACCGGAGAGGATCTGGATATTCTGGCCGACACGATAGGATCCGGTTCCGAAAGAGAGAGGGTTCTGGGTTCGCAGGGAGACACCAGCGCCGTTGGTACTGGTGAAGGTAAGGAAGCCATTGGAGACAGAGGTTGTTCCGACACCGCTGTTATAGGGGATAAGTGTGGGATTCCACTTAGTGGTATTGAGCGAAGAGCCGGAAAAGTCATCAAAAAACAGGAACGTGGCATCACCGTTGCTAAGAGAGATTGCACTGGGATTTCCGTAATAGAGGTAGACTTGGGTCCCGGTGGTGGGGATGGAAGGAATCTTGACCCAGACAATGGCGTAATTGGCACCGGTCTCCTGGATCCAGTAGGAGAGCACAGTGTTGTCGATAGTGCTGAACCTGATATCGGAGAAGTCGGGTTTCACGGTCGAGCCGAGGTAGACGTTTTCACCGGAATCAGTCCCGTCGGTCCTGTGGACGACGAACTTCATCTGGTAATCTGTCAGGTCACCGGAGGATGATCCGGCCATCGTGTGGAGTTTCCGGTAGGACCAGCCAGAGAGAAATTCTGGGGGATTGACAACCTGGATGTAATTTGTTTTCTGCAGGGTTGAGTTTCCATATGAATTTGAGACAGTAAGGGTGACAGTATAGTTTCCTGTAGTGGAGTAGGTGTGGTTCGGGTGCTGGAGGGTGGAGTTAGATGGTGTGTCTCCGAAGTTCCACTCCCACGAAGTGGGATTATTTAAGGAGCAATCCTGAAACTGGACTATCACAGGCTTTACTCCAGTTGCGGGAGTCACTGTGAAATTTGCCTCTGGCACTGGAACACCGAATGCCTTCAAACAGACGTTGGTATTCACAAAATCATTTGTCAAATCGCTCCATACAACCCCATTGCGACTTGCGTAACTCTGACCTGCACTCGCTGAAGCCCTGCTTGAATATCCTGAAAAAGGTCGTTCTACTGCAATTGGGTATTCATATCCCGTTGTATTAAATTTTATCACGACAGAAAAAGTTTGTCCCGATTGGACAACAACGGGTGAGATCGGCACCGTATGATATCCTGCGTATTGGCTGGTTCCAGTCTTGCTGGTTTTCAGGGTTCCGGACATCGGTTGTCCAGAACTAGGGTTAGTGTATAAAAAGATTTCATATGTCGTGCCCGGGGAGACGGTGTAGAATCCAACTGCACGAATGGATTGAGAAGAGCTTGTGTTGAATACATTAGCTGTCCATGCAGTGGAGTTTATATATCCTACATTCCCGGTCCAGCCAAGAGGATCATATTGGTAAATATATTCATATTTGATTACGGGCTCTGCATCCTTGAATACAGAGAGGTCTTCGTATCCAAGAATTCCATCATAATATGATATATAGAAGTACCCATCACCGTTCCATGCACTACCCCAGCTGTTTTTACAGAGAAATGCTCCCGGACCAGGGGTTCCACTTATTACCCGGTTATCATCCCAGCCCGTGATTGTGATCATGTGGTTACCGTTCCCACCACTGGGATAGTAGTAACCTCCGCTCTCAAAATACTCAGCATTCACGTAGAAGGAGGCTGACACGCCTCCGTAATCCATGATTGCTGCTTTAATGTTGTCATTATCAAGGGGGGAGATTTTATGGGGGAGATACAGCACTTCCTGGACATGTTTCCGGACCGGCGAACTCTGCCCTTCGTTCATCGGACCACTCCACCGTGCGAGGTACGCGGTGGACATCTCATTGTTCCCCCCTGCACACGAGGCATAATCAAATCCGTGGTTCACATTCAGGTCCCACTCGCTGAAATCCCAGTACTCTCCGGGCATCAGGGTTGATTCAAGTGATCCCATTGCCCCGTGTGCCCAGCAGGATCCGCAGGAACCCTGGTTCTTGACAGAAGTGGACCGGTTCTCACTCCTCAGATCATAGGATACGGGGTATCCAAATTTTGTAAGGGCCGGTCTCTCACCTGCCATATATGATAAATCAAGGGGGGAGGGATGGTAACCAAGAGTATATTGTTGGCCTGAGGAATCAGTCCAGGCCGCCTGGGTTGTGGAAGCCTGGAATTGTTCGAATGCCGGATTCAGCCTTGCGGCCTGGATATCTGTTGATGGCACGAGGGTCGGGGTGGGAATCACGGTGGTGGGTATGGGGGAAGAAGGGACAAGAACAGGATCTATACCAAGTGACGAATATGCATTCACCCTGCCACCGGTTGTTACCTTACCATCAAGATCGCTCAGCTGGTCAACGGAGTTGAGAATTGCGTTTTTCATCTCAAGCGTGGAATAATCAGGGTATTTTGCCTTGATAAGCCCGGCTATCCCGGATACGAACGGAGTCGCCATGGATGTGCCCGAGAACGAAGCGTACGCTCCATCAAGTGCTGTAGTATGGATATCCTGACCTGGTGCGGCAACATCCACTGAATTGTGTCCGTAATTTGAAAAATGTGCGAGACTATCGTTTTGATCGCTTGCAGCAACACTGATGATATTCTGGCTGTCAAATGAAGCAGGATAGATGGGAGTCTCATCATTGTCCGACCCGGAATTCCCTGCGGCACAGAGAACCAGGGCAGGGGAAGCCTCTATGGTATCCCTGAGAGCCAGGTAGGGGTAGGTTCCCCCCCATGAGATGCTAATGATATCTGCACCGAGGGAATCAGCATAGAGAATTGCATCAATCGCATCACTCTCATATCCATATCCTTCCGGCCCGATGACCTTAAGCGGCACCATCTGGATGTTCCACGCAGCCCCTGCAATTCCAAGGTCATTATTTCCCACTGCACCAATAATGCCGGCACATGCAGTTCCGTGGCCATTTGCATCTATCGGGTCGTTGTTGTCATCAAAAAAGTTCCACCCGGTGATATCATCGACATATCCATTGCCATCATCATCGATCTGGTTCCCTTCAATCTCATCAGGATTGGTCCAGATGTTTCCCTGTAGATCAGGGTGGGTATATTCAATCCCGGTATCGAGAACGGCAATAATGACTTCCCGGGAACCGGTCGTCTCATCCCATGCCAGAGGAGCATCGATATCCGGTAATCCCCATTCATCGCCATACAGGGGATCATCGGGATATGCGAATAATGAGATCTTATAGTTGGGAACGGCATAGAGCACATCGGGATTCTTCAGGTATTCTGCGATAGCGGTGTCGACATCCATGTCTTTTGGGAGTGTTACTACCTGCATCCCGGGGATTCCTTTCTTATCAAAATCTTTCTTGAGTGAAGAACCAACAGCCTTGTGCGCAGAAGAGATGGTGTTTCCTTTATTCTTCTTATCAGCAATTTTGTCTGGTTTAAAACGGACAATCACTTCATCAGTAGCATATACTTCATTATTGT
>Ga0302253_1001510_pt1 | contig 13795 bp, 9 predicted proteins | sample AAG_RA_Trp_MG_FD_193537 | JGI IMG/M metagenome (GOLD analysis project Ga0302253, IMG submission 193537) | Enriched activated sludge microbial communities from anaerobic digester in WTTP, New Holstein, Wisconsin, United States - AAG_RA_Trp | ecosystem: Engineered > Bioreactor > Anaerobic >...
TGCAATGCATTAAAATAGGGATTTTCACGCATCATGCTCATTCGTTTTCTCTTTGATTTTATAGAAATATAATCCTGCATAACATTTTTATACAGTTCTTCCTGTTTTTCTCTCGACAAACTGGGTGCTTCAGAATATAACGTATCCAACATCAAACAAGATTCCAGATTTCCACCCGATGTATTGCTCAATTCGGCTGATACCGTTAAAAATTTAAAACCATACATTTCCTCATGCTTCTTCATTTGCCGCACATAAATCATTTCACCATTGGCAATAAAATCAAGCATCCTGTTAGCAGGTTTAGTAAAATAATTATTTTTGACTACCATCAATAATTCATTGCGAACAACCTCCTCTTCATAATAAAATATGCGGCTTCGTATGGCTTTGTTAAATTGCAATGCACGCTTATTGGAGTAGCAAAGCACAATGGTTTCATCAAGCCCAACGCTGTCATACGAAGAGGATAAATATTCCAAACTTTCAGAAGAAGAAATATAAAGAAACTCTTTATCTTTTTGCTTGAAAAAAGGTATTTCTATAATGCCGTTTTCTATATGATGACGAAGGGTAGTAGCATTGACATTGATGAGCGATTCCATTTGCTGACGTACCACTTCTTTGATTTCAATTTTTCTAGTAGGAATATGAAATGATTGAAAGGTTTCTATGGCCAATGCTGGATGAAAACTGGAACCCACCGGTGGTAATTGTGCTGTATCTCCAATAAAAACCAGTTTGTTTTGTAGCGATGAAAAAACAAATTCCTGCAAATCATCCAGCAACCTTCCACTGCCAAAAATAGTAAATTCGCCTGCTTCATTAGAAATAAGTGACGATTCATCAATAAAAAAAATGGTATTTTTCTGCGTATTGAAATTTAATACAAACTTAAAATTGTCTGCTGATAATTGCCTATAAATATATTTGTGGATGGTGTATGCCGTTGACTGACAGTAATTGGAAAGTACTTTGGCTGCTCTTCCAGTTGGTGCAAGCAACACATAAGGATAACGATATTTTCGTAAAACCTCCACAAATAGTTTGACGAGAGTCGTTTTTCCTGTTCCCGCATATCCATTGATAATAAGTATTCTTTGCTCTGTGTCAAAGAAAAAGTCTGAAAATGCTTTTATAGCCTCTACCTGATTTCCAGTAGGTTCGTATTCTATAGTGTTTAGAATTTCCTGTGATAAATGTTTAGGGAGCATATTTTATAGCAATTGATTTTTCTGTCTAAAATAATGTTTAACTTTGTTGGCAAAACTAAGCATTTTTTTTAACCGTTCGTTTTTTATTTTTAACAGGAAAAAAGAGTTATGCCCAATAAACCCATCTTATTGATTGATGAGACCTTTCACCCGACTTTTTTATCTTCATACAAAGCAACGGTTTTACTTTCTGAAAAGCAAATAAGTGTAAGTTTTATGGATTATGTCCGTAAAAAATATATCTATTTTTTTTCTCAGTCATCGGAAGAAGCATATAGCACGGAAGTGATAAAAAAAATACTGACAGAGCAATACTTAAATGAAAAAAATGTAAAAAGCCGCTTTATCGTTGCCACTCCTCACGTACAAATAATTCCTGCCTCCTTTTATAAGGAAGAAAATGAAGCACTGGCACATCATTTTGTTTTTAATAACGATGAACAAATACATCATTGTCCGTCGTTGTACGATTCAATGTTATTGTTTTCGTTGCCTGCCCCAATAGATGAAATATTGCAGCCTTTCAATCAATCATTGGTATATCCTCATATACAAGCATCTATACATCTTGCCAATTTTCATCTGAAAAAAAATAAACAAAAATCGACAGTGCTTGTACACTTGCATGAGTCTTTTTTTGAAGCCATCGTTATAGACAACGAACATTTGGTATTGATGAATACGTACTCGTATCAACATGCAGACGATATTTTATACTTTATTCATTTGTTGTATCAAACGCTTTCGTTGGACAAGGATACTTTCCCGCTGGTATTTTCGGGTCAGGTAGATAAAAAGGATGACATCATAAAAAAGGCTAAGGATTTTGGATTTAATATTGATTATGCCCGACTCCACACATCCAATATATACAGTTATCGTTTTAATGAATTATCCATACATCGGTATGCTTCCTTATTCAGTATTTCCCAATGAGAATTATTAGCGGAAAATATAAAGGGCGGAAAATAAATCCTCCTGCCAACATGAAAGCACGCCCTACTACCGATTTTGCCAAAGAAGGGTTATTTGATATACTTTACCACCGTATTAATTTTGAACAAGTTTCTGTGCTCGATTTATTTAGCGGCACGGGTTATTTAAGTTATGAATTTGCATCACGTGGAGCCACTACCATTGTAGCCGTAGAAAAAAATCCTGTACATGCAGCATTTATCAGAAAAACGGTACATGATTTTCAAATGCCGGTAAAGGTTGTAGAAGCCGATGTATTTGCCTATTTGCAGCGTTTAAAATATTCATTCGATATTATTTTTTGTGACCCTCCATACAATTTAAAAGGAATAGACACTATACCCGATACCATTTTTTCTCAATCTCTGCTTACCCATGACGGATTATTGATAATGGAACACGGCAAACAATGCACCTTTTCACAACAACCATATTTTATTCATCAACGAAATTACGGTAAAGTACAGTTCAGTTTTTTTTCAAAAAATGCAACTCACTATTTTTTCAAATAATCGTAACTATTCACCCCGTCATTGCGAGGGAGGAACGCACGAAGCAATCTCAAGAAAATAGTCAATGAAACGAGGAGGAGCCATATAGAACATGACAAATAAAAACCACACTACTCTTTATACAGGAGTAACTTCCGATTTAAAGAAAAGGGTTTATGAACATAAAAATAATACCGACTTGCTAACAAGTTCATTAAAGCAATACGCTTCGCTTTTGTTTTAAAACAGTTAGTCTGTCGGCATCCCGTCTCGTCATTATTGACGAGATTAGAGTTTGACGGGACAAAATTCATTTCATTTTTTTGTTAGCGGTTTGGTATTAAGTGCATTAGCAGAAAACAAGTGTAAGTAAATTTTGGTGGAGCAATGGCTTGTGTGGCTTGCTTTACTCTTGCTTTGTGGATTTGCAATTCTTTTTTTCTTTTTAGAGCAGTGGGGAAAAAAACTAAATTTTTATTTTCTCGTCCAGTCATTATAATGGTGCTGTCTTTTTTATCGCTTGTTTATAACGGATTAGCGGTATATTTTTGTTGCCGATTTCGGAGCACTGTCCTGTCAAGTTACAACTACTTTTGATACGGGCTGTAACGCTTGATAATCCACTGACTGCCAAATGCTTTATACACGTTGTTGTGTGCTGCCATTTTTTCATTTTATTTTGTCTATCAGTCATTTAGTGTTTGTTTTGGTCGTGCATTGGCTTGATGACTCTTTTGCATTTTTCGTTTGGTTTTGAGTGTCGGCAAAAATGCAAATGTGCCACCAAAAGCGTTGGAATTACTTAAAAACCAAAATTAGCACTGACCCAATTAAAGCAATCGCACCTGTAACAATTGCAATCATCTTAATCAATTTAAGTTGCTTCGGGAAGTCAATCGCTTCAATGGTCTTTGTCAAGTTTTCTGTCGATGCAATTAAATCTTGATGCGGTTTAAGAATTGAATCAACTGCCTTAGTTACATTCTGTAAATGTACCTTGAACTCTGTGTTTGTAGTGTTTGCTGCATTCACTGCCGCTTGTGCTGCTGCTTTAGCTGAGTCAATGTGTTCAACAGCAGTTTTCAATTTTGTAATTTCTCCATTTATGGAGTTTAAGCTGTCATTAAGTTCTTTAAACATATTGTTCTAAAAATTTTTTGTTAAAGGAAGATATTTTATTAGATGCAAACTTTGCTTGCAAAGTTTCTAATTGCTTGATGTGATTGGAATAGCTTTCATTGTCGTGTTTCTGAATTTCTAAGCTCAACTTTTCAATTTCGTTGTCAATGTATTCATAGCTGAAACCATTTCCCTCATTGTAATAATACTTAAAGCCATTATCAAGATACTCTTGCACTTTTTTGTCGTCTCGGTCTTTAAGAAGAATAGAACTGTAATAAACTAACCAACTAAAGACAGGATTGTCAGGATTTGATTCAAGTAATCGGTTTGCTGAACCTCTTAATTGTTGTTGTAAGTTTTTATCATCACCTACTTTGTTTATGTAGTTGAAAAGTATATCAAAATCAAATTCGTCTCCGCCTGATGTCGCTTGATACAGTTCTTCAACATATTGCGATCAAAATAGTCATTAACAGTTCTTATAAAACCTGCGTTGTCTGTCAGACCAGCTACAACTGCTTCTTCTATGTTGTCAAGAGCTTTCTTTCGTTTATCAAAAACCTTATCGTAGATAAAGTCAATCAAGTAATCAACGCACTTCCGAAGCATTGTGTTTTGTAATCTGTTCGGAGCATCTATTCTTACTCTCTGTGCCGAAATTCTTGTTAAGTAGTGTTCAACATATTCTTCAAGTTTGTCAAGAATTTTTGTATCAGATAGTTTTTTACAATCTACCGTGACAAGAGAAGGGTATTGAATTGTGTAGTCTTCAATCACACCTAAAATTGAAAGTCGATAAATTGTTTTCAATGTATCATTGTCTAATCTGATTTTGGTGTAAAGAGATTTTAATTCTGCTATTTGTATTTGATTAAAAGTGATTGTAACATTCGTTTTCTTTTTATAGTTGTTAATCATATTGTCAATAAAGTCATCGTCACTTTTACAAAAACCTGTTGCCTTTTTCACTAGTGCATAATCAAATTCAGTGTAATTCGGTTGCAAATAATCTACTACTCTTTGGATACCGTCATTCTCTAACCCAATTGTTAAACTTTTGATTTCATTGATTGGAATACCTTGTATAAGTGGTTCAAGTCCTTGTTGTTGCTGTATTTGTTGTGTGCTATTCAGCCAAGGAATTAAAGAAATGTTGGCAGGTTTTTGCGTTCTGATTTTTAAAGCAATTGTTTCAAGTAAACTAACTGCTTCCGACTCTGTTAGCATATTGTTTCCATTAGTGCTTATCACTAAGGAATCAATTCGAATGCTTCCATAATTCTGCCCGAATTGTTCACCGTTAATGTAAATGGTATGCGGTTGTGTTGCTGGAAATGGTTTTCCGAATTTTATTTCACGTCCTGTTTCCTCTAATATTTCTTGTTCAACTTGGTTCTTCTTTGGAGTATGAGGAAAAGTGATTCTGTCAAGTAAATCAAAAGTGACATTTTTTTCGTAAATCCTTCCCTTAAAACTATTATACAAAAAACTATCTTGAATATCTCTTGAAACTGTGCTACCATTAGGCAACTTTAAGTTGTTACAGTGAAAAATGTAGCATACCGCCTTTTTTCTATCTCTGCCTGCACGACCTGCTTCTTGGTAAAATCCTTCAATTGAAATCGGGTGTGTAACATGAACCGTAAACCTTACATTAGGTTTGTCTATTCCCATACCAAATGCTTTGGTAGCCACAAGAATTGTTATCTCGTTGTTTTTGAATTTATCCTGTGTAATGTCGTTTGCATCGCTACTACCATGATATTCTCCGATTAAATGTGATATGCTTGGGTATGTTTGTCTTAAATAATCGGCAACATTTTTTACACTAAAAAATGGACCTGTTGCATAGGGGCAAAAAATTATACCGCAATTTGAATTATCAGCATTCGCTTGAACAAAGGTTGAAAAATTGTCTGTATTAAATTCAGACATTAAATCAGAGTTCAAGGTATTTCGAAGCAGATTTTTTGTTGCCTCGTATACTGCACTTTTAACATTCCATTCGGTTAATCCACTAACCAATGTTGCAGTAACATTTTTGATTTTAAACTTGAGTTCTTTTCGTTCTAATTTCTCAGGACGGATAATGTCCGAATCGTTTTGCAAACCAACTTCTCTTTGGACATCACTCAACACATCAAATGATGCTGTGCCAGTCAAGCCAATTGTTGAAATAAATTCTCCTACGTGTCCTGAAAAACAAGACTTCCTTGAATTGTCACCTAACTTTAAATAGGCAGTTCTAAAATCATGTCCCCATTCAGAAACGCAATGTGCTTCATCAATTACACAATAAGCGAAGTTGCGATTGTAGTTTGAAATTGATTTGATAGAATTTCTAAAATCTTTAATTACAAATCTTTCAGGTGAAACGAAAGCAAATAAAAATTCTCCCTCGGAATATCTTTTTATGTTTTCCTTTTTCTCCGCTGCTGAAAGAGATGAATTGATATATACAGTTCCGTCAATTGAAGCATTTTTTAAGTTTTCATCTTGGTCTTTCATCAATGCCTTTATAGGGTCAACTACAATTGTCAAACCTGGTTGCAGCAATGAAGCAATTTGATATGTTAAAGATTTACCCGCACCTGTTGGTAGAAGTGCAATAGGATTCTTTTTCTCTAATGCTTTTGAGAGGATTTCTACCTGTCCCTCTCTAAAAGATTGTTTTCTGAAGAGTGATTGAAGAAAGAAGTTTAAAGATTCAATGCTTTCGTGGTGTCGGCTTTTTGGTGCGTTTAAATATTTAACAGTCGGATAAAAATTAAATTTTCTTTTTTCTTCTGTGTGATGAGAGGAACGAATAATAATTGTGTTATTCGCAGAAATGTTTGTCGGTTTATTTAGGAATGTTGAATAATTTAGAATTGAAATATCAATTGTTAAGTCAAAATGACTAAAGTCAATTGCATCAGAAAATAATTGCGTTTCGTTTTCTTGATTTAGTTTGCACTCTGCAAATTCAGCTGTATTAAAGATTGTCAAATCAATCCTTGGAAGTTTCAACTTCTCGCCATTTTGAAGAAGCGATAAGTTTTCAATTTGCAGATACAAATCATCAATAGCAGATTTGCCGCAAGGCAAATCTCTTTCTATTATTGCTATCGATAGATTTTCTTTTTCAATGTCAATAATATTCTTTTTTATTGCTTTAATAATTGCTTTCTGAACTCTTGCTATTCCAAAAGGAGATAGAAATAATTGCAAATAATCTAACTCTGTTTCAGAATTAAATAGTGGATCGGAAATGTTTTGATTAAAGTATTGAAAATATGGATGCTGTAAATACTGAGTAATTAGGCTTTGTTTGGCTTGTGGGATAGCATTAACTTCTGATGTTTTAATTCTTACGGTTTGATAGCCATTCTGGTTTGCAAAATGGTTTCGTAAATTGTCTTTGGTTTTTTGAGGTTCAACATCGTGTTGATTTCCGTCAATTTCAATAACAAGTCCTTTGGAGAAATTTTCCACCTCTGGAAATTCAAGTAAGAAGTCAATTGTTTGAAAAGCAAACAAATCCTCTCCGACCTCCTTTTCAACTATTGAACTAATATTTCTCTGTAACTGTAAAAGTTGATTTGCCCTGCTGCCATTCTGTGCGAAACTATTTTGAAAAAATACTTTCTCAACTTCACTGCCACCATGCTGTTCCCAAGTTTGAAAAGTTGTTTCATTATTTAACTCGGTAGTTCTACTGTCAGCAATTACCAAGCATCTTAAATATTCGCTTGCATCTTCATTAAAGTCAAAAGTAATCGAGCCGATATTTGAATTAGCTTCTTCTGTCAATCCGAATGTTTCCGCAAAAAGTCTTTCTATACTGATAGATGTTAGAGTCGGTAGTCCTCTTGAAAGTTGGTTGTCAATGACTGTAAAAATTGGATGCTCCTGTTCGTTATCGCCATTATTTAATAAGTTGTTTTTGCAATAAAAAGCAGAAAGGTTTTTACAAATCTGTAACCAAAAATCTCTCTTGTCCGATTGATTAATGAGTTTTTTTACTCCTTGTAGTATTTGTCCTGAGAAATAATCTGTCATGAGGGTAGTAATTTTTGTGTGTCGGGACAAAAGCAAATGTGGTACAACTTCTTGTCGGTTTGAGGGTGGCGTTGCACATCTTTTGATTTTGCTGAATCGTTGGCTTGTCTGTTCATTTTCTCATTAATTATATTGTTGCACTGTCGTCTTTTAGGGTTGCACATAACTTGTTTATATATCTGTCTTTATCAGACTTTATTTGTTACTATTCAGGTACAAAGATAATTCTTTTATATGAAATAAACAAGCGAATGTAAAAAAAAAAATTTCATACCCTACAAAAGGAATGCTAATACCGACTTGCTGTTCATTAAAACAATACGCTTCGCTTTTGTTTTAATACGGTTAGTCTGTCGGCATCCCGTCTCGTCATTATTGACGAGATTAGAGTTTGACGGGCAAAATTCATTTCATTCTTTTTTTCTTTTTAGCGTAGTGGGGAGAAAAAACTAAATTTTTATTTTCTCGTCAAGTCATTGTAATGGTGCTGTCTTTTTTATCGCTTGTTTATAACGTTCACAGGTATGCGTAGTTGCCGATTCATGGGCGCTCACTTGTCGGGTTACCCACTATGTAGCCAAATGAACAAACATTAGCAACCGAAAGGCACGGCAATTGCGTATGACCGGTTGTTGTCGGTTCGTGCTTTATTTTTCTTCTATTTCACATTTAAATCTAATTCCTAATTCCTCAATCAATTGAAAGTCATTAATCCAAGAAACATTCATCTTATCACACACATTAGGAATTTTAATTTTCGCAGAATTTAAAGCTGTAATTTTTTCCTCTTTAGTCACAACAATTGCCTTTTCTTTCAAGGCATGAGCTATAACCCATGGGTCCGCTAATGACCTAGCTTTAGTATTATCAACTAAATATTTATGATTTGGATCAGCTGAATATAAATCTTTCAAACACTTCGTTACTTGCTCGTCAATTTTTTTAATAGGAATTTTGCTAGACTTTAACCATTTTGAAAGATCATCATCAGTTCTAACAATTTCTTCATAAACCATCTCTGGTATAAAAATTAAACTCCGCGTTCCTAAATCATTAAGCAAATCCCAATAACATGGGCATATCTTGGGCGAATAATACTTTTGCCATGCTTGAATTAGCACATTAGCATCTAAACAATATTTTTTGTCATTTAAACTCATCTGTACATTTGTGCTTCTAGTTTGGCAAACTTATTTACTTGAACATTTAATAAATTGCTAGCCACAGATGGTTCAATAAAGCCCCCACGAAAAGCATCTAATACGGTTTGTGTAAATAATCTACTATTTCTGTTTAATTGTAACAGAAAGTAATTTGGCCAACCAGGTTTTTCTTTCTCTTTCTGTTTTGCTTTTTTCTCGGCTTCTTTTTTTAGAAATTCATGGTATTCAATATCTGCCAAGTGTTTTAATTTTTTATATACACTTAAAGAAATGATATTCAGATTTAATGCTCTTACTAAAAATGCGAAAGAACTGACGCCGATTGTTTTTGCGTTTCCGAAAACTTCTTTGGCATTATCAAATGCATTACTTTCAAGATTTAAAATATATTCTTTGGGTATTAAAGCGTTTGCAGCAACTTCATTGCAGTATAATTCAATTGGATTATAATCAGTAGTATCTTTTAGAGAAGGCTCTATCTCATTTGATATTCCAGTTTCAGCAATCCAAAGATGAGCAAGTTCATGTACCAATGTAAACAATTGCGGTGCTTGCCAATCGTCGGAATTTATAAAAACAAAAGGAGCATAACTATCAGCTATTGCAAAACCTTGTATCTCATTTGAATCTAGTTTTAATCTTGAATGAATAAAACTAGTTCTTGAGATAAAAATCCCATTTGACTCAGCTTTATCAATCCATTCTAAAATTGGATTGTTTGATTCATAATATAAAGGATTAATACTTAATACTTTGAGTATATCTTTTGCAACTAATTCTGAATTGTCATTTATAGAGAATTTTCCTATAAAAGACACTTTAGTCTCGTTATTTTCTTCATTTATTTCACTTATCCATGCTTGTTTTTGCTGTATTTCACGGATTATAAAAATCGAAGCTGTACCTAATTCCTTAGAACCTGCTTTTCGGAAATCTTGTAGAGGTTGAAAATCAAGAGGCACTTCAGGAAGAAAAAATAGTGCAAATGGCCTTCTATAAGCTTTTGCTAGGGTCTGTGCTTGTCTTATAGTTGGAAAATCTTCACCGTTTTCCCATTCTTTAAATTTATCAATAGACACAGCAACTTTAGATGCAGCAATTTCTTCAGTCATTTTAGCTGATTCTCTTGCCCATCTGAATACTTTTGCTGTTATGTATGCTTTATCTGCCATTTAATGCAAAAATACAATTTTTAGTCTCATGTCAAGATAAATTTATCAAATGCGATGTATCTCTTAGCATGACCGCTAACGTTTTATTTACGCAACAAATATACAACTTTTTTTAATACAAAATTCAAAACATTCGTAAACCACTTTTTTGTTTAATCTTAGTATTGAAAGATAAATTACATGATATCAATTATTATTATTTTAATAAAAATAGTTGCATTTACGAATGTTTTGATTAATTTTGCTGTGGTTAAATCTGAAAAAAATGGACATCGAATATTTAATACCGACTTGCTAACAGGTTCATTAAAACAATACGCTTCGCTTTTGCTTTAAAACGGTTAGTCTGTCGGCATGAACCAAAGTATAAGAATGAAATAAATTTTGAGTTTCCTCACAAATCAACAACCACTTTTTAAGGGACGACTAAATATAATATTGTACAGATGAATGCAACTTGGTATAAAACATAAAATTAACTGCCCGCTGTCTATGATTTTATTAAGAGATAGTCAATACAGGTAACCATTAATAATTATTTTTGTGTTAATTGAAAACTATTTATATTTTTGTAAAAAAAAATGATGATGATTTATTTACTTTTATCGCTGGTTGGATTACTGATAATTATTAATATCTGGCTAACTGTTAAAAAAGCACAGCCGCATACAAATGATGATTATAATATTAGGTTTGATGCATTAGAAAAAGAAGTAAAAGACGTAGAAAAAGAAGTATTGAGATTAGAAACTTCCATGAAAGATGAATTTTCACGCAACAGAGAAGAAACCCAAAAATCGTTTAAGGAAAATCGAACAGAATTGAGTCAGTCGTTAGCAACTTTCAGCGAACTGCTCACAAACACAGTCAAAGGACTTTCTGGCAATCAAAAAGAACAATTTGATACCTTTTCTGGACTCGTAAAAGAGTTTAGCAATGTTCAAGTACAAAAATTTAATGAACTGATAAAAAAACAGGAACAACTGAAACAGGAAACGGAGAGCAAACTCGAACTTATTCGTGATGCCGTAGAAAAGAAACTGGATGTTATTCAACAAAACAATGAGAAAAAATTGGAACAAATGCGAGCCACGGTGGACGAAAAACTGCAAACAACCCTTGAAAAGCGTCTTTCCGAATCGTTCAAACTGGTGAGCGAAAGGCTCGAGCAGGTTCATAAAGGGTTAGGCGAAATGCAAAGTCTGGCTTCAGAAGTGGGTGATTTGAAAAAAGTTTTTTCAAACGTAAAAACCAAAGGGGTTATTGGTGAAATCCAGTTGGGTGCCATACTGGAGAGCATGTTGTCGCCGGGTCAATTCGAAAAGAATGTCAAAACAAAAAAGGGTTCAGCCGATTTAGTTGAATATGCTATTGTGCTTCCAGGAAAAGATGAACAGGGACAACCCGTTTACCTACCCATTGATGCCAAATTCCCTACCGAAGATTATGTGCGACTGGTAGATGCGTATGAAAATGCCAATGCTGCAGACATTAAGACATCATCAGCCAATTTGAATGCTGTATTAAAAAAATGTGCCAAAGATATTCACGATAAATACATAGACCCACCCAATACTACCGATTTTGGTATTTTATTTTTGCCCGTAGAAGGCTTGTATGCCGAAGTTGTACGTCAACCGGGGCTTATTGAAGAACTTAGCAGAAATTTTAAAATCATTATTGCCGGTCCTACTACGCTGGCTGCCATTCTTAACAGTTTGCAATTGGGATTTAGAACACTCGCTATCGAAAAACGTAGCAGCGAAGTATGGAAAGTGCTTCAAGCAATAAAAACAGAATTCGGTAATTTTGAAAAAGTACTGACCAGTGCCAAACAAAAAATTGACAGAGCCGGTGAAGATATCGATAAATTAATAGGTGTACGTACCCGCAAAATTCAAGTAAAACTCAATCATATTACGGAATTGCCCGAAGAAGAAGCCAAAAATATTCTTGATACCAATAATGTAGATATGGTAAATGATGAGGATGATAATGAATAACAATTTTTTTCTTCGAAATATAATCCTGCTTATTTCCCTTTTTAGTACCATTTCTGTTTCTTCTCAAACATCATACGATTCATTACAATACCTTGTTAAAACAGCATCTCACGATACGGTAAAATGCAAATGCCTGTTGGAATCTGGCGATATTTATGAACACTCAATACCCGATTCGGCAGTATATTTTTATGAACAAGCAGAACGCTGTGCGTATAACCATCTAAAAAAAATCAGTCAACTCTCTAAACGCGAAGCCTTTGCTTTTGCCGACTTGTATTCAAAAGCATTGCGATACCGTGCCATTGTTTATATTCATCAATCAAGATTTGTCCATGTTATTCCATTACTGGAAAAATCATTACGGTTTTCACAAATAATCAATAATCAAAAAGGAGTGGCTGCATGTTATACCAATATGGGTGTTGTTTATTTTGTGCAAGGTTATTACGACAAAGCACTCGAAGTGTATTTTAAAGCATTAAAAATTACGGAAGCCACCCAAGACCTGAATGCCAAGGCAAATCTGTACAACAACATTGCCAACTTATTTGTACTCCAACAGGATTATAATAAAGCCATAGACTATTATGGACGTGTACTGCAAATAGCACAACAAACAAAGAATGAATATTTGACCGCACAGGCATATACCAATTTAGCCATTGTTTATAAATATCTACATCAATTTGATAAGGCATTGACATTGCTTACCAAAGCCATGAAAGGATTTGAAAAGTTTGAAGATAGCATCCACATGGCTGCATGTTACACCAATCGTGGTGTTATATATTACGAACAATCACAACTAAACAATGCCATTGACAACTATAAAAAGGCATTAGCCATATACACCGCAGAACATGACTCCGATGGCATAAAAACCTCATTGATTAATTTGGCAGAAGCATATTTATCCAATATGGATTCCTTAAAAAACAACTACGACAAAACTATTCATTTAAACCTTGCAAAAAAATATGCCGAAGAAGCACTGAACATGAACAATACCCAACATTCCTTTCAGGTAGAAAATGTAGCATCGTACACGTTAATGAGAATATACGACCAACTGGGAAATAAAACAAAAGCACTACGTTATGCAAGGCAATATATAGCATCCAAAGACAGTCTTTTTTCTGAGGAAAAATCAAAAGCCATTGCCGAAGTGGAAGCACAATACAAAGCCGAAAAGCAACAGCGATTAATAGAAAAATTCCAACATCAAAAGGAATTAAGTAAAAAGACATTACAAACACAACAAGCCGAAAATCAACGGCAACGTACAGTCATCTGGTCTGTTATCATTGGCATTGCTTTACTTTCCTTATTGCTTGTTACAGTAACTTATTTTTTAAGACAAAATCAAATTGCAAATCGCAAACTAAAAATTAAAAATTTTCAAATTTCAAAGCAGAAGGAAGAACTTGCCAAACAACGTGATGAAATTGCATCTCAGCGTGATATTGTTATTCAGCAAAAAAAGCAAATCGAGACTTATCACAAGGCATTAAAAGACAGTATCAACTATGCCGAAAATATTCAACGGGCAGTATTACCCAGCGAACATATTACCCAAGACATATTAAAAAATTATTTTATTATTTATTTGCC
>Ga0302253_1001511_pt1 | contig 13778 bp, 11 predicted proteins | sample AAG_RA_Trp_MG_FD_193537 | JGI IMG/M metagenome (GOLD analysis project Ga0302253, IMG submission 193537) | Enriched activated sludge microbial communities from anaerobic digester in WTTP, New Holstein, Wisconsin, United States - AAG_RA_Trp | ecosystem: Engineered > Bioreactor > Anaerobic >...
AATTCCTATGCAATTTATGTTGCAGATAATCCATCAGGACCTTGGAGTTTTCTTACTTCTATAACCGGTACTCAATACTCTCTGCTGGCGGATTCCCCAAGGAAATTTTACTATATAAAAGCTATCGGTAGATAAGAGAAATTACCTGTTTAAGCACTATGTTTTAAAAATGGAAAGAGCAAAAAAGCATCCAATTGGAATTGACAATTATCTGCATCTGAGGAAAGGACATTAGGGGGGATACATTTTTACATTTACCACCCCCATAATGGCAAGAAAGGTCTTGACAGAAATCCCTTCTAAATTTTGAAGGAAAAAACCGTAAGGGAGGATTAGTCCTAATTGGTAAGGCAGCGGTCTTGAAAACCGCCGGGTTATGCCCTTGGGGGTTCGAGTCCCTCATCCTCCGCCAGAAAATATACCTTGAAAAATAAGTGGAGAGGTGACCGAGTTGGCTTAAGGTGCACGCCTGCTAAGCGTGTGTAGGTCAAAAACCTACCCAGGGTTCAAATCCCTGCCTCTCCGCCAGAAAAAATATCTGCTGGGCAGTCGCCAAGTGGTAAGGCAGCAGGTTTTGGTCCTGCCATCCGAGGGTTCGAATCCTTCCTGCCCAGCCAAAAATAGATAAATGGGATGTCGTCTAATGGTAGGACAGCGGACTCTGGATCCGTATGTGAGGGTTCAACTCCTTCCATCCCAGCCAGTTTTACAAGAATAGGAAAAATAGCTTGGAGAGGGGGTGCAATTCAATGTTTGGGATGAGCTAATAGCTATAATATTATGCCAGTTATATTTTTATATTGACAGGTAAATGGATTTTCAGGCATAAGGTAATAAGAAAAGAGAAAATGTAAAAGCGGGAGAAAAAATGCTTACCATTGACTGGAAGGAACGGCTGAACATAGATACAGCAGATTTCCTGAAGAATAAACTACCAAAAGGTGATTACGACTTTGAGATTATCTTTATTGCTTATCCGGAAAGAGTGAATGGAAAAATTCCCGCGGAAGTTATTACTCAGGTAGCCAGTAATATTGTTCAACAACTGGGGAAAAAACACGAAGCTTACCTTCCTTTTTACCGGGCTTTGTGGAATAAAAAAGGAGCTTACGGCAAGCTTGCTTTTGCCCAAATTCTAAGTAAACTGCTGAATCGTAAGCCCACTGTCTATTTACCTCTTTTGGACGAAGCGCTGGCAACAGCTTCTATGGCAGAAATCAATGCTTTGTTTGATAAAATTATGTTACCGCTTTTACGCAAGTATCCTGAAAAATATCTGAATACGGTGTTTCAATATAGCAACAGTGCCAATTTGCTGTTACAAAAATCGGCTTTAAATTTACTGATTAAGCTGGTGAAAAAACGCGAAGACCTTTTGCCTCAAATTCTTGCTTATTTATCCAGGCAATGGCTGTCCCCTTTGGGGGAAACGGTTTCCTATCATATTACAATGCTGAAAACTGTTTCCAAGCTAAATCCCGAATATTATCTTAAGATTTGGCAGGAATACGGTTTTAGTCGTGATCCTCAAATTGTAGAATTGCTCTGTGCTTCCATAACGGACTTTTATCCGGAGCTGGAAGCTCCGGTGGAGATTTGGACCAAAAGCGGAAATGCCCGTTTAAAAAAAGCCGCTACTGCTGCTCAACGCACTTTGAATAAGAAAAAAGGAGCTCAATAAGAATTGGATTTAAGCCAGTATATTACCAAAACAGGAATGCAAAGGTTGCAAAAAAGAATTAACGAATTGCTTGCAGAACGCCCGGAAGTGATTAAAGCAGTTGCTATTGCCCGTGAATTTGGTGACCTTAGTGAAAATGCTGAATATAAAGCAGCCAAAGAAAGACAGCGGGCAATTGATAGTGAAATAGATTACCTTCGTAGACGCAGCGCTTGTTTGAAAGTAATAGATACCAGCGATTTTCCCAAAGATATGGTTCGTTTTGGAAGTTATTGTGTAGCTGAAGATATCAAAAATAGCGAACGCATCTGCTATCATCTAGTAGGTGCGGATGAAATAAATTACTATTCGGATGAAGGCATTCAAGAGGTCTCAGTTGTATCTCCCATCGGCAGAGCTTTATTAAGCAAAAAAATTGGTGAAATATCTATTGTGCAAGCTCCAATGGGAGAAAGAAAGCTAAAAATTATTGAAATTAAATAGCCAAAGGGAGAGATAATGAAAAAGGTAAAACAAGAAAAACTTAGCTATGAACGCCGGAATTTCTGGAAAGAAACTTCCCTGGATGAACAAAAAAAGGCATTTGCTTATGCCGAGCCCTATATTAAATTTCTGAATGAAGCTAAAACCGAGCGGGAAACAATTGCTTACACTTTAAGCATCTTACAGCAAAACAAATTCACCCCTCTGGACAAAAAGGGCAGTCATAAGGTCTATAGTGTTTTTCGCAATAAAACAATAGCAATGGCTGTTATTGGTAGTGAACCTATAGCCAAGGGATTTAATATGGTTGCTGCCCATATAGATTCCCCTCGTGTAGATTTGAAACAAAATCCTCTCTATGAAGACAGCAATTGTGCTTTAAGCTGTATGCACACTCACTATTATGGAGGAATAAAAAAATATCAGTGGGTTTCCACTCCTCTTGCCCTACATGGAGTTATCATCAAAAAAGATGGTTCGTTAGTGAATATCTGTATTGGCGAGAAAGAAGATGAGCCGGTATTCGTAATTCCCGATCTTTTACCTCACTTGGCACGCAAGGAACAATATACCAAAAACTTAGCCGAGGCAATTGAAGCAGGTAAAATGAATCTTGTTTTTTCCGGTATCCAGGAACCAGGAGATGAAGAAAAAGAAGCAATCAAGAACTATGCCTTAAAACTGCTGAACGAAAAGTATGGTATTTCTGAAGCTGATTTTCAAAGCGCTGAACTGCAATTAGTGCCTGCCTATAAAGCAAGAAATGCAGGTTTAGATAGTTCTCTGGTGATTGGCTACGGACAGGATGATCGCATTTGTGCCTATAATGCCTTGAGAGCTTTAATAGATAACCTTCCCAATAAACCCAAACGCACGATGGTGGTCTATTTTTCCGATAAAGAAGAAGTTGGCAGCCAGGGTAATACCGGTGCCCAAAGCATCTTTATTCAGGATTTTATTGCTGATTTACTGGCTCATAACGGAGAAGATAATAGCAGCGGAAACTTGCGTAAGACATTCATAAACAGTCAGATTTTAAGCGCCGATGTTACCGCTGCCATAGACCCCAATTATCCTAATGTGCACGAAAAACAGAATGCCATTATTTTTAACTATGGCATCGGCCTTTCCAAATTTACTGGTAGTGGTGGAAAATATGGTTGCAACGATGCAAATGCCGAGTTTATTGCCAAAGTTATTCGCATCTTCAACCAGGCAGGAGTTTTCTGGCAATCTGGAGAACTGGGTAAAGTAGATGAAGGCGGCGGAGGAACTATTGCCTACTTTCTATCCAATTTGGGAGCGGAAGTTTTAGATTGCGGAGTGGGTTTAATGGGAATGCACTCCCTGTATGAATTGAGTTCCAAGGCAGATTTATATTCCACCTATCTTGGCTATAAGGCATTTTTACAAGCCACATAAGAAATGAAAAAATATTGGCTGTTCGTCTGTTTTCTTTTGCTCATATCCGAACTCCTTTCATTCCAAGATCCCGTCACTCTTGATGAAATCACATCAGAAATAGCCAAGGAGATTCAGATCGGACAGCCCATTTTTTTAGATATTAATTGTGGAGAATGGAATTCGGAATTAACGCAAAAGCTTAGTAACCTGCTTTTAGCCAAAGGTGCGGATTTGCGTTACAATCTTCAAGAAACTGCAAGTGCCCAATCCTCTCCGGAAGCAGAAAATATCCCTAATCTTATGGCTTTGGGTTTGGATAACGCGTTGCTGGTGCAGATAAAACTTAATATTGTGTGGCAGGAAACAGTAAAAAGCAGTTTCTTTTCTTATCGGACAGAACGCTATCCTGTGCATATTTTTGAAATTAGGCAGATACAGCTTCCGGCACAACAGGTTCTGAAAATTACTACCCACAATTTACCGCGTCCCAATCCTGAGCATTCAGGGATGGGCTCTTGGCATTTTCGTTGGTTTGAACCCTTAGTTGCTGTTGTGGCTATTGGTTCTCTGGTTTTTCTTCTCTGGAATTTTGATTAAAAAAAAGGAATTTACTTTGCGAAAATACATCCTTCTTATGCTGATTGCCGTTTTTTGCCTTGTTGCCTGCAGCAGCAATAAACCCCAGCCTTCTACGGAAGCAAAGTTGAAAAACGCCGATGAGCTTTTTGCTAAAAAGAAATATTCCCGTGCTGCCGTAATTTATGAAGAAATATCTTTTGAACGCAAATCCGCTGCAACTGCTTATGCCACAATGAAAGTTGCCGATTGCTATTTCAATATGAACAAGTTTAGCGAGGCGCGTACCAGATATGAACAGTTTATCAATTCCTTTCCGGATCACGCAAATGTTGCCGATGCCTATTTCCGCAAAGGAGAATGCCTATTTGAAGAATCTCTGCCTCCGCAATATGACCAAACCGAAACTATTAACTGCATTGAGGCATTCCGCACTTTTATAGACCGCTATCCTAATGATCCCAGATATGAAAAAGCATTGGATTATATTCACCAATGCCAGTATAAGCTCTTGGAAAAGCAATATTTAACCGGCTATATCTACTATAAAATGAAGGACTATAGCAGTGCGCTGATGTATTTTGATGAAATTGCAGCTTTGGGAAATACCGATGAACTTGACCGTAAAGCACTATACTATTCTGCAAAGCTTCATCTGGAACAAAATAATCACGACAAAGCCAAAGCCAGCTATGAACTCTTGAAAATCCGCTATCCCGATTCCAAAGAGGCAAAGAACTTAGCAAGAAAATTCGCCAAACTGGATAAGTAAAGTGCAGGGTAAGGTTGCAGTTTTAGGAGGCAGTTTTGATCCCGTCCATTCAGGTCATCTGCATATAGCCAATCAAATCCTGCAACAAAAAGCTGCCGATAGAGTTCTTTTTGTTCCAAGCGGAAATCACCATTTTAAGAGGTTAACAATTGTGCTCCCTTTTGAAAAACGCTATGCTTTAGTGCAAAAAGCAATTCAGCACAATCCCTATTTTGCTACCTCGGATGCTGATCAGGAAGGTAGCGGCTATACGGCTCATTTAATACAAAAGCTTTGTAAACTTTATCCGGAGGTAGATTTCAGTTTTGTTATCGGAGCGGACAATCTGGAAAAACTACATTTGTGGTATGATTTTCCATATTTAGCTAAGGAATTGCATTTTATCATATTACCCCGTCCCGGCTATCCCCTTCTTCCGGAAGTTATTAACCAGCTGAAAGCCACTGTGCTAAATATTGAACTTTGCTCTGTTTCCGCAACCGATATCAGACAACGCATTAAAAACGGAGAAAGCATTAAAGGTATGGTTCCGGAAGAACTGGAACTGGAAATAATTCAGCTCTACCAAGAAATAACCTAGTTATTTACAGGGAAACACCTCTGTTGTAAGGATATACTCTTATTTAGCTTTGCGGGGCATGATATTCTATACTGCGAAAATAAAGGGGGAGAGAAAGTTGGTTTGAAATTCTTACCGGTCAATTATGATAGAGAACTTACCCTGAAGGTTTAAATAGAGAAAAAGAGATAGGTGGTTTTGAAATGGTGCTTTCATTATGTTTTGGTTCCCTATTTCAAGTTTTTAGACCATTTGGAGAGCGGATGAAAGTGAAACTGAAATTGGGGAGGGTGATTTCCTTGAAAGGGGGTGAAAATGGTATCTCCAAACAAACAATCCGTAAGAAGTTCCGTAGGGACGACAGGCATTAACGACAGGTTTTGAACCCGGCGATAATTCTAATTGTATTTGACAGAAAGAGGCAGGGAAAAAAAGTTGCATAAAATAAGGAAGGAGATGTGTCCGAGTTGGCTGAAGGAGCACGATTGGAAATCGTGTAAACGTGTGAGCGTTTCTAGGGTTCGAATCCCTACATCTCCGCCATTTTTTGAACTGTAGTGGCTTTTCTAAAGGTGTTTGCCAAAGGGAAAGTTAGATGCTGCCATTCATTTTTTAATTTTCTTATCTGAGTTGCAGAATTTTGATTTGGCAAAGAAGGGATATTTATATATATTATCATTGAAATCTGTCAAAGCAGAATTGGAATGCGGGTTCAATGGTTTGCCGAAGCGCAATTCGGATAACCAATAAAGGAGTTTTGCTATTATGAAATCTAACAAGACCGTTCTGTGGGGCTGTTTAATCTTTGTAGTTGCCTTCATCGCTACTTTTATCCTTGGTTTTATTGTCACTTTTGGGGTGAATGGAACCAAAGTTGCCAAAATCCCATCCGATGCATGGTTATATGTAAATCCGAATGCTCTGTTGGCAGATTATAACGAGAGGGAAGAATTGCGCTTTGTAAATGTTTCATCTCCTGGGGTTCAAGAAATTTGTGATAAAATAAAAGCTGCTGCCAAAGATGACCGGATAAAAGGGATGCTGATTGAGCCCCAAATGGTTGTGACTAATTATCCTTCTTTGGCAGAAATGTCCTTAGCCATAAAAACTTTCCAAAAAAGCGGCAAGCCAGTGATTGCTTTCGGAGATAACTTCACGCAAGGGGACTATTTACTTGCTTCCTGTGCTGCCAAAATTTATATGGAACCCTCTGCTTCTGCGGGTATAGCTCTTCAGGGAGTATCTGCCAATATGCTTTTCTATAAAGAGATGTTAGATAAATTGGGAATTAAAATGCATATCTTACAATCGGGTGCATATAAAGGAGCAGGAGAGCCCTATTCTCAAACGGAGCTTAGTAAAGGAACCCGAGAAAACATAGCTGCTGCCTTACAAGATATTTATAATCAAGTGCTTGCTATTGTTGCGCAAAACCGAAAATTAGACACCGCAAAAGTAAAAGCTATTTTTGAAATGCGGGAGGACTTCATTCTCGGCGCCGAAAAAGCTAAGGAATTACAGCTGATAGATTATGCTATGGGACGTGACGAAATGCTAAGCAATTTAGGTTTGGAAGAGGATAAATTAGTAAAAATAGCCAATTATTTGCCTTCTGCCAGTAAGCATAAAGGCGATAAAATAGCCGTTGTTTATTTGAACGGAAATATAGCTCCTGTTTCGGGTCTTGATTTTAGCAATCAAAGTGTTATTAGCGAAGCAAAAGTGAAGAAGATAGTTAAGCAAATCCGCCAGCATAAAGAGATTAAAGCGGTGGTCTTAAGAATAAATAGTCCCGGTGGTTCCGCTTTGGAATCTGAGCTTATTTATCAGCAGTTGCTCAAGCTGAAAAGGGATTATCCCTTGGTGGTTTCAATGGGAGGAACAGCTGCTTCTGGTGGTTATTATATTTCCTGTGCCGGGGATTATTTAATAGCAGACCCGGGAACTTTAACCGGCTCCATTGGAGTTATAGGTTTAATTCCAGAAATGACGGGATTAGGGAACAAAATTGGAGTTCGCTCGCAGACCTTGAAGTATGGCAAATTTGCCGGTGCCCTAAGTCCTTTGGAGCACTACGATCCAGCTATCATAGAATCCCTGAAACGCAATTCCACGGCTACTTACAACGAGTTTAAGCAGAGAGTGATGACCGCGCGTAAAATTGCTCCCGCGGATATTGAGGCAGTTGCCGAAGGACGCATTTTTAGCGCTGAAGATGCTCTTACCAACAAACTTATTGATGAAATTGGAACTCTGGATAAGGCAATTGCCAAAGCTGCTTCTTTAGCTAAGGCAACTAAATATTCTGCCGTCAATTTCCCGGTTCAAGAAAGCTTTTGGAAAGCCCTAAGGGAATCCGAATTTATGAATGTGAAAACTCATTGGCAAAACACTGACACACCAACAGACCGCCTGGAACAATATTTGAGGCAAATTCCAGCCACGGGTGAATTGCTATATTTAATGCCTTATACTTTGGACTAAGATGAAAAAGGACTCCTATAATACAGAAATAATCGTAAATGTTCACCCCCTGGAAAAGCGGGTGGCAGTTTTAGAAGATAACCGCTTAGTAGAGCTCTTTGTAGAGCGCCGAGAGCAACAAAACATAGTTAGCAATATCTATAAAGGTATTGTGAAGGATGTTTTACCCGGAATGGGTGCTGCCTTTATTGAAATTGGACTGGAGCGAACTGCCTTTTTACATTACAGTGACATTGTGATGGATTTCCTGGATATATATGAAAATGCTTCACCCCGCACGAAAGTTAACCCTGGGGACTCCTCCCAAATAGATAAACTCTTAAAGCCGGGTCAGGAAATTGTTGTTCAAGTTCATAAAGGGCCTATTGGGACTAAGGGCGCACGCTTAACTGGTCAGATTTCCATACCGGGAAAGTTCCTTGTGCTTTTTCCCAATAAAGATAAAATAGCCATTTCCCGCAAAATATATGCCCAGGCAGAACGCAATCGCATTCGCAATCTTCTTTCTGGGATTAAAGACCCCGGATTTGGTTTAATTGTTAGAACTGAAGCCGAGGGCTGTGAAGAAGAAGATTTCCGCGCAGAATATAAGGCATTATTGAAGACCTGGCGGTTAATTGAAAAACAAATTAAATATGCCAGAGCGCCAGTTTGTGTGTTTGAAGAAAACGCTCTGGAAAATTATCTAATTCGGGATTTATTTGGGGAGAATGTAGACCGCCTGGTTATTGATGACAAGAATTTTGCCAAACGCATAATTTCCAAATTGGCGGATAGTTCTCCCGAACTGATAGATAATATAGAAATTTATCGCGAGGATTCCCCCATTTTTGATGCCTGGGGAATTGAAAAGAAAATTGAAACCGTCTTGCATAGCCGCATTTATCTTCCCAGTGGAGGTAATATTAGAATTGAACAAACAGAAGCTCTCGTAGCCGTAGATGTGAATACCGGAAGTTTTACCGGCAAAACCAATTACGACGAGACAGTGCGGAAAACCAATCTGGAGGCGGCTGCGGAAATAGCCCGGCAAATTCGTCTGCGAGATCTTTCCGGAGTGATTATAGTTGATTTTATTGATATGACAGAAGAAAAACATAAAACCGAAGTGCTGGAAATGTTGAAAAAAGGTTTGCGTCGTGATCGTGCTAAAAATAAGGTCTATTCTTTTACGGAGCTTGGGCTGGTGGAAATTACCCGCAAAAGAATGCGTAACACTTTAATCTCCAATTTTTCCGATCCTTGCCCTTTCTGTAACGGTAGCGGACGCATTTTAAGCAGGGATACGGTTATTATGCGGATTTACAGGTGGTTGAATCGCAGCGATTATTTTATTAAGGATAAGACCTTACGCATTGCAGTTAATCCTGAATTGTTAAATCAGATCAATCAACATAACGAGGATTTTACTAACTACAAAGAGCAAATTGAATTCACCTCCGATCCTGCCATCCGGATTGACAAGTTTAAGGTATATCTTTTACCCGGACTGGAAGATATAACATCCAAGTTTTCATAATTTAAGCAGAGCTCAGAAGACTGTTTTTGGCAACAAAGAAATAGCCGACAATAGGGATTTACCCAGATTTATTACCTAGCGAAATGAACTAAGAGATATTATATCCAATCTATAGTGAAAATACACATAAGGAAAATCCATCAAGAAAATAAGGTTGAGAAGGTTTAGAGGGTTGAGAGGGTTGAACCCAAATAATGCAATAGAAATAACAAATTAACAACTTTACTTTGTGGGTTGCCGAATTCCGATTCGGCAAGAGAAAGAAAAAAGTTATTTATAGAGTTTTCTCAACTCTTTGGCAAATTGGAATTTGCCAACCCACTATCCCGCAACTGCATTATTTGGGTTGAAATACAATATAATAATCGCGATGGATGCGTAAGTTCCTATGAAGAAGAGATATACAAGCCCCATACAAAGCTAATATGCTGATTCCGAACAGGGTTATCTGGAGGTTACAAAATAAGCTATATGGCAACTAGAAATGATTTATCAAATTGCTTTGGGGACTTGGGTTTAACTGCTTGTTGCCTGGTCAGTTCTGGAATGACTCTTTAACAATCCTTTAACGCTTCTTTAACCTCGTTAAGGGGTCGTTAAAGAAACTATAAAGCAGCATAAAAGATTCACCTAAGGGGGAAATAATAGCTAGCATTAAAATAGGTAAAGTTCTCACCAACAACAAGTTAGGTTATGGTAACAGAGCATAAATATTTTTATTGGGAACACGATAAATTATGCAGAAACAATAGGGAAAAAAGGTTAATGAAAAGATTAGCTTCTAATGCATTTTCAAGATGCCATCTATCTTATTTCTTTAGGCACTCAACTTACTTTTTCAGGCAGGGCTGCTAAGCTGGCGAAATAGTTCCTCAACACTCATCAGTTCCATTCCCATATTTTCTATCTGGGTGAGGAATTTTTGTAACGCATTCAGTTTCTCCCGATTATGGCAATGAGTAATAATTACCACGGGTTCTTTTCGGCCTTTGTATTTTGCCAGACCTTCAATTTTGTTGATAATGGTAGCATCGCTATTATCCGGAACATCCAGAAAAATATCTCTTTTGGCAATTTTTAGCCCCAGGTTCTTTGCTGCCGTAAAAGCCGCACTTTTGTTGATAGTAGCACTATCCAGAAAATACAAACCCAGCTCGTTTAATTCTTCCAAAATCAAATTCATAGTAGCAAAATCGGAAGTTACTTCACTGCCCATATGATTATTGGCGGCAACGGCATTGGGAATTTGGGCGTAAAAATCCTGTAATAAACTGGAGATTTCTTCTTTATCCATTCCGGTTTTAAGAAATCTTTTGCCGGGATTGGCGTTGTGGTCAATTGCCTGCATTGGAATATGAATTAAAACATTGTGCTTGGTTGTCTCAGCCAAGCGGGCAACTGTTTGCGTGTAAGGCAAATCCGGTAAAATGGCAAAAGAGATTTTAGCCGGCAGAGCAGAAAAGTCATCCAGTAACTGCCCTGCATTTTGCCCAAAATCATCAATGATAATTACTACCGGGGGCATCACATCATTTTCAGACCAGGTATATTGATAGGATTGAATAGCTGCCATATCTGGAGTGGAAACTGCTTTACTTTGGGTTTCCTTATCCGTCTTTTCTACCTGTTCGGCTGCTACTTTCTCTTCCGGGATTGCCGTTTCCGTTTTTTTGCCGCAACCTAACAGAAGCAGGTTTAGCAGCAATAATAAGCTCAGGATGGTCTTTTCCATATTATTTTATCTCCTGTTTTGATACCTGATTTCTTTACTATTCCTGCATTAACTTCCAGCACATATTGGTGGGGATGGTGAGGGGTAATTCTCTTTTCGCTAAAAGGAACTGCATTTTCATAAATATCGTTGATAGTGCTATCGGCAGCTATAAACAGCATATCCAAAGGCAGATAAGTATCCTGCATCCAGAAATCATAGATATCTGGATATTCAAAAATAAACAGCATTGCCTCATTATCAGCCATCTTTTCTCGGTATTTTAAACCCTGCATCCTTTCTAATTCCTTTTCGGCAATTTCTATATTAAAAGTAGCTTTTTTAAGACCTTCAGGAGATATTATTTCCAAAGTGCCATCCTGCTGAAATTCATATTTGGACTCTGGCTCGGGATTGGGGGAAGCTGTTTTTTTACAGCTGAACAAAAAACAAATTCCAATCAGACCTAAAACGAGCAAATGTTTCTTTCGCATTGAGAGCATTCTCATTTGGCAAGTAGCATTTTACGGGTTTGCTGATAATCTGGAGTAGACAAACAAGAAAAATATACTCCGGAACTAACTTCTTTACCGGCATCATCTAAGCCGTTCCAAACGAAACTGTGTTTTCCTGAAGCCAAAACACCTGATACCAAATGACGCACAAGCTGCCCTTTAAGGTTATAAATAGTTAGCGAGACCGGAGTGTTATGCTTTGCCAGCGTAAAATATAAGGTTGTTTCCGGATTGAAAGGATTGGGACTATTGGGCAAAAGAGAAGTAAGCATTTCAGGGGCAAAAGGATCATCTGTGGCATTACCAATAGTTACAAATTGTGAACCAGGAACTCCATTTATGGTATAGAAAAGAGTAAAATCCTCAGGATTGGAGGCTAGGGTAATAGATAGCGATTGCTGGTCAATATTATAGCCGGCAAAACCGTAAGCACCGTTTTCATTATTTATTGCCTGCACAAAGGGCTGATTATTATAAATTCCCTGATGATTAACTTGATTGATAGAATTGGGCGCCACAGAAACAGTTAAGGACTTCAATTCGTCAATATTGCTGAAATTCAGGTATAGGTTATCACTGTAACTGGCAGTTAAAACGGGAACAGTAACTTCTTCCGGAACTCCCGATTGCACAGGTAGAAGATAATCCGCTACAGATATATATTGGCAAAGCAGATAGCTGTCAAAAGCATCAATTATACTATTGCCATCTACATCGGCATTCGTAATCCGATATGCTTCCCAGGGTCTTACATCAATTTCCGGAATAGGGTCCAGACCAATAGCATATTCAGTGATAAAGGCAATATCCCGCATATTGATAATGCCGTCGGAAGTTACATCTCCAAAAACTGCCTGATTATTATTAATACCTGTAATCTTAACCTCGTCAATATAGATACCATCAGCGGTTTGACTATAATCGGTCTGTATTCTGAAACGCAAGTATAATTGATTTCCCGCATAGTTGGCAAGGGAATATGTTTTAGGGGTCCAAGTGCTTAGGGTTCCCGTATAGCTATCTAAAACAGTCCAGGTATTACCATTGGCAGATGCTTCCAAATATACATAATCATAGCTATCCTCTAAAGCATATTTACACTTGAAAGATAACCCGGGATTAACTACTTGAGCAAAAGACAGCGGATTATTAATAGTTACACTGCGGTTTTGGGAATTACTGTAATTCCCGGAAGGCGAATCGGTCAAGACATTGGAACCTTCGTAATTTACAATTCCCCAAGTTCCGGTAGCCGTCCAGTTTCCGAGTCCGTTTTCAAAATTATCCTGGAAGAGAGGATTCTGAATAGTAAAGATATTGCGGTGGTCATTGTGCCTTATTTGCACAGGATATGTGCCAGTAGAATTATCCGCGGTAGCAAGATAAATTTGGTAATCACCTTCATCAACGGTAAAGGAAAATAAACCTTGAGCATCGGTCTGGACAGTAATTGGAGGATTGCTGTTCAGAGTTACGCTTGCTCCTGATAATGTATTTCCTGCCTGGGTGCGCACCTGCCCTTCAAAAGTTGTCAGCAGGGCAGATTGTAAAGTAAAGTTTTGGCTATAGAAACCGGTTGGAGGAACAGTAATATTCACTGTTTGAGGTATATAGCCAGCAGCGGAGGCAGTTATTTGATAAGTTCCTGGAAGCAATAAACGATGATAATCTCCAGCTGGCAGGTCGGTATGTTCCAGTTTGGAATTTCCAGCAACCGTAATGGTAGCAGCAATTGGGGTTCCTGAAGAGTTGGTAACAATCCCTTTCACCCCGTTTTGGGCAAATTCAATATATTTTAACAGTGATTCTTCGTTATCCGCCCAATAAGCATCCAAATTAGAAGCAGGAGGCCATTTGTCATAGCCAATTTCAGCGGTTAGTTCAATACAATCGGTATAATAATAGTTCCAGTCCTGCATACTGCCCGTAATAACATACCAGGCAGCTCCATTGGTAATTCCATGCACAAATTCGGTGCTGTTGAACATCGGAGAATTTTCTCGGGAATAAGTTAAAGCCATTTCAATGAGCAAAGCATTATCCGGGGTCAAGATATAAGTGTAATCCCAGGGAT
>Ga0302253_1001512_pt1 | contig 13776 bp, 10 predicted proteins | sample AAG_RA_Trp_MG_FD_193537 | JGI IMG/M metagenome (GOLD analysis project Ga0302253, IMG submission 193537) | Enriched activated sludge microbial communities from anaerobic digester in WTTP, New Holstein, Wisconsin, United States - AAG_RA_Trp | ecosystem: Engineered > Bioreactor > Anaerobic >...
GTAGCAATAAGAAAATCCTTGTGGATATCTGCTCCGCAAACTATTTCCTTATCTGAGTCCATCGTCTCACTTGCCTGATATGGGCAGATGATGATCACTCGTGCGTGCAACTTCACATACGCGTTCATGTGTCATCGGTTAAGACCACCATTCCTCTGTGTATCTCCTTCTATTCACATGCGGGTCGAGTGCTTCACTGAAGCTAATTCTCAATGAAGTTATAAAAGAAGTATCCAATCCCAGATATTCAAGAACATCTGCCAACAGATAGTTGGCTTTCTCGGAGAATACAGTCCCCCATCTCAGCTGAGTGAATCGAACGACCTTTTCTCCGGGATTTAGTCTACGTATAATTGTATAAATTTTTCTGCTTATTAATAGCGTTAATATCGCAATCCAGATAAAGGCCTCGATGACTTGCGGATTAGACGTAGGGACAACATCCAATGCATATTTGCTCTTGAGCTCCTTGAAAAGAATCTCTACCTCCCATCTTGCTCCGTATAATCTGGCTACTTCTTCAGCTTTCAGCAGATCCGTTGAGAGATTGGTTATATATAGATGGTACTTGTCTTCATCCTCGTTGTATACTGCGACCAACCTGAATCGCTCACTGTCCTTTTTCTCCTTTCCCCGATAGGCTCGACGGTTGAAGGTTACTTCCACCTCGACATCCAGCACCTGTCTTTTCAAGTTCTTAAGGACATCCTGAAGCTGCTTTCCCCGAACATCGATGCTCCGGCCTCGATGAGTTCGGTAGCTTTCGATAATTAGGGGATTGGCGTTGCTTTTCAGCCTGGATACGAAGTATCCGCCGTTTTCCTTGATTCGGGTGAAGACTTGATACTTATAGAATCCTAGATCGATAAGCAGGATGCGATCCTTTATCCATGGTCCTATCTTGAGTGTCTTCAGTTCATTGGTGTTCTCAGAGAACAATGCCACGCTCTTAGGGCCGCTAGCTATGGCACTGGTCAATACCGCAACTTTGACACCGGCTGCCACTTTGCGTGATCTGGTAGCTGGCCAGATATCTGCCAGCTTTTCGTGCAACCTTATGATGGTACTATCCTGGATCAACACGTCTTCGAAAGGCGATAGCCGATCACTGAGGGTTCGATTGGGCTCTTGAGCCAGGTGTTCGAGGCCATGAGATACGCACTCGCGGAGGAAGGTTACTAGTTCTGGGGTAAAGCGATAATACCAGCTGCTATCACTTAAAATCAGATTTGATGCCGACTCATAGTTGCGCTTCAGACCAGCAAGGGTTCGCTGCAGAAATGTCCCATAACCTATAGCAAGTGTCCAGAACATGATCACGGGATCGATCTTGCGCTCGCGCTTTATCAGTCCTGTCTCTTTTGCTTTGTCTCTGAGCCATTCCGGCGGAAATAGCTCACAAAGCGTCCGCTCAATTAGATTTTTGTCATCGAATGAATATTGCCTGGTCAACTCAATCGACCCCCTTCGGATTTAAGAGAGTCTCTATAATATTTATATGTTATTAACCAGGCTATCTTTACTATCATATAACTTGGATTGCATCAAAAGAGAGGAGTGCTATATAAAGCAAGCCTTAACCGATGACGTATGCATACGCGTTCAAAGACGCATTTGGGCATCCACGAGATCATGGTTGTCTTTGTGTCGAGATCATGTCTCAGGTCACAGATCAACCTTCACTGCCCATATCAGCCTTGCCTATGGCTCTATGGGTTTTTCATGCTTTGGGCATGATCCCCGCCTGAGGATCATGGGCTCTTTGTGGGATAAAGCCTGAACTTGTAAGCCTTAAGCATGTACAGTTCTAAGCCGTTATTAGTATATTAAGGTTCATAGCGTAGGGCGGGGTACGATTCATCTCCGGCCTGAAGACCGGAGCCCTCTCTACCCCTGCGCCCCAGCACTGTAGAAAAAATCAGGCTCTTCGCTGTATCGAGTGAGTAGCGGGATAATTAACCCTGGTGGTTTACGGAATACGGAATAAAAACCGCAGAGTCACAGAGCGCACAGAGGATCATGAAAAAATGTCGAATTCCTGACTAGCGCACGAACCCACACCAAATAGCGAGGAGCCAAAAATCATTTATGAAGTGCTCTCTGCAGGGAAAAGGTAGGCCCTTCGCTGAATTATGTGGGTGAGGCAGGAAATATAGCCTCTGTTCCCCTGTGATTGGGTCAGAGCATAGCGGTTCACCACAGAAGGCACGGAGACATAGAGTTGTTCCGATTCAAGTTCACCCATACAAAATAGCGAGGAGCCAAAAGCTATTTCTCTCCTCCAATTGCATTATCAGAATCGTGAATAGAATATCCGTCTTCCCCACACTCATCTTTGCATTTATCCTGCTCGCCATCGCCTCGAATACCCCCGCCTTTGGCTCAGTCACTGAGTACGGCCGAAGCGTAGAGGACCTGATAGGCGCTTTTTCCATCGAGAAGACCATCCAGATTGGTGGCAGCAGCCAGGACTTCCTCTCTGGAAGCGAGGCCGATCCCCTGAGCCCGCCCAGGAGACTCTCCTCCAGCCTGATGGCAGACGATCAGGCCCCCAGCCTTGCGGGCCTTGTCATCGAGCCACCATCGATCCCGGCCAATTACTCCCAGCCGGTCAATATCACCCTTCATGCTATAGATGACCAGGCTTTCTTTGGAGCTGAAGCCAGGTTCACCGGGCCCGGTGGAATGGAAGCAGTAGCTCTCTTCCCTTCGGCAAGCATCACCGCCGGATCGGCGAAGGATGGGTGGTATAATGCCAGCATAATCCTGCCAGCCAATCAGACCGGCGAGTGGCGCCTGGAGAGCCTGACGATGGTAGACCGGGAGGGAAATAGAAGGATTTTGCTGGAAAAAGAGCTGGAAGAGCGCGGATTTGATGCGAATATATTCGTGGTTCAGCCTGATAGCACTCTCAGCCAATTCACCTGAATCCCTCGATGAAGCTCTTTATGCACCATCCCAGGTCCGGGTGATATCCTCCCTCGAGCAGGGCGAACCTCCTGCCCATGCACTCTTCCTCTGATCCTTCCCGGATGGCCTTGCCTATCTCTCTGTAATCCTCTCTTTTCAAGAGGCCTCCCCAGTCCTCCAGATATGTATCAAAGCCGGCCGAGACTCCAACAATGTCGCAGTCGAATCCCAAAAAGGCCTCTTTCACCTGTGCCAAATACCGGCTCTGGTCCATGTTCAAATACTCGAAGTTCTCGTCTACCGACCAGGGGTTGACGATTTTCACATTGCGATCTCCCCGGAAGATGCTCACTGTGCCATCGCCAAAGTGAAGATCGATGTCGATTATCAGCACCCGTTCCGCTTTGGGCCGGATCTTCTGCACCGCTATGGCCATATTATTGAAAAAGCACATTCCCCAGGCCCGGTTGGATGATGCATGGTGGCCTGGCGGGCGGATGAGGGCGAAGGCCGGATCTCCTCCGACAGCCTGCTCGGCTGCGCAGATAGCCCCGCCGGCGGCAAGAACCGCAGCATCGTAAAGCCCAGAGGTCTTCACCCGGCCGATGTGCTCAGGCCCGTGCACTCTGGCGATATCCTCCAGATCTGCCGGAATGGGCTCAATAAACTCCAATCCCTCAAGCATTTCTGCGGGAAGGGAGACCCTGTCCGGATTCTCCACCGGGTTTGTCGGATACCTTTTCTCCATCTCTCTGCTATATACTATCTTCACAGGCTTTGATTGATGTCTAGCCACTTAATTCATTCGATTTGGCTTGATCGACTCGACGGTGCAGTTCCGACCGAAAACTACAAATAACTATAATGATTATATAGATAGATTGCCGCGTCAAAAAGCTGCATAAGCGATAAAAGCTTGACGGCTTTGCTCTCAAGGCCATAGGTATCGGACGTATCTCACCATAGATACGCCGCAGACCAATAAGACCTGAGAGGTGCTGTTATCGGGACAGCATCCGAAAAAGCACCAAAAAGGCCGATAAGACCCCGCAGGTCAAAGAGATACGCGCCTTGATCGGCGTAGTATGCCTTAATCGGCTTAATATGGGAAATATCGCTCCGGCTTTATGGCGCGGCACAATGCCGCAGACAGTGCAATTGAATGACCCGGCATCTGGCGATGATTTCGGGTTCCCGCAAAAAGGACGCTGTGTAAGGGCCCAGTGCTTAGATTGCATTATAGCCCGGCATTGAATCGGTCTCGGGACGTGGCAGGCTGTCACAATGTGACTAGCTCCTCCTGAAAGGGCGCTGTGGATCGGCGCTGGCCCGTCCGAGACTCGATTTTTCTGTGAAATCCGAAGATCTATCCTGCCGTCGCACAACCCTGGATGCATGACTCCAGAACACGTGCCAGCTCCTCTATCTCTATGGGCTTGCTTATGTACGCGTTCATTCCCGCGTCCAAACACTCGTCCCTATTTTCGCCCATTGAGTGGGCAGTCATGGCGATGATGCAGGTGTTGTATCCTGAATCTCGAATGCGACGGGTTGCCTCCAGGCCGTCCATCTCCGGCATCTGCACATCCATCAAGACGATATCGTAAGGCTTCTCCCGCAGGGCCTGCAAGACCTTCAATCCATTCTCCGCCACATCTGCCTGGTATCCCAGCCGTTTGAGCATGCTGAGTGCTACCTTCCGGTTGACGGGATTGTCCTCTGCCATCAGAATGCGAATGGTGCGAGCTTCAGCAATGGGACCTTCCAGGAAAGCATTATTCTCTGCTATTGGCGTCTCGTTTTCTGAGTGCGATATGAGATCCTCTAGAAGATTGCGGAGCTGAAGAGCTTTCACCGGCTTGTTCAGCCAGCCATCGGCCATAACCTTGGAACTAGAGCCCCGACCCAGGGGTGAGAGGAGAACAAGCCAGACCTCTCCATATCTGTTGCTCTTGATTTTTTCTGCCAGATCCTGACCATCCTCATCCGTCATCATGGCATCCATGAGCACGACATCATATTCCTCTCTCTCAAGGTGGGTCTTGCCCTCCTGCAGGCTCGAAGCCCCATTGGTGATCATTCCCAGCGACCGGGTAGCGCGAATCAGCATCTCTAAAGCAGAACCATTGTCATCGATGATAAGCGCCCTCTTGTTCTCCAATCTCGATCGAGGGGTAGGTGAACCGCCATCGAGATCCTGTAGATCTGCTGAAATATCTGCCACATCAGCAGCAAAATCGAAGTAAAAGGAGCTGCCAGTTCCAATCTCGCTCTCCGCCCATATCCTCCCACCCATTCGCTCCACAATCCCCCGGCTGATGGCTAATCCCAGGCCTGTCCCTCCATAGCTCCTGGTCTTTGAGGAGTCAACCTGAGTGAAGGACTGGAAGAGCTCGCTTTGGTTCTCAGGGGAGATGCCTATTCCCGTGTCCCTGACTGCAAAGTGAAGCTCAACCTTGTCGTCACTCCCTTCAAGCCGTCTGGAGCTGACCTTAGCACAACATCTCCTCGATCTGTGAACTTAACAGCATTTCCCAGAAGGTTGACCAGGACTTGCCTTAAGCGATTGACATCTCCCACAATCCTCTTTGGAACGTCATTCTCCAGCAGATAAGCCAGCTCCAGACCCTTCTCCGATGCCTTTATCGCCACCAGATCCAAAGAGTCCTCAATGCAGATCTGAAGGTCAAAAGGCACATTCACCAATTCCATCTTATCCCCGTCGATCTTGGAGTAGTCCAGGATATCGTCGATGATGGCAAGCAGGGCACTGCCGCTCTTTTGAATGGTATCGAGGAAGTCTCGCTGCTCAGGCTTTATATCCGTTCCTTGCAGGAGACGGGCCATGCCAATTATCGCATTCATGGGCGTTCTTATCTCATGGCTCATATTGTCCAGAAAATTGGATTTGGCCCTTGCAGCTGCTTCCGCCTTGGCCTTGGCCACTAAAAGATCCTTGTTGGTGGCCTCTAGCTCTGCAGTGCGAAGCCTTACCCTCTCCTCCAGATCCTCGTTGAGCCGCTTGACCTCTTCCTCCGCTTTTCTTCTCTCTGCTATCTCAAGCTGAGCCTCCCGATATAGCAGGGCATTTTCATTAAGGATTATCATTTGCCGGATGAACACCAGGCCTATTATCACCCCCACGCTGAGGGAGAGGCTGCCAAAGGATATGGCAAAATTATGATCGCGACTCCAGACGAGCATGAAAAATGCCCCGGCTGCGCATAGGTATGGAAGATAAAGAGGCCACCCGGCCCGGTCGTAGCGCACTTCAATATCCCGATTGGCGCTAAATGCGCCCCTCTTCGCTGCCTCTCCCTGGGCTATTCCGGCTAGGCCCATCAATAGGTATCCTGCAACCCAACCGCTATCCAGGAGTCCACCCGGCTGATAGGTTTCGTTTAGAATCTGCATAAAATATATAGTATCTGTGGCGATCCAAACACCTGCTCCCAGAGCGAGGAACTTCAGAGCTTCATTTCCGGGGAGGCTCAGCTTTAGAAAGAGCATCTCTGCCACTAAGAAGACCAAGATCAGATCAAAAATCGGATAGGCTACGATCAACGCCATGTCTAAGGGACTCAAATTGCTGTTCTGATAGATGACGGGCTGAAAGATAAGCGACCAGAAGAATAGGCCGGAGGTTACGATCACAATGGCTGCATCCAATAGGATCCTTGTCCTCTCTCGCGGGGTTATCTTAATGGAAGGCAAAAGCAGTATGCCTATTATGAAAAGGACATAGGTCATGAGCCATGGTATATCTGCAATTGAGCTGAACAGCGCTTGATTTTTAAACGTCTCCATCCATGCCCATAGTCCGTCCCCCAGGGTGAAACAGAGCTGGCCGATGGCCATCATCAGCCAGGCGAGGAAGACATTTCGGCTGATCTTCCTGGATTGGCTGGCGCCATAAAACAGGCATAGAGTCATGAAACCATTGATGATAAATGCAATCCAATCGGTGAAAAAAATCACCGCATAGGTGTCATTTCTGAGCTGCTGACCGATGATCAGGTAAATTGTATATATAGCAACTGCTATAATTGTGAAGTTAAAAACCTTCGAATCCCTCTTTGGAATAATAGCAGCCCGATCATGCTGATAATATGAAGATACAGCCGCCTTTATTCTATCCATCATCATCATCTCTTGAGGGATGTCTTAGGAGATACGTTCCCATACATGTTCTCTCATCGCCATTCGATCCCTTTCAGTCCTTGTGATTACTGATGGCATTTAGCATGTAGTTGCAGCTATATATCTTTTTGTAGATTTAAATGCTTTTGCGTGCTACTCGCTGCCGATAGTTTATGAGCACAATTTCAATTTTTGACATATAAAATGATGAAATATTATGCATTTTTTAAAAGGTATCTTCAAGTTGCATGGATGCTGACAAAAGCCTTATTTGTTGATGCCATCATTTCATTCTGGAGATATGAGCTTGAGAGATGAATTTGAGAGGATGAACTTCGAAGAAAAGGTCTCCTATCTTATGGAAAGAGAAAACCGCATTGAACTGCCGGACGACCTGGCAAAAGAGGGCGTGGCTGTTCTGGCCCAGGCGGGTGAGATCGAGTATGCTGCAGCCATGGCAAGGGACAGAGGAATGATAGATGAGGCCATCAGCATCCTGGTGGACGCAGGAGATTACCTCTGGGCTGCCCTCATAGCCAAGAATGCGGGAAGAACGAGCCAATCCGAGATGCTATACCAGGACGGTATGCAGTTTTATATCGACATGGAGATGTTTGGAAGGGCCATCTCAGCTGCAACTGCCCTCGGCATGCCAGCAGACAGGATCGATGACCTCTTCCGCCGGGGCGTCGAGTCGGAGAGCAGGGGCATGGACCTGGAACACAGCAGGGGGATGATCGAATCCGCCATGGAATCTTTGGACATCTCCCTCATCGGTAGAGAGGATGAGATAGCTGTGCAGATTACCAAGGCCCTGAGCGAGGAGCGAGAAAGAAGGATGAAGGAGGAAGCCAGGGCATTGGAATTACTCAGAGCAGATAACCTGAGCGCTGACGACGATCTCAATATCGATGATCAGGAGAAAAATGGGGAATAGACGGATTGATGAATCGAGAGCGATGACTCCTAAAAGCTGGATCTTCATTCATCCTTGAACCTTATCTCCAGGGACATCAGGTCCTCTGCTACATCCGTTTTCTCAAAGATGAGCCTCGCCTCATTCAATAGCTGGGAGCTGTCCTCAGAGTAACGGGAGCTTATATGGGTCAGGATCAGGTGTCTGACCCCGGCACGCCTGGCCAGCTCTGCCGCCTCTTTTGCCGTGCTGTGTTTTGTCTCCATCGCCCATTCTATCATATCGCTGGCCAGAGCAGAGTCATGGATCAGGAGATCCGCTCCCCGACCAGCATCCTCCACCGACCGGCAGGGCCTGGTATCCCCGGTGTATACAACCTTTCTGCCCGGCCTTGGCGGCCCCATAACCTGCTGAGGCTGAACCACTCTTCCCTCCACCGCCACCTCATGGCCATGCTGCAGCCTGCCAAATAAGGGCCCTGGAGGAACGCCCAGGGAGATAGCAGCATCACGGTCAAATCTGCCGAGCCGTTGATCTTCCTCCAGAACGTAGCCCAGGCTGGGCACGCTGTGACGGGTCTCTATGGCCCTCACCTGATATCCCTTCATCTTCACCACATCCTCCGGCGACAGCTCCAGGGCGATGACCTCGAAGTTGCGGGAGAAGTAGCATACCGACTTGAAGCACTCCACCAGCCGGGCGGTATGTATCGGTCCGGCTATGGTTATGGGCTCAACTCTTCCCTGAAAGGCCATGGTCTCCAGGAGACCGGGAATGCCCAGGATATGATCGGCATGAAGATGGGTTAAAAAGATATAGTTCAAGCGCATCATGCCGGTTCTGGCGCGCATCATCTGCCTTTGCGTTCCCTCTCCGCAGTCGAAAAGGAGCATTTCTCCTTCGCGGTTGATCAGTATGGCTGAAGGATTCCTCTCCGGAGTGGGTAGCGATCCGGCGGTTCCGAGGAAGGTCACATTGAGCATAACAGGCCTCTTAGCGTTTCTCCCGGAATGATAACCTCACCCCATATCATCTTTTGCATCCAAAACCTTTATCAGATAAAAGAGAAGGCACTCAAATGGTGTAGGTATGGATGCAATTACTATCGTGGAGTGGCTTCAGGCTTTGTTGGTACTGGTTATATTCCTGGGGATAATTGCGGTGAGCTTCAAGATTTGGCGCTGGAACTACGTAATCCCACCCAAGTAGGTGGGGCGTTTCTAGAGCATATCCTGCCGCTGCTTTGCAGTTGAACTTTTTTTCTGGCAAGGGATTCAGCTCACGAAATATACTCCCACTATTACCATCATGAAAGCGGCGCCCTTTTGCATCAGCGACGATCTGTCTGTCCTCTCATTCAGCTCTTTGGCCAGCCTTGGCGCTAGGGCACCGAGGATCATGATCAGCATCACCGTCAGGATGGGCTGGAGGGCTCCTACGCTGGATACCAGGGTGACTGATCCAATAGCATAGGCGAAGATGGAGAAGATCAGCCCGAGAAACTGGAAGGCCTCCTCTGAGATCAATGCTCCTATGGCAAAGCTTCCCCGGCCAAAGAAGCCAAAAACCTCTTCGCGAATGGAGCGCACGGCCATGAGAGGCATTGCCACTATCAAGGTGCCAAGCGATGACCAGATGTAAAGGCTCCACTCATCGATCGAGAACAGGAGATATTTTAGGGAGAGATAATACGCAGCGGTAAGGATCCAAAATGACATGAATGGCCTGATCGAGGGGGATAAGCCCTTGATGCTGCCTTTAATCTTTGGATAGATGCCAACTGAAACCCTGCTGATTCCTCGGTCCCTTTTATAGGATAAAAAAAGGGTGCCGATTATGAGCAATAGCCCGCCTGCATAGCATTTTGGGCTTAAGATCTCGCCGAAAAGGAAGATGGAGCCAATTAATACGAATACAGGGTATGCATATTCCATCGCGGAGACCTTTGAAGCCTCTTCGATCTGCAGAGCTTTCATGTAAAAGAAAGTGGGAAATATCTGCAAGCAACCAAGTAACAGAGCGAAAAGGGATTCAGGGTATGTGAATTTGACTCCTACAAATAGCATAACCGGGATGATGAATATAAGCTGGACCAATGCCTGGCAGACTATATAGGCCTTAGAATCATACGTATAATTTTCCAACAGAAGCTTGTCGAGCACTCCTGCGATGGAAAAAAATACCGTCCCCAGGAATGCTAATATGAGCCAATCCATTTTGAACTTCCCCACAGTTTGTGCAAGCCGATAAGCTCTGCAGATCGCTTTTCGTTCCTGTACGCGGTTTATTTTAGACTATTTAGTAATATTTATGGTACTAGTTATACTTATCTGAAATACCAATCCAATCGTCAATCTGATTAAACTTCTGCCTAAATAATTTATTAAATAATTATAACTGAGATTGCCATAAACCTACTCAGAAGTTGTATGCCCTAAGAAGAAGATTGGCATAAAACTCAAAGAATAAACTCTCATAGCCAGCAAAGCCCTTGTTTTTCAAATCCCTAAATGCGCTCCAATCCCTCATGCCCAAGCAATCCCTTCTGCGAGATTCTGCCTCTCCGAAGGGCTTATCTACCTTTGAGCCAACCCTACTATTTCAAAGGTCATAATTCAAAGGGATATCACCATGATTTCAAAAGAGGAGATTTCGGAGATTCTGAAGGGATACGATAAGAAAAATATCACTATTGCCACCATCTGCTCGCACAGCAGCCTGCAAATCTTTCATGGCGCCCGTCGGGAGGGATTCAAGACCCTGGGCATCTGCATCGGCCAGCCGCCTAGGTTCTATGATGCATTTCCACTAGCTAAGCCAGATAAATTCATCTGCGTTGAGAGTTATAAGGCTCTGCTGGATTATGCCGACGATCTAGTGGCAGATAGCGCCATTGTAATTCCCCATGGGTCACTGGTCGAGTATTTGGGAATCGAACGGTTCGAGTCCCTGGCTGTTCCCACCTTCGGCAACCGTCGCGTTCTGGCCTGGGAGAGCGACAGAGAGATGGAGAGGGAGTGGATGCTGAAGGCCGGAGTCAACGTACCCATGAGGTTTGAGAAAGCAGATGACATCGACCGTCCGGTCATTGTAAAGTATCACGGCGCCAAAGGCGGTCGGGGCTTTTTCATTGCCAAGACCAAAGAGGAGCTCCAGAGCAAGATGAGCAGCCAGGAAAAGTACACCATCCAGGAGTTCATCCTGGGCACCAGGTACTACATCCATTTCTTCTACTCGCCCATAAAGCCGGACGGATACAGGCTGAGCAAGGGATCGCTGGAGATGCTGGGCATAGACCGGCGAGTGGAGTCGAATGCCGATGAGATATTCCGCATCGGCAGTATGAAGGAGCTGGCGGATGCGGGCATTTATCCCAGCTTCGTGGTAACCGGAAACCTTCCCCTGGTGCTTCGCGAGTCTCTCCTGCCTAGGGCCTTTGAGCTGGGGGAAAGGGTTGTAGAAACCAGCCTGGATCTATTCGGAGGGATGATCGGCGCTTTCAGCCTGGAGACCATTGTCACCGACGAGCTGGAGTTCAAGGTCTTTGAGATATCTGCCAGAATCGTCGCCGGAACCAACCTCTATATTAGTGGCTCGCCCTACTCCGATTTCGTTGAGCCGGGACTATCAAACGGCAGGCGCATCGCCCAGGAGATAAAGCGAGCCAATGAGCTCGGTCTGCTGGAAGAGATTGTCACCTGATGGTATTGGGCTGTCCCAGAAGGCTTATCTCTGCCGGGCCATAAAATGAGCCACTATGTCAGGCCTGATAGAAACCTTCCGCGAATCCACAAACTTACAGTGCAGCTTCCTGGAGAAGCTGCTGGATCTGGATATGCCAAGCGTAGCTGCGTTCTCCGAGTCCATGGTGGACTTTCTCAAGCCCATCCCGGAGAACAAGTTCGTCTACGGCCTTGCGGCGGGACGATCCGCTCTTGCCCTCTACAGCTTCATGCAGCTCATCCAGAACCATTTTGAGAACGTTTTTCCTTTTACCCTGGAGGACCCAGTTCAGAGGCACTACCGCAAGGGAATGAACCTCGGCATTGCCATATCAGGCTCTGGAGAGACGCAGTCAGTAAATAAATATATAAGCGACTTTATCACTCGCGGCGGGGACATCAAGCTCATTACTGCCAATAAAGAGGGAACCGCTTACAAGATGGTGAGCGAGTATGAGAAAGGGGACGTTCTGGTGATCGAGGCCAGGACGAAGCATGCTACAGACAAGGATATGCGTTCCAGGCTCTCTCCTCTTGGCACGGAGTTTGAGCTGGAGGTCCTGGCCTTTTTGAATGCCCTTTTCGCGGATATTCAGTGCCGGCTCAAGGGGATCTGCGATCTTAACTGTCCAGAGTATCGATCCATAATCATAGACCTGATGGAGAACGCCCGCCTCATCTCCGGCATGGATCCTGAGCACCTGGAGAACTGGTTGATCAGGCTCCTTCCCCGCAGCGGAAGATACATAATTGGAGGAGTGGGCAGATCCGGATTGGTGGCAAGGGCCTTTGAGATGAGGTTCACTCATCTGAACAAGATCAGCTATTGGGAGAGGGATTTCAATACCCCGAGCTTTCAGATAGGCGATGTGTACATACCAATAACCGGAACAGGGAACACTTACGAAGCCCTGGAAGGGACGACAATGGCCCTTAAGAAGGGTGCTGATGTGATGCCCATTACTGCCAATCCTTCATCCAGGCAGGTCTCCATCTTGAGCAAGTGCAAAAGGAGCAAGGACATAGCAGTAGTGCCGTTAAAAGAGGAGTACCGGAGTCTCTTCAGCGGTGACACGTCCTCGACCACCTGGCTGATGTCCGACTACACTAAATTCAGGTATCCCATCTTTGAGATCAACGCCTCCATATTCACCAACGGCGTGGTGGCTGTGGGAGCGGAGTTTCTGGGCATAGCAGAGGCCGGCATGAGGCGAATGCACGTCTGAGCCCAAGGACAATAGCTGCCTCGGCTGCACTTTTTCAAGGATGAAGTGATGAAAATGACCAGGATAATAGCTCTCTCAGATACCCATCTGATGGAGGATGACAGGCTACCAAAAGCGGTGGTCGCATTAGCGAGCAAGGCGGACATCATCCTTCATGCCGGCGATTTTGTCTCAATCCAGGCCTATTCCGCTCTGAAGGATCTGGGAAGGCTGGTGGCGGTGAGGGGAAACTCCGACTCGCCCCAGCTCAAGAGGCTCCTGCCGAAAAGAGAGGTGATAGATGTGGAGGGGGTGAAGATAGGCCTCGTGCACATGGCTTCACATGGTTCCGATCTGGTAGGGGCGGAGATGATGGCCAGGGAGATGAACTGTGAGGTTCTGGTATTCGGCCATATTCACCGTCCACTCATAGAGAAGGGAAGGAGGCTTCTCATCTGTCCCGGGAGCACCTCCCAGCCCAGAATGTCCGCTCCCTCGGTGGCAGAGCTGATGGTTATCGATGGCACTGTTCAGGGAAGGATCATCCCCCTCGGAAGCCCAGCCTGCAGCTATCTGAAGTATGCTGAAAGGCTTGGAAGGGAAGAATCTGAAGAGAAATGAGCAATACGCTTCCTAAAACAAAAAATCTGAAAAGAATGTTAGCATTATTGATCACATTTCCTCTCCACCCGGCTTTTCTTTCAGAGTGCTTACGGAAATTCCATGCATTACCAAAAGAAGAAGGATGATCAAATACATGCGTCTTCGGTTAGCAGATCATTCCTAGCACAATCGTTATAAATGCACATTAATTTATCTTATGAAATAGTTCATCTAATAAGATTTATATGGAATATGTGATACTATATTCAATCCAAGGGAT
>Ga0302253_1001513_pt1 | contig 13772 bp, 11 predicted proteins | sample AAG_RA_Trp_MG_FD_193537 | JGI IMG/M metagenome (GOLD analysis project Ga0302253, IMG submission 193537) | Enriched activated sludge microbial communities from anaerobic digester in WTTP, New Holstein, Wisconsin, United States - AAG_RA_Trp | ecosystem: Engineered > Bioreactor > Anaerobic >...
TCGATCTCCATGCCGTCCACCGATTTCGGCCCCGGCGACACCTGTTCCTGCACCCTCACGGTCTGCAATCCTGGAACGGCGACCTATCCGGCCGTACCGATCTTCGCCGTGCTGGACGTCTACGGCAGCTACTTCTTCGCCCCGTCCTTCTCGTCGTTCGACCATTATACCCGTGATGTCCCACCGGGAACGACACAGATCGACGTACTCCCCGGTTTCACCTGGCCCGCCGGCGCGGGGAACGCCCAGAACATCGTCTGGTATGCCGCCATGACCAATGCGGAAATGACGGTCCTGTTCGGCGATCTCGATACCTTCACCTTCGGCTGGCACGAGTGACCCGCAACGCGTAATCCCTCAATCGTCTCCCGCAATGGTGGCGGGAAACGACCGGTATCCGTATTTCAAATCGATCAGCCGCGCCAGTTCGTCCCGGGAGGCGTCATCCGCCACGCAGAATTGCGCACACCCGTCACCCTGGGATCCGACACCCTTCCCACCGAGTGTTACTCTACGGATATCCGAATCGTTCAGAATCTGATGCAGTCGCGGGGATCCGAGTTCACGCGGGCTGCAGGGCGCAATGAACCGGTCGAACACCTCCTGCGCCTCCGTCATCAACTCCCCGATCGCCACCCGATCGCCTCGCCCGACGGCCTCCGTCGCTCGCCGCACGATCTCCCGATTCAAGCCGCCCAGCCCCTCCCGGATGGCGGAATGGCGCGAGTCTCCCGAACTCAGGAAGATCCGATTCAGATCCGCGAGAATCCGTACGGTGTCTTTTTCACCCGCTAGATCCACGATGAGAAAATACAGAGGCTCAGGCGGACGGATGCGCGCGACCGTCATATGATCACCATCGAACGACAGAAGCGTCGGTGTCGCCCCGAACGCGCACGCCTGGTCCATGCGTCCGCATTCCGAGCCGGTGCGGAGTTCCCCGCGATACGCCAGTTCCATTTCGGTTTCGAGCGACAGCCCCAGGTCGTACGCGCGATTGAACGCTCGGGCGGTCAGAACGCAGATGGCGGCGGACGACGACAGCCCCTTCCGGAGCGGCAGATCCATCCGCCGGGCGTCAATCGCAATCCCGCCGACCTCCCATCGTGAGAGGATCTCGGCGGCAACCCCCGCGGCATACCGCTCGAAGCCGCCGCGCCGCGAGGCATCCTCGAGCGCTTCCCGGGTCATCGGAATCGAAACATCACCCATCGATTCGCCGTCCGGCGACATGCTCGCGATCCGGAAAACGGACGCTGCCCGTGTGATCTCAGCCCAAACCCCCTGATCCGTCCCGGTGATCAGGCACATGCCGGGCGGGATTGCGGGATCGGATCGCCGGTGACCGCCGGCCCAGTCGGAATGCTCGCCGAACAGACACAATCGGCCCGGAACGAACAGCGAAAAGGAATTCATCGCGCGCTCCTTTCCATACCGCCTCCCATTACATATGATATGAATCGGGAATTCAACCGATCCCGGAGGACACCATCATGCGCTTTTCCGATCTGCTGTGCACCACCTACCGTGACCCGCCCGCCGAGGCACAGACCGCGAGCCATTCTCTGCTGCTGAGGGGTTCGTTCATCCGACCGCTGTCCGCGGGAATCTTTACCTATCTGCCGCTCGCCGTGCGCGTCCTGCACAAACTGCAGGCGATCATCCGGGACGAGATGAACGGGGTCGGCGGCCAGGAAATCCTGATGCCGGTGATCAACCCGGCGGAACTCTGGAGCGAGACCGGGCGATATGCATCCATCGGAGACGAACTCGTCCGTTTCAACGATCGTTCGGGCCGCCCGATGGTTCTTGCAATGACGCATGAAGAAGTCGTCACGGATCTGGCGAGACGCGAAATATCGAGTCATCGCCAGCTCCCGATGATGCTCTATCAGATCCAGGTGAAGGTGCGCGACGAACCGCGGCCGCGAGGGGGGCTGCTGCGCGCCCGCGAATTTCACATGAAGGATGCATACTCGTTCCATGCCTCCCGGGAGGATCTCGATCGATACTATCCCCGCGTCTATCAGGCTTATCTGAACATTTTCCGGCGGTGCGGTATCGAGCCGCTCGTGGTCGAAGCCGACAGCGGTATCATGGGCGGTGCAGGGAGCCACGAGTTCATGGGCATGACCGATGCGGGCGAAGATACTCTCATGCGCTGTAACCGGTGCAGCTATGCCGCCAACATCGAACATGCCGGATTCCGCCCGCCTCTTTTCGAAGCGGATCCCGAACTGCTCCCGGTCGAGGATGTCGCGACACCCGGGCGCGAAACGATCGCGGACGTCGCGTCGTTCCTGAACGTGCCGGAATCGAAAACCATGAAAGCGGTGTTTTACTCGATCGACGGAAAACTGGTCTTCGTCGCGATCCGGGGCGACCGGGAAGTCAACGAAACCAAACTGCTCAACCTGCTGGACGCCCGTGAGATCGCCATGGCGGACGCCGAGATGCTGAGGCGGCATGGCATGACTCCGGGCTACGCGTCTCCGTTGAATCTGGATCCCGGCATCACGGTCATCGCCGACCGGAGTCTGGAATGGGGGAACAACTTCGTCGCTGGAGCCAACCGGACCGGGTTCCATCTGAAGAACGTCAATCTGCACCGCGACGTTCGTGTGTCGGCCCTGTCCGACATCGGATCGGCTCGGGACGGCGACTTGTGTCTGCGCTGCGAGAACGGGGTGCTGAGTTCCGTTCGCGGCATCGAACTCGGACACATCTTCAAACTCGGAACGAAATACACCGATGCGCTGGAGGTGGATTATCTGGACGATGCGGGGCAACGACGGAGAGTGATCATGGGGTGTTACGGGATCGGTGTGGGGAGGCTCATGAGCGCCATCGTCGAGACGCATCACGATGAATTCGGAATCCGCTGGCCGCTGTCGGTCAGCCCCTTTGCGGTGCATCTGGTCAGCCTCGCCAAGTCGGATCCGGCCGTGCGCGACGAAGCGGACTCGCTCTACGGGCAGCTCAGAGCCAGTGGCATCGACACGCTCTACGACGACCGCCCGGACACCTCACCGGGTGTCAAATTCAACGATGCTGATCTGATCGGTTGCCCGCTCCGCGTGACGGTCTCGGGACGATCGCTCAAACAGGGCGGCTATGAAATGAAACCGCGGAAACGGAAAGACGTGGAGATCGCTCCGCGCGAGCATGCTTCGGCGGTGATCCGCACGATGCTGGAATCCCTGGAACTGCTTCCGTGAACCTCCCGGACCGGATCCCGACCGCCCTGGCAGAACTCGCATCGCATCCGCCTGAGGCGTCCACAGACCCTCGCATGCGGGAACGATACGGCGGGTTCCTGATCGACACGCTGGATCCCCTCACCATCGATTCCGCGCCGGATCTCTACTGGCCCAAGTGGACGGCTCCCTGGTGGACGATGTCGCTGATCTCGGAACTCGGAATGACGCCTCAGATCCCTACCGGGATTCTCCTGCGGTTTGCAGCCCGGGTGGACAGGAGCGTTTTGCATACGTTTCCGATTCAGGAATCCGAGCTGCCGCCGGACTGCGATCCCTACCGGCATATCCTCTGCTTCTGCGCCCTGGGAACGCTCTGCAGGATTCTCGCCGAGGCATCGATCGACCTGCGTGAACACCTCCCCTGGACTGCGGACTGGTTTGAGCGATACCAGTTGCAAGACGGCGGATGGAATTGTGATGAAGCAGTCTATTCAAAAGCACATGCGCATAGTTCGATTCTTTCTACAGTCGTTATGATGGAAGCGCTGACCGGGCTGATCCGGTTGAGAATCGGGTCAACATCCGATCGGGACGTCCTGGAACGCGCGATCCTCTATCTTCTTAAACATCGGATTGTCCGTCGTTCGGACGGATCACTGATCGACGCGAACTGGCTCAGACCTTCGTGGCCCTCGTTTTACTTTTACGATCTGTTGAGGGGCTTTTCTGCTCTGGCGGATGCCTGTGACGCGATCGGCATGCGGATTCCTCGTGATCTAACAATCGAATCGCTGGATCATCTCAACAAGTTTTTCAAACACAGGCCCTGGTCGATCCGGCGGGATACGGAAAAAGCCGGAAGCCTGGTATTCGAGACCGGTTCGTGGCGCTGGAATCAATCGGCGGCTGCCTTTCGGATACCCGATTTCGTGAAGGTTTCCGAGGTGGCGTCAGACGCTGTTTTCCGGCGGATCAGGCGATTGCTCGAGATTCTCGAAAGGCAGGACTAGCACAGATGAAATGGGTGAACGGGTTGATGGTTTGCGCATCGATGATGATCGGTCCCGACGTCCGGGGAGCGGACTCCGGCTCGAATCTGGACGGGATCCGGTGGTTGATCGGACAGTGGAAATGTGTGACCGGCACATCGGTGACGACGGAGGTCTGGGTTGAAGCGAGCAGCCGGACGTTTGAGGGGAGGGGGGAAACGCGATCGCCGGATGGCAAAACCCTCTTGAGTTCCGAGACGCTGAGGTTGGTCGAGATGTCCGGAGAGGTGTTCTATCTGGCCAAGGTCGCGCACAATGCGTTTCCGACACCTTTCAAGCTGATCGAGTCTTCCGGGACGCGCGCGGTGTTTGTCAACGAGACGCATGATTTTCCGAAACGCATCGAGTATGTGCTCGAGGCGGACGACCGGCTGACCGCACATGTGTCCGATGGAGGAGGAAAAGGATTTTCGATCGCGTTCAGGAGATAGCGGGTGGTCGATTCTGACTTCGAATCCGCAGCAGGTGGATCGCTCCGGGGATCACCGATATCATCGCAATCGCCATGATCACGATATAGAAGTTCTCCTGAATGAATTCGAGATTGCCGAACAGGTATCCGCCCACAAGAAACACCATGATCCACAATGCGGCTCCGACCAGATTGTAGGTTACGAATCGGCCGTACCCCATCCGGCCGATCCCCGCCACGAAGGGAATGAACGTCCGCAATACCGGCATGAATCGCGCCATCACGATCGACGTGCTACCGTATTGCCTAAAAAATCGATGTGTCCGTTCGAGTTGCTCGACCTTGAAAAACCGGGCTGATGTTTTCCGGAACATTCTAGGTCCGAGATAATAACCGATATGGTAATTGGAAAAATCCCCCAGCACGGCCGCCGAGAAAAGAAGTGGAATTAGAAGCTCGATTCTGAGATGTCCGCCGGACGCCGCCAGAGCGCCAACTGCGAACAGGAGCGAATCGCCTGGGAAGAAAGGCGTGATCACCAGACCGGTTTCGGCAAAAACGGTCAGAAACAGAATCAGATACGTGACGGCACCGAACCGGTCGACGATGGCGTTGAGATGCGCGTCGAGGTGAACCACCACATCGAACGCCTCCCGGATCAACTCGAATGACTCCATCCCTCAGTGCCTCTGTTCAAAGTGCCCCGGGAACGCCAGATAGAGCATCTCACGCAAGTGCGACTTGAGTTCATACCATGTTCGGATCCGGGTCAGCCGATGAAACAGATAACCGCCTCTGAGATAGAACCGGCGGGAGGCCTGATTGCGGTAGAAAAGCGCCTCATCCGCCCGCATATGTTCGTTTCCCATGACCGAATAACTCCCGGACTGGTCCATCGGTTCCAGGCGGTCCGGTATCCACCCATTCCGGATAGCATCCTCGCGCAACCCGGTTCCCGGTCGGGGCACGGGGACATTGAAGGACGCGAAATCGAGGCCGATCGAGGCGGCATACTGTCCGATTGTATCGGCTTCCTTCTTCGTCATTCCCGGCAATCCGACCACGAACGTGCCGACGGTACGAATCCCCTCCTCCCGGCACCATTTTACCGCATCCCGGATACGCTCAGCCGAGAGACCTTTGTGTGCGGCGTCGAGATTCGCGTCGTTCGTCGATTCGACTCCGAGCGCGATCGTGTGACATCCGGCCCGTTTCATAAGTTTGAGCAGCCCGGGCTCGATCACGTCCGCGCGACTGAAGCAGATGAATCCCATCCGGTAATCCCTCCGGATCATCTCCTCCAGCAGACGTTCGGTCCGCGCGCGATCCGCGCCGAAGGTCTGATCGTCGATATAGAGATCCTGGAATCCGAGTTGCCGGATTCGATCCAGTTCCTCGATCACATTCGGAATCGCTCGGAGTTTGAACCCGAGCTGTCCGATGGCGCAGAAACGGCAGTGGTGCATGCAACCGAAATCCGTCAGGATCGTTGCGAACGGAAACCGTCGCACGAACGGATACCGGTAACTCTGGTTCGGGAACATCTCGTGCCGCGGGATGTCGATGGTGTACTCCCCGCCATTCCACCGCGGCGCTTCTCCGTCGATGATCGTATCCGGTCCGGTTCTGTAGACGACATCCGGTATCGGCTCGCCGCTTATGAAACGTGCGCTTGGAGCCCATCTGTCGAGGAGTTCGAGGACGGATCGCGAGGTAAAATCCAGGAGGGCGGCATCGAGAAACGGGATGGTTGCGAGTCTTTCCGCAGGACGCTCCAGGAACAGCTCCCCGGTGGCGATGCAGGCACAGCCGAGTGTCTGCCTGAATTCCGAGACAAACTCGAAATCCTCGGGAAAAGACACCACCCCGGTCAGAAAGATGATCGCATCCGGTCGATAGACATGGATCGCCGTTCGGGTCGATTGCGCGGTCCATCCTGCCGTCATGGCGTCGATCACGAGAATCTCGTGGCGCACATGCAGCGTACCGCTGAGCATCAGGAGATCGAGCGGGTGATAGAGATACTGCGCTTTGGACACTTTGGAGCAGTAGTAATCCCTCACATAGATCCGGCGGCCCGGCGGGTTGAGCAGGAGAACCTTCATTCCCACTCCCTTGACGTCGATCGTTCGCGCTGGTCCAGAAGCAGAAATAGCATGAAGAGGATTGCGGGGAGGCTTCCGGTGAAAAGATATAGGGTTTCACGGGTCCAGTTCCAGGAGCCTTCGAAGAAGTAAAACGGGGAGGGGAGCGTCATGATCAGCCAGATCAGCAGGTAGCGCAGGCGGCCGGTCATGAGGAACGCAAGACAGACTCCGGCGTTGAGCAGCACCTGATGATGCTGCCAGACGTGGGCATATCCCAGGAAATAGATGGCGATCCACAGGCAGATCGAGCGCACCGGATGGAAGCGTCCCCATCGAAACGTCAGCAGAAGCCCCCAGAGGATCATCGCGACGGAGAGAATGCGGACCAGCCAGTCCGAGAAGAAAAACCGGTACAGAAAATTCTGGAACCCGTAGTTACCGGGACTGGTGACCATTTCCTGCCCGAACGCCCAGCGGACGAACAGCATCATGTCGGCCGGGTGGTAATAGAAATACGCCGCGCTGCCCAGAATGGACAGAATCAGTCCGGGAAGCAGGACGCGGGTTTCACCCAGGCGCAGGAGAACCGGTGCGAAGAGCAGTGAAATCGGTTTCGTGATCAGGGTCAGCAGCCACGCGATATGTGCGAAGAGCCGGGGCTGCGTTTCGAGGATCCATGCGGACAGAACCATCGTGCCCGTCATCAGGATGAAGGTAGTCTGGCCCATGTAGAGTTCGAGATACCACGGGAGGAAACCGAGCCACATGCCGGCGGCTACAAGCGCTCGGTCCAGGTTGTCGCCAGCGATCCGGAACGACAGATACAAACAATATACCAGTGCGATTTCATGCACCACCGTCCAGAACAACAACGCATTCCAGGGTTCGAACAGTGTCAGGATGTATCCGATCGTGAACGCGAACGGCGGAGGGTATCGATTCGGAGGATGGAATGGTGTTCCCGAGGACAATTTCGGAAGCGAGCCATTCTTATCGAGATATGCCGGGTTGCTCTCGTAAATCGTGATCCCCCGTCGCGCATCTTCCCCGGATTGGTACAACTGGAAAAAATCCCCGCCGGGATCCGTGTTGTTAGCGTCCCGAAGGAAAAAATCCAGTCCCGAGTTCGATGTCTTGCGGTCCGGTATCTTGAGCAGCGCCTTGGAGGAGGTCTCACTGCTTTTCATCGCGCGATACCGCTGCTCGAAATACGGCATTTCGTGATCCCGAAGCCAACTAAATCCCCCGCCTTTCGCCCAGTGCATCGGCCGCTGTGACGGCGATTTGACGGGCGACCAGCCCGGCGGGACGAGCGTCATTTTGAAGTGAGCCGCCAGGTTGAGCAGCATTCCGATATGCACAACCAGGGCGAGCGCCAGAAACAGGTAAACAACGGTGCGTTTGAAGGTCATCATGGCAGTATTCTACCTCGTGAGGCGAGCCATTGCGAACAGGGATGTTCCGAAAGGAAGCCCGATCCGGACAGCCCATCGCGCTTCGAATGCGAGCCATCGGGACATCCATCCGTTCCAAGGCTCCGCCAGATCCCGGATATCACTTTTCGCCTGCCCGGAGGGTGCGATCAGGCGATCCCGGAGCGATTCGACTAATAGCGGAATGAACAGGCATGCATAGCCAAATCCGATGAAATCGATCGAGAATCCGGTCTGTTCGAGCAGAGCGACAAGTGAACGTCTGGAATAGCGGCGCAGGTGCCCCAACTGATTGTCCCGGTGACTTCGGAGAAAGGGATGCGCCGGAACCGAGATCAGGAAGCGCCCTTCGCTCGTCAGAAGACTGCGGATGGAGCGGACCACGAGACGATCGTCGGGGACATGTTCGAGGCAATCGAAGGCGGCGACCAGGGAAAAGCGATCGGACCGGAATGGAAGCGCTTCAGCCGATGCCCTCACCAGCATATCGGCATGTGATTTGCGTGCGAGCACAATGGCGTCCGGAGATGGTTCCAATCCGATCGGGATTCCGTACTGTCGCAGAAACGGAAGAAGCGTTCCCGCTCCACACCCCAGGTCCAGAATGAGTCCTCGGGGAGATTCCGGGGGAGTGCCGAGGAGTTCACGGAGCAGACGACGTTTTCCCGCGTACCACCAGTATCGGTCTCCCGTTTCTTCCATCCGTTTGAAAGTGGCGCTGTTCATCGTCCCGATCATACCCTGTAATGCATGTCCCGCCAAGAGTTTTGACTTTGATGACCCGAACTGACAGAATAAATCCTCCTCGGACCGTCCAAGGAGAGGTACCCGCCATGCCCGATACATCGATCAACCGCCCGATTCGCTCACTTGTCATCCAGATCATCGAGTTTTTTTTCGTCGCCTTCATTGTCCTGACACCGTACTGGTATAGTCTCGAGTCCGAGTTCGTCCTCGATGATCACGCATTGATCCGACTGAATCCGCATTTCGAAGCCGATGGCATTTATCGCAAGTTGCTCCTCGGAGATTATCTTGACCACTCCGGCGCGAACGGCCGGAGCCGCTACTGGCGTCCCGCCGTACGACTGAGTTTCCAGCTTGATTATCTCCTGGCCGGTAAAAGCCCGTTCGCCTTTCACCTTGTCAATCTCATCCTGTTCGGTCTTATCGGTGGTCTTTTCTACACGCTTCTCCGGAGGATGTCATCAAACCGGTTCGCTGCGTTCATCGGCACGCTTCTGTATGCATTTCACCCCGCAAGAACGGAATCCGTCGTCTGGATATCGGGCAGAACCGATCTGATGATGGCGCTCGGCGTTTTAGCGGCGGTGATCTGCTATCAGAAAACCACCGCCGATGGAAAATGGCGTATTTTCTGGGGTTTCCTGATGACGGTTTCGGCTGTTCTGGCCGTATCGTCAAAGGAAACCGGCGTCATGCTGCCGGCGATCGTGATTCTGAGCGCACCGGTCATGGCATGGCGACACAAGGTCGCGGCATTCTTTCTCGCACTCCCGTCCCTCCTGTATCCGATCCCGAAATACCTGTCGGTTCATGCGCTCGGGAGCTGGCACAGTGCGCATGTCGAACCGATGCTCGTTCCCGCGCTGGCTCTGAAGACCATCGGATACTATGCGAAAATCGTGTTTCATCCGGTCTGTCTGAACACCGAGCACTGGTTTCCGTATCCCGTGTCCTATCTGGACAGCGGCGTTCTGACCGGATTCGGATGCACAGCCGCTCTAGCATTTGTGCTCTGGAAACACCGAGCCGATCCCCTCATCCGTCTCGGCGTTGCATGGTCCGCGCTTTCCCTCTTCCCACATCTCAACATCATCCCCATCCCGAATCTCGCGGCTGAACGATTCCTCACCTCCCCTGCGTTCGGATTGTCGTTGATTGCGGCGGGTTGGCTGGCGAAAACCATGCGTAGCGGATCGAAATGGGTATCGGTTCCGGCAGCGTTGATCCTCTGCGGAACGAGCCTGGTGTGCGGGATGCTGGCGTATGATCAGACGGGGTATTGGGAGACCGACGAGTATGTGGTGGCGCGGGCCGCGGAATGCGGTGAGTCGGCTCGGGCGAAGTACTGGCTGGGGAGCAGGTTGATGTCCGAGAAAAAACCTGAGGAAGCACTGGCGGCATTTCGGCTGGCGGCGGATCGCGAGGAAGTACCGACGGTCATCGTCAATTACAATGTAGCGCTTGTGGCCGTCCAGAATAAGGAGTATTCGACCGCTGAGCTGTATCTCCGAAAAGCGCTCGGGATCGATCCGAATCATCTGCAGGCCGGGTTGACGCTGGCGGAAACGCTGCTGCGGCAGAACAAGATTGATGAAGCGGCTGTGCAGGCGGAGGGGATCCTGCAGCGACGCGGCGATGAGCCCGTCGCGCATCTCGTGCTGGCGGAAATCGCGGCGCTGCATCGACAGGATGTCGAAGGGGCGAGGAGGCATCTCGAGGCTGTCGTGGCGAATCCGAATGCGCCGGCACCGCAGAGGGGTTATGCGCAGGCGCGGTTGGACGCAATGAAAACGCCTCTGTAGCTTGACGGTTATCCGATCTTTGACAGAAGACCGTCGAGATACCGGGATTTGATCTGCTGACTGGCCAGAAGGCGCTTGATCGGGGGCAGCTTGAAGATGACCCCGAAGATGGCCGCCAATGCTCGATGGTTCCAGAGTGCCTGGTTGTCAAAGATCAGATTCTGCAGGCAACCGCGCTCGATGGCCATGACCACGATCCGATGTGTCGAGTTGACCGGCGTGATGACACGGCGCGGACGTGAGACCAGCGTGATCGCCTGCCGGGAGCATTTCCGGACACAGATGCCGCAACCGAGACACAGGTCTGCGTTGATTTCGGCGCATGTCGTCGCGGCGCGGTTCTCCTCACGCGGAATCATCCGGATCGCTTCGACCGGGCATGCCGACGCGCAACGCCCGCAGCCCGTGCATTGCGCAGATTCAATGACCGGGATAAAGTTCGTCGTGTGAATGGGATGGAGCAGCCCGAAGCGTTTGGCTGTTAGCATGGCCTCACAGCAGCACCCGCAGCAGTTGCAGATGAAATTGACCCGTTCGCGGACGTTCTCGCCGAACTGAACCAGCGAATGATCATAGGCACGGGCCAGCAGGTCCATGCATTCCGATTCATCGATCGACCGCGCATGTCCGTGCCGGATCAGCGAATCCGCCGTGGTGTTGAACGTCATGCAGATTTCCATCGGCGCGGTGCAGGCTTTCCCGAGATGCTCCATTTTGTGACGGCAGTAGCAGAGACTGACTCCGCGGTGCGAGGCGGAGCGAATCACGTGAGACGCGCGTTCGTAGTCCAGGACGACGAGCGCATTATCGGCTGTGAGTGACGGTTCATGGACGAAGGTGCGTCCGAGTTGGGTATCACCGCGAGTGAACAGGTCCAGGATGAAGGCATCTTCGACATTGAGATACTGATAGAAGAGTTCACTGAGGGTCTTCTGATCGATATCGCCTCGGGTGCGCATCAGGGAGAATTCGAAGAATCCGGCCATGGGCGGGGGCAGCGCATACAGCGTGTCGTCTTCCTGTCTGATGTCCACGAGCAGGGCTCGACCGGCAAGGTCATCGAGAATCCTGCGGGTTTCGGGCAGCGGCAGCTTCCAGATGGAGGCGGCTTTTTTTGCATCGAAGGGGCGGATAGGGAGGAGTGCGACGCGACCGGCGTCCTGTTCGGTCATGAGAATCGAGAGGATCCTGAAGAGCGCATCGGAAGGAGGCGCGCCTTGCGGGAAGCGGTTGAGTCGTTCGACCAGGCGAGAGTAGCCGGATGTGAGATGATGGTGAGCCATGCACGAATCATATGGGTTCACGACTCAAATAGCAATGGAGTACCGGATTCAAACAATGTAGACAAAATGAAACATTTTTTTCCAATACTTCGATTGATTGTAACATGTTGTTTTTTGTGCTATATTCTATTCAGGATTTGCATTGAGGGCATGCAGCATGCAAAGGAGTAGGATCATGAAAAGCATATCAATCGTTTGCTTTATGGCCGTTATCGCCACGATGACCGGCGCTCAGGTCGGTTGTCCGGATGATTCGATTTTATCGCAGCCTCCGGAAGGGCCGCATGGTTCCTGGCAGATGACGATCAGCGATCATTCTGCTGATCTGTTTGCATTCGAGCGCTTCTCGGATGTCGATCACTCAATCTGTGGTGTGGAATGGTGGGGGTTCGAGCTGAGCGCGGACACCCTGGCCGACTGTATCAAGGTATCGCCCTTCGATGTGGAATTCTATCAGGATGACGCGGGACACCTGGGTGAAAGCGTCGCGGTGCGCACGGGAATGCCTCAGCGCAATCCCACAGGGTATTACTATGATTCACAGGAGTTGATTCATTATTCCCTGAGTTTTGCCGACTGCGTGAATCTCGAACAGGGCTGGATCTCGATCCGGTCACAATCCGATGAAATCCATCCGGATTGTCGGTTTTTCTGGGTCAGCAGTTCATTCGGAGACGGCCAGGCACTCAGGTCGAAACCGGAAGGATCCCCCGCCGAAATGCCGGTATGGGAGATCGGCCGGACGTTCTCTCTGAATCAGCACTATGCCGGCACCTTCACCGATCCTGAAGCCTGGATCGAAGGATCCGCCGACTTCAGCTTCACGGGTTGCACGGCGACCGTCACGGCAGTCGGGATCGAGGATATCTGCGGTGTTCCGCAATCCGTTTACTCACTGGATCTGTGCGGGGGATGCCAGAGTGTCATCACGGGTCATGTGACGCTGCACAATATGGAAGAACCACTCGAGACCGATACCCGTCTCACTCAGATCGACGTCCAGGCCACCGCATGGGTCTCGACAACCGATCTCAATCCGCGCGCAATCCACCTCATCATCCAGGCGCGCGTCGAACTGTTTCTGGACGATGTATGGACGGATATCGGCATCGTTTCTCTCGATATGCGGGCAGAGGGCTGCCCCTGCATTTCGGATTTTCAATGGCCGCTTACGGACGGACAAGCCTGGAATGCGGACACCGAGTTCCACATCACCGGGACGACAATCGCGGATCTGATCATCGACGGTGTTCTGCTGTATGAAGAAGGAACGTACGATGAAACCATCGGCATCAATTACGATGTCTCGGTCGAAGGAATGGAACCGTCTCTGGGATGCAATGCCTTCCGGGTGGAATCCGTCGATACGTTCGGAACCGGCAATACGATGGTCTCGTATTTCTGCGAAAACTGGGGGTGGTATGCCGAGAAAACCATCGATGACATGGTCTATCAGAATCTGTTTGCCGACGAACTGAGGTGGGAGGTGATCGGCGAATCGGAGCTTCTGTTTTCCGACACGGACTATGACCTGGCGCTCTGTCTGACCACCGTGTATCCCACTGCGACGCCGACGGAAACCCCGACATCACCTCCGATACCGACCCCGACGGCCACTCCGCTTCCCGTTCCCGCAACAGGCACGACAGGAATCTCGATCATGGTGATCCTGTTCTCGGGGCTCATCATCCACATGATGGTCTCCCGTCGCCGATCCTGAACGATCCCAATCGGCGTCGCGCCGGTTGATGCTATCCGC
>Ga0302253_1001518_pt1 | contig 13668 bp, 20 predicted proteins | sample AAG_RA_Trp_MG_FD_193537 | JGI IMG/M metagenome (GOLD analysis project Ga0302253, IMG submission 193537) | Enriched activated sludge microbial communities from anaerobic digester in WTTP, New Holstein, Wisconsin, United States - AAG_RA_Trp | ecosystem: Engineered > Bioreactor > Anaerobic >...
AAAAAGGAGAACTGCTCCTTCTGCTCATTTACTCCAGGCAGGGAAACAAGATTGCCAGATTTGGTAGTCTCCTCCAAAACTTTGATTCGTTCAATCAAAGCGGCAACCGCTTCATCATATCCAGCAAGCTTTTCACCATAACTGGTGAATTGGGTATCAATAGCCTGTTTCTGGCTATCAATTGCTGCTAAAACATCTTTCAGTGTCACTTCCATAGTAAAACCTCCTTAGTTATTATATAATTCATCTTTCTCTTTTTAAAGAACATTGACCTTATAGGCCTGTCCTATCTCATATATATCCAAGTATAAAAGAACTTAGATAAATATTCAACCATTATTTTACCTCCTTGAATCCTGAAGTAAGATTACTTACAGCATCAAGAAGACTTTTTACTGCCTTGTCATCGGCTTTCTTGTCATTGGTCAAAACGTCCTCTACATATGAAATCCCCACAGCCTTGATAAGATCACTTATAAGAACCTCCTTATCCCCAACTGTGGTTGTTTTATCCTCTACAATAGAAGTAGTCTCACCAAGGATGAGCTCACGTAAAGAATTAATTGACTCCAAAACAACAGCTTTAATCTCTTCTATACTGTGCCTAATTTCGTCCTGTATGGCTTGCCGAATTTTCTCTTCAATATTGACTTCAATGAGTTCACTTTCCTCGCTCTCGCCACTGGGCGTTCCCTTTCCTTCCAAACCGACGGGATTGCCTTCAATGGCAAGTTCTTCCGATATATTCTCATGTTCTTCCCCCTTCTCAAGTTCTGTTTCTTTTTCAGCAGAAGTTACTTCTGCTTCTTTTTGGTCGACTTCTTCGTCTTCGATTTTTTCATGATCTTGTTCTTTGATGAAATTATCATATTGGGTATTATCTCCTTTCACTAAAAATTTTGTGTTAACATCCAATGCTTGATCTATATCAAACATCTCGTCTTCTGTGAAAGTATCGTGAGCTTTGGTAACAAGGTCCCTTTCAATAGAACCATCCTCAAAGGACATTTTCATCAGAGCACTTGGATTCGCTGGAATGGTAACCTGACTTGTTTCGAGAAGCTCTACATCAGTATATATCCTGATAGGAAGCTTCTTGTTCTTTTCCCATTCATCATAAGGAAGTGATTCAAACTCGTGAGCAATAAAACCAACACTAAAGGCTGCAATACCTTTTTCTGCAAGTTTAAATGCCCAGTCAGCTTCAGGATTACCTTCATTTACAAAATACTTTGCACGGCCTACCAAAGCATCCTTTTCAACCCAAACCTTTTCCCACATTCCTATCTGGTTTCTTAATCCACGATATTCATGCGAGGATAACAATACTGGATGCTTTTTAAAGGTTCCAAGCCGTTTCTTCCAAGCTTCGGCTTTAATGACTTCATCATACCTGTCTTTTGTTTCATCAGACATCACAGCATCAACGGTAAACCGATCCTTATTTACTGCACGAATAGCTCCAGTAAAAAACTTTCTTATGTGGTTCATACTTCCTCCTTCTTTCTAATTGGAATGGTAAAACATCTACAACCAATAACCTCCTCCGGTGGTGCAGCCATATCTCCTGGATACCTAAGAGTTATGTCTGATTTAAAAGAATTACCAATTGGTACAATTTTACTATCAAGTTCATAATGAGAAGACCTGCTTCGTTCGTCTGAAAAAGAAATCCACTGGTGCAATCTAATCCCTTCTTTAACCATGGTTATAACCCTCGCTGTTGATAAAAGAGTTGAAGATTCTGTTCGGGCTATGATTAAAGAACGACCGCTGATTGAATTATATACAATTCTCAAACGGTCAAGCAATTCAGGGGAGGATTTCTTTTGACCATCTACCGCTTGGACTACCTTCTTTTTCATTGTTTGTACAATAGAAGCTGGAATCTTTCCTAAACGTGTGGTAAGGTAATCCTGGTAATCTTTATCCTCTTCCGGAAATGTATATGAAGAAAGACCAATCTCCTCAGCAACCATCTTACTTCCTTCTTTCATAGTTATAGTATAAATAGGTAAGAATGAAGTAATCAACCTTTTTTCTTCTTCCTCAAATACCTTATTCAAAATATCATTTGTAAATAAAGGTAGTCCAAGAACACGTTTCCGCTGGTCAAATACAAATTTCCTCATCTTACTTTCAAACAGTTTCTCCATTGGAGTTTGAACAGATAAATACCGTTTACACAAGAGTACCCTATAATCCTGTGTAACTTTTTTATCTGTATCTGAATCCGTATTCTCTGAATCTTCTGCTGGGGGAAGTGCTGTTGGAACAGCCTTTGGTTCATTTTCAATTAAATTTGTTATTGGAGCATCATTAAGTTTCTTCCAAGCAACATCACCCCAAGGAACATCACCAAAACCTAAACGCAACCTTCTATTTATAGCATTAATAGGCCAACCCATTTTCTCTAAATTTTGTGCGATAACAACCTTCTCCCCATAAGCATCCATTAAAGGACCAACGGTAGCAGTGTCAAAAGCCCCCCATTTTTTATTACTCTTTAATTTAGAAAAGAATTTTGACCATAAAAAGCCTTCAAAATAGGTTAACTTTGGGACAAGGCATTCTTCCCAAAAAACTTTATAAGCTGTCTTAACACCTTCATAGCTTTGTATGTACTCATAAAGCCCCATAACAACAGCATTGACTTTATAAGCACCAAAGATCTCTTCTCTGGTTAACTGCTTCATTGCTATAAAATCCATATCCCTTTGACTAATTCTTGCTTCTGTGAATTTAGCACCTTGATCAAGAATAGCAATTCTGTGAGCTTTATCTGCCCCCATATGCCTATCTTCAAACTGGGCTAAAATCCTGTTAAAAGAATCGTCGTCTAAATCTTCAGGGAAGGTGATAAAACCGCCAACATTAGCGCCTTCCTTAAAAAAGTTGTTATTATAAACACTTGATAAATAATCTTGCTCTACTGTTAAGGTTAATGCCTCAAGAGTAGAAAAGCCCCTTATGTCGTTGTAAGGGTTAAAATGTTTAAATTGAAGAACTTCCCACAACGCAAGCGGTACCTTTTCTTTGCCTGGTATACAGTAATACCAACCAACAAGTGCTGTTTCTTCTTTATTATAAGCAGGCTTAAACCTATCTGGGTCAAATACCCAAATCTCCTTAGGTATCTCGGTAATGTTGTCACGTTTTATTATCCAAAAACACTCTCCCCTTAATTCTAAGAAGGTAAAAGTAGCTTCAAGAAGTGTTTCTTGAGCCATAAAAGGGTTTGGATTCGTAAACAATTCATATAACGGACCAGACTCAACAATATTCGGGTCATTTTCCTCACCTTCATAAAGTCTAAAAGGCAGACGTGCTACGTTCTGTGCAATTAAACTTATAGAAGAGTAAACCCAACCAACTTGTGCATATGGTCGTTTAACAACAGTTTCTTTCCATTTTAAAGCCTCAGATAAAGATTGAAAAAATCGCCAATCAGATCTTAACAAAGAAAGGGCTGACTTTTTAATTAAAGGTCTTATCTGATCCTTCTTAGCTATAACATTAATAGCAGAAGAGACAAGAGCATTTAACATAATGCCTCCTTTAAGGTAACCAACGTACCTTAAAATTCATTTTACTTTTAAGATGTGTGTATATCGCATATCTTCTTGCTGACATAAGATGATCCTGAAATTCCACAGGCTCATCTATAACACGTTCATTTTTATCCACCTTCCAGCTGTATGTCCTAAGCTCTCGAATTAATTCGGAGCTGGAGCTGAGAATATGGCACTTAAACCGTTTAACAAAATCAATACCATCAAGAACAGATTTTTTAGAAATCTTTGCATTGTAACCAGAGGATTTTAACTCCTGAATTTTGTCAGGTTCTGCTGAATCACAATAGATCGGGACTCTTTTGTGTTCCTTCGGAATGAGTAAATCCATTTCTCTAATAAGGTCCTTTACAGTCATTCCACTATTATATATTAATTGTTCCTCCCACACCTCCAATCCCTTATAAGTAATACGTTCAAGTGCCATCGGATCATTAAAACCAAAGTCTAACCCATATATAACCTTTGCTCCTTCTATCTTCTGTGGTATAAAAGGAACAATATCCCAATTCGTATATATTTGATGTTCTAACCTACCCCATTCACCTAAAGCATAAATACGGTAAAAGTTAAAATCTTGATCAATTAACCCTTCAAGAATTGCTACATATTCAGGAGTCAAGAATGGGTTATCTTTATAAGTAGAAACTATTTCTTGTACCCCACCTTTACCTTGTTTAAATTTATTTTGTTCTTTTTTATCAGCTAAAAGTTTAGTTTTAATCCAATGATATTCATCAATGGGGTTAAAACTAAGAATCATCTGATTCTTTTCTCCCGGAAGAACTCCTGCACTTAACCTGGTACGAAGGAGTAAGAATTCAGAATAGTCAAAGTCAGTTGCTTCTTCTATCCAAATGTAATTCCATTCAGTCGATTTAATTTTTTCAATATCATCAATACTACCAAAATGAAGGTAATTGTTATTATAAAACCAATTCATTCCTACCTTTTCTTCACGAACAAAGGACATCATTTTAAAAGATTCTAAAACTTCCTTCATTGTTTGATAAACACTTAAACGTAAAGAAGGTAATGATCGTCTAATGATAAGAAATTTTTTGTTTTTCTCTTTAAAAAACTTAGAAAGAAAAAATTGGGCAATAGAATAGCTTTTACTGGACCTTGCACTCCCCCTGTTTACAATAATCTCAGCAATGCTTTGTATATTTTCGTAGAAGATTCTTGTACCATAAACATCTATGATATGCTTTTTTTGTTGGAGAATGGCAGGGTCAGTCTTATGTAAAGTCTGCTCTGCCATTCTCTGAATATTTGCAAATGCAGCACTGTCCATTACTTACAGATCTCCTGTACAGTTAAAGTCCAAGTTCGATACGTTTCGTAATCTTCAATAGTCATACATCGAACCTTTAAAGGACCTTTCGGTGTGTCTATTATTTTTTCGGGACTCCAGCCATTATTTAACTGAAGAACCGGAGCCTTTCCACACGTCCCCTGACCCAGAAGGCACCCCTGTACCATCATCCCGCTTGTCAGCAAGACGATTATACATAGAATCAACTTTAACCTGCCACTCCGCATTACATTTTTCATAACCTTTTTTCTCCCCAATGGTTTGCATTTTCTTGCCAAACCAGATAAGGAATCCGATTATGGCTAAGATTAAAGCTAGATACAAATAGACTGTCATTTTGCACCTGTGCTTTCCGTTGTGTTACCAGTTAAACCAATGCCTGGTATTTTGCTAACCGCAGCCAAGGCAATTTCCTTTGCCTTCTCTTCTGTAAGGGCAGGGAATTGCTCTTTCAATTTCATAATAACAGATGCCAATTTTTCTGTCCCTTCCAATTTATCACCACCATCTTTAACAATCTTGGCCGCAGCCTCCTCAGCAGAACGTACCAATCGTTCGGCTACATTCATTATATACTCTTCCTGTTCCTTTGAAAGTGCGACACCAAACTTTGCCAGGACCTTTTTCACAAGTAACACAAATAGCAAAGCCAGAGCGGTACCGAGAATTGGTGTAACATAGTCTTCAAAAATAGACTTGAAGACATCTCCCATGGTCGTAGCTTCCTCTGCTAATACTAACAAAGGAAAAACAACCATTAAAACAAACATAAAAACAAACAAAATTTTTTTCATAAATCCTCCTAAGTTAATGCCAGCTTTAAAGCTGTCATAAATAATAAACAGGCAAAAAAGCCTGCTATGAAGCCAAATATAAAACAAAGAACTTGTTGTTCTCTTTTAGCGAAAAACTGTTTAATATTAAACATTATGCTTTGCTCCTGTCAAACTCAAAATGAGGATAGTCTGGAGATGGTTTAAATCGAGCCCCTGCTATAAGACCAAGATATTCACCACAGGAAGCTGCTTCTTCATAATCTGGAATATTATCTTGATCTATATCTGCTTTTACATCCCAAACAGCTTTCCCGTTTTTTAAAATCACGATATCAAAAGCACAGCCTTTGCCTGCCCACTCTGGATGTTTTGTACATAAAGGGTCGTTTGGTTGCAATGCTAAATGGCGACTATTCATTGTCCATGTCACACGCTTTTTGTTTTGAAGGTTGGTAATAGATGGCAACCCTGCTTGTGCCCTTAAATTATTAACAACATCTAAAGGCTCTCTCCCTTGGGCATATAAAGCCTTTTGTTCAGCAAGAGTTCGTACAGTGCTTGTTACAATAAAGTCAATATTCTTTTCATCCATCCCTATACGAAATTGATGAAAAAGAATTTGTAGTGGAGGTATTAAATCATCAATATTTCGACTTCCCATTTTCCTTTACCCCTTTCTCAACCGTTTTTAATTTTTGGTTAATCTTTTCTAAAAAGTCATTATTTAGATTAGATACAGTTCGGTGGGTTGTAATTTGTTCAGAAATAATTAAAAGAGAGTCTTCTATCTTCTTCCATCTAATATTATCTGTTTCCTTTGTTGCTTTCTGCCATAAAAAATTACCTAAAGTAGCACCAAAAGAAACAAGAATAACACAAAGGCCTACAATAACTTTATTTTTTAATCGATCCTGTAATGTCATTACTAAACGTTCAAGTCTTTGATTTTTTTCGTTAACCAAACGTTCAAGTGTTTGGTTTTTCTCATTTACAACAATAACCAAATCCTGTGTCTGTTGGTTTGTTTCTTTAATTAATGTGTCAAGCCGTTCATGGACACGGGATAACTTTTTGTCTGTTTCCGTTGTAAAGGATTCTATTGTAACTTCTATTGTATCAACTCGATCAAGAACAACCTGATGCATTTGTTCATGCATTTTTTCAGTCTGCTCATGCATTACTTTACACGTTTCCTTCGTTTGAAATAGCTTGGTACAATCTGTAATGTCTTTAAAATCCATATCATTCTCCATAAAACCAATGTTCGTTGATAAAGTTTATCAAAAGGAGAATTATAACTATAAATAAAATTCCAGAAACAAATCCAAGAAGATATAAAAGCATGAGTCCTCCTTTTAGAAGGATACTTTTAACATGACTGTTACCCTTGTAATATCAGTACAAGAGTCAACATTAAATCGTAAAGTATCTCCTGCTGATAACAAAACTGAAGACCAATTTGTCAATGTAAGTGCTTGTCCTTTCACATCAGAAGAAATAGTTGGCTTATTGCCACTAACACCGGGCATTGAATCATCAACCGTAGGTGGGTAATTGGTATATGAATCCTTCCATATGTCAATAACAATGGACCCGACCTGATTGGCAAGAACAGTCCATCCTAAAATAGTAAGGTCATTGTTAATAATAAGATCACCAACTATACCTGGTATTATTGCAGAACCGTTCCCATCTATAATAAAAGGTAAATCAAACGTTGAAAGGCCAGGACCAGTCATTCCCTGTATCCCTGTTACACCTTGTGGTCCTACCGCCAGCAACCCTTCAAGGATAACATCAATTTGATCTGCTTCGCTTATCGTTACATCTATAAGATCATTATCTTCTATTGTTACAAGAACTTCATAATACTCACTCATACAATTCTCCCAGTTACCCTCCAAACAATAAGAAACTTACCACGGATGACTGTAAAAATCCTACCTGAATCTGTTCTTACCTTAATATCGTAAAAATATAATCCAAGAGGTAAATTTGCATCTGAAGCACTAACCGGAACAACTGTAATCCCATTAGTTGGATCTGTGTGTGCTGTGACTGTCTTTAAAAGTAAGGCATCAGCATCCGTTTCGTCAGCTGATTCCATTGTCCTTTTTACAGTAAAGAAAACGGTCCATCCAGTAATATCTTTTGCTCCTCCCGCACTATCCTGGAACGTGAGTCGGTAATCCTTTGATGTCCCCTTTACTATTTCCAGTGTCTGTTCCTTCACATTCTCCCCCTTCCAAGGTAAAGTCAACATCCCTTGCATCAGTTTGATTTAGATTAATTGTAACAGAACCTTGAGTCCCTTTAGCCGGTTTAATGTTAATGGCAACAGGTGGCCTCTCACCATCTTCCGCCGTATCCTTCTCCTTCCAACCCCTTCGCCTTCCCTGCGTCTTCAAATGAAATATGACTGCACCAAGATTACCCATGTCCCGAAGGTCCATTAATTTTGCTTCTGATTTGTCCAACTCCGCTTCCTTTTGTTCTAGCAGGCACATCCGCACTTCCTTGTTCTTTTTGGCTATTCCAAAAAACCGCATCCTGCCAATCCCCAGTTCCTCACACACCTTATAGATAACGCCTTTATTCCTTATAATGGCTGTTTTAACGATCTCTGTATCAAGCACAGCATCCTCTTTTGTAACGACGTCTACTTTAGGTGGTTTGTACCGTGGGACAGTTCTTGGATCAAGCCTTTTTCTTCCCATATTCATAGTATATTGTTACACTATAGACAATAAAACAGTCAACCTATATATACGTGGTCCACAGCTACGAATCCGCTGGAAAAAATTCATTTCCACGAATATGTATATAAAAGAATTTCCATAGGATAATTGAATTCGTGGAAATTACATATATTATATAGTATACACCCGGCACCTGAGATATAGTAGTTTAAGACTAAAATAACATTAGCTAAAAACAGTCCCAAATATACTATATAAAGACTATTCAATGTAAAACTGAAGCAGTCCCAAATATATGGAAGTAATCTCAGTTAAAAACAGCCCCGAGTATACGGAGGTGATCTTAGCTAAAAACAGCCCCGAGTATACTATATAAAGACTATTTAATGTAAGATTGAAGTGATCTCAGTTAAAAACAGCCCCGAGTATACGGAGGTGATTATATGTGTTTTACAAAAAAGGTTTTAGTCTGTTACAGTGTATTACACATTTAATAAAAGTCTAATCATTTTATATATTTATACTTCATGGTATAATAATTGCATAGCTTGTGAATAAAGTATTAATACATACATATTAAATAGATATTGCAAACCTATTATATATCATTTATACTTATGCATAATCCTGAATATGGTTAAAATTCACCTATGTATGAAAAGGATAGTACATAGTTAATCAATCGGGATTAAATAAAAAAAGGGAGAAAAAATCATGAAAGAAAAAGAATTGAAAAAAACATCGGTTTACGAAGTGATAGCAGAAATTTGCAACAAGAGAAACGACTACTCTGTGTACTCCAAAGCCTTTCGCTCATACGAGCGAAAGGATACAGCATTTGTAGCGAACAAAAACGATGAACAGAATATTGCTCATTGGTTTTGCCATTCCGCAAACGAATGGCAAAAACTCTATGACACAAACAAGACAGCATTTAAAAACCTTGTAATATCGTTAAAAGGGATAAGTGGCAAAAACAATGAGCTACATCGTATTCAGAGAAAGTGCATTGAGTTCTGCACTTCTGTTCTGAAAGTGGGCAAGGCAAACGTTCTATCCTTCGATAACTTGCACACAATTATCAGGGTATTAGAAGGGAGCAAGAAGAAGGTAGAAAAGAAAAAGGAACAGGTACAGAAGGTAGAAAAGGAAAAGGAACAGGTAGTAGAACAAGAAGCAATGTAAAAGGAAAGAGGACGGGCTTAAAAACCCGTCCTCTTTTTCTCTAATAAAAATCTAATAAAAAGAGGATAAATAAAATGAATAACACTGATAAAATTTTTGATGACATTTTTGAGATAGTCTTACTTGAAAAAATTAAGACTGTCGTTAACGAAGAGGGAGAGGTAGTAACATTCGATGAATTGTTTGACAAAATAATATTACCCATTCTTAAAAAATACAAAGTAAAAGAAGGGATAATAGACATTTAATATATGTTAAACATGTAAATTAATACATGTTTAATATTTTTTTTTATTTTTCCTTCACCTACCACCCACCCACCACCCGTATGTCACCACCACCCACCCACCACCCGTATGTCACCACCAATCGGTCTCCTAGAAGGCTGTGTTTTTATTTCCACGAAGACCGGTCCGCGTATGTCCTATGGTAGTATGTTCCTAGAAGATATAGTCCTGTATGTTCCTGAGGTTGTATTTCCACGAATCCTTCGTGATGGATTATCTTAGGATAAAACCTGCCCCGGGCTCTGTGCCCCGAGGCAGGAAAGGGAGGAGTATTATTCTAACATGTCTTGGAACAGCATACGCTGTTCTCGGACAATTTCATCATACTCCTTAGAACTGCTGGCATAACAAACAGGCTGGATTAACTTCCGGACATCCTCCGGAAGTATCCGGCAGGGGATAGTCTCCCCTTGTATCACTTGATACATATGGCACTCTGAACAGTTTGGCATGTTTGAACCTCCTTTTTTTGTTTTGTTTTTTATGTTTAACATACTACAGTATATAATAATGTACAGTAGCCTACAAATGAATAAGTTAACCTAATCAAGGGTAAATATATCCTTTGGTGTAGGGGTAAAATAGTAATCATCACGATGGGTGAACGTATTCTGAGGTGTGGCTGTGTTAGTGAACGGTGAACGTATTCTGAGGTGTGGCTGTGTTAGTGAACGGTGAACGTATTCTGAGGTGTGGCTGTGTTAGTGAACGTATTCTGAGGTGTGGCTGTGTTAGTGAACGTATTCTGAGGTGTGGCTGTGTTAGTGAACGTATTCTGAGGTGTGAACAAGTTCTCCTCGGTGAACAAACAGTGAAAGGGTTACACAATGGTAACCCGTTGTTTACATTGTTACAGACAGTGTTTTACTAACTGTTTTTCCGTTAAGAACGGTGTCCCGTGTTTGTCAACACGGACTCTTATTTTTTCATCGTAAAATCTTCCCGAATAAAACAGTATGTGAACCGTCTTCGTCTTCTTTGTTAATGTAACACATTCAACCCCATCTCCATATGTTACACGTTTGAGAACTGTCGTCCCGAATTCCTTCACAAACATTACCCGATCCGATTTGACAAGCTGTGCTACTTTTACAATGGGATAATACATTGGCTACCTCCTTTTTTTGTTTTTGTTTATTTTGTACATACTATAGTATAGTATAGCCTATTGTTCTTCGTTACTTAAATACATAGTCTGGTATTACATCCTTCGTGATGAACATACTCCAAAGGATAAACTGTAATCACCTTCTTGGTGAACAACTATATCCTATGAATATACACTCTTCACGAAGGACTAACAATGAACCCCGGGTGGGGAGCCCGGGGTGAGTGGGGTTTGGGGTGGGGTTAAAACAAAAAGATTACAACTAAGGCAAAGGCTATCATTGCTGCCAATTCCAAAGTAGCAATGACGTTTTGAACCTTCACATACTGTAAGTTTAACATTGGCTACCTCCTTTTTTTGTTTTTGTTTATTTTGTACATACTATAGTATAGTATAGCCTATGTTAACCTACAAATGGATAAGTTAGTCTAACCAAAGTAAAAAATAGTCTATCCTTTGGTGTGAGTACGCCCTTCTCGGTGGGCAAGTATTCTCAGGAAATACTATACTGCTGCTTCACGAAGGAAACATATGTATGTGAAACGATTATAGTTTGGAAGGTACTGTTACACTATTTCAATTATCCAGTCAGGAAAGACTGTATACTTACTGCCGACTGCACAGGTACAACGTAAACGGATCCCGTGCTGGAGTAATCTTTGTAACATTCTTTCTGTTACTTTCAGTCTTGCTTTCATTTTATTGCCTCCTTCTTTTTTTGTTTTGTTCTACTATACAACATACACTATTATATAATAGTACAACTACTTACCAAAAATGAATACTACATCCTTCTCGGTGGGAAAATGTAATCTACGAATACACATCCTTCTTGGTGGGAAAATGTATTCTACGAATACGCATTTTCACGAATTCACGGATTTTCACGAATTCACGGATTTTCACGAATTCACGGATTTTCACGAATTCACGAATTCACGAATTCACGAATTCACGGATTTTCACGAATTCACGAATTCACGAATTCACGGATTTTCACAAATCCTTCTCGGTGGGTACTACTTCACCAATACACAATCGGTGAAACATTACTATCTTTATGATGGGGCATCTAGAATCATCTGTCCAGGCCTTAAAGGCAAAAAAAGGGAGCCGGTGTTACCCGACTCCCTGTTTGTTACAGGTTAACGGCTTCTGCTGGTGCTTCCTCCGGAGCTGTTTTCACTTTTGGCTCCTTTGCTTTAGCCTTCGCCGGCTTGCCTTGTTTCTTCAGGTACTCGAGGCCGACTTCCAGAAACACTACGATGTGGTGTTTCTTCTTGTTCTTGTCAAGTGCCTTTCCCTTGTAGGACATCACCATTTTGTACAGCCGCTCAAGGATTACCTTGTTCTCCGGCCTGTAGTTGGACTTGCGGGTAGCGATGTCCTTCACGAAGTGGGAGAAGTTCCAGCGGTCCGACTTTGGATCGATTTTCGCCTTCTCACATTCCTTAGCGAACATGGAACGTGCTTCGGTGTCAGTCTTGGCATCGAGGAAACCGAAATCCTTTATCTTCAAATACTCCTGGTCCATTGTTACATTCTTTAACAGTTCTTTCTTCATAGCTTGTCTCCTTGGATTTTTAGTTTCCCGGTCCGTATTGGACTTCGGGTCAAACAATTTATTTTTCACCTCCTCTTTTTGTAACGTAAACGTTGTTTTGGACTTTGTGTTTAACATGCCTTATTGTAACATAGCCTAAATTAGCCTACAAGTGAAAAAGTTAGCCTTTTCTTACTTTCCAAATACCTTCGTGGTGGCTATTACATATACTATATATAGTATAGTATAAAAACCTCAGGTGTGAACACGCTCTCCTTGGTGAACACTACTATTATATATACTATACACACGCTCTCCTTGGTGAAAAGTGTTATTGGCTATCGCCAATTATCTCCTTTCGTATGTGCTCCACGATGGGTACTTTCACGAATTCGTGGAAATCAAACCCTGGTTCGGTATAAAGATATGACTATAGTAACTGCCTATTTCCACGAATTCACGGAAATCCGTATAATTATATATGTCCCTCCACGATGATATAGATGAATTGACTACCCATTTCCACGAATTCGTGGAAATCAAACCCTGGCCCGGTAACGGAGATGAACGAATTAACTACCCATTTCCACGAATTCGTGGAAATCAAACCCTGGCCCGGTAACGGAGATAGGGCTTACCTGCCCCGTAGATGGCCTTGTTACGGGATCCGACCCATCTTTTCGGGGTTTTTCCACGGGTTCTTTCCACGGGTTCTTTCCACGGGTTCTTTCCACGGGTTCTATATCAACACTATTTATCACCACGGTGTTTTTCCACGGTGTTTTTCCACGGTGTTTTTCCACGGTGTTTTTCCATTCGAAGTATCATTCTTGTATATACTTCCTTATACTACTTTCTAGATTTTTATATCCATTTTTAGAGTCGTCTTTTTCACCCTAAAACCTTATCGTATGTGGGAATGTATCAGGTAACAGTATTCAGTTGTTGGATACATTTGGAGTAGTATACAATTAGTTATGTTTAACGTGTATCAAATAAATAAAATACCTGTTCAGTGTTCTACACTGTACAGTAAAAAGGAGGTGAAAAAAGATGGATATCATAGCATTTCAAAATAGCTTGTATAAAGAAGAAAGAAAACGAGAAGATAGTAAAGAAATCCGCAAAGAAACGCTTCGTTCAACGCACTTCTGCAAGTCAAAAGGAAAGTCAAAAGTAG
>Ga0302253_1001522_pt1 | contig 13635 bp, 12 predicted proteins | sample AAG_RA_Trp_MG_FD_193537 | JGI IMG/M metagenome (GOLD analysis project Ga0302253, IMG submission 193537) | Enriched activated sludge microbial communities from anaerobic digester in WTTP, New Holstein, Wisconsin, United States - AAG_RA_Trp | ecosystem: Engineered > Bioreactor > Anaerobic >...
TGATTCTTGAATATCTGGAAAAATACAAACGAGCCTCACGAGAGGATATCGACCATCTACTCTTGGATATTCTTCCCGGTGTACTCGATGAAAAACAGAAAAAGAATAAGATCCATAATCTTGTTTAAACTATGTCAAAAAAGGATCAAACCATAATCAATCAAGGGACTAATCGAAACCCCGTCTGGGTTCTGTTTAGCTAAAGTTTAGCTAAATCGAGCGTGGTTGTTGCGTCAGTTAAAGAAAATCCCTCTTTTATGTCCCTTGGAGTCGTGTCATGCGAGGTATGAAGAATAAAAATCGCTTCAACACCCAACGGAAACAATGGGAAACAACATTTTCCGAAACGGAAGACCTCTTCGGCGACGCACCCAGCGCGCCGGCAAGGATTGCTGCGGCGCTGTTTAAAAAGGAAGGCGTTGCCAGGCTTCTGGAGCTGGGCGCCGGGCAGGGGCGGGACACCCTCTTTTTCGCCCGTCAGGGCTTTGACCTGACAGCCCTTGATTACTCCGCCGCCGGTTTGAGGACGATAGAGGAAAAATCAAGGCGGCACGACTTCCGGCAAGCCCTCCCCTTCGCCGACGGAGCGTTCGATGCCTGCTACTCCCATATGCTCTTCTGCATGGCATTATGGCATTCACCACGGCCGAACTGGCCTTTATTTCCGGGGAAGTCCGGCGCGTTTTAATACCGGGCGGTCTTCATGTCTATACCGTTCGCCACACCGGTGACGCCCATTACGGCAGAGGCATTCACCACGGCGAGGATCTGTACGAAACGAACGGATTTGTCGTCCATTTCTTCAACCGTGAAAAGGTGGCGGCTCTGGCAAACGGGTTTGAAATCCTCGGCATCGATGAATTCGAGGAAGGCCCCCTGCCCCGGAAGCTGTTCCGCGTCACCCTGAAGAGAAAAGGAGGTTGAGTGCCTTCCCTGGAAGAAGCCATTATCCTGGCGGCAAACGCCCATCGGGGACAAAAAGACAAAGCGGGGGCTCCGTACATTCTCCATCCCTTGCGTCTGATGATGCAGATGAAATCAGAAACGGAACGGATCGCCGCCGTTTTGCACGACCTCATCGAAGATACCGCCTGTTCTCTCGAAGAATTGAGCAAGGCAGGGTATTCGCAGGAAATACTCGACGCCCTCGATTGTTTGACGCGACGTCATGACGAAACTTACAGCGCATTTATCGATCGGGTGAAGGAAAACCCGTTAGCGGTGAAAGTGAAATTGGCGGATCTGGAAGACAATCTGAACATCAAACGCTTTAAAAACATTGCGGAAAAGGATCTCCTCCGTTTGAACCGGTACCTGAAGGCATGGCAATCCTTAACGGATGATCCGCGAACACGATAACGGGTCTGGACGCGATTCCACACCGCTAGATCTGTTTTCACAACGGATCCGGCAAGATGGCCGCGTAAAAACGCCGTCAGGCTGTGATGCCGGGTTTGGAGGCAGTGTCTAAATTACAGAAAGGGTTATTTCGAGCGAAGGTGAGGGGTCTTAATATCCTGAAATGACTTAACTTAAATATTTCTCCCTGTGGTCGGAATGACAAAAATACCGATTGCGACACAGTCTTATTTCTTTCCGGATGTTATCCGTCCGGCATGACGAGCGATTGCAGATAACTCGCCAGGTTAATCTGCCGGTTGGTGATGTTCAGCTTCCGGCGAATGTGTTCGCGATGCCGGTTGATCGTCGCCGTGGAGACACCGCGAAGCTGGGCGATTTCCTTGGTCCGCATACCGTTCCGGATCATGTTGCAGATATTGACCTCCACAGGCGTCAGGGCCCGCAGGTGACTTAAAACCCGGCTTGTGAAAGGAGCTGTAATCTCTTCCAGATTCGTCTTCAATATCTCCAGATACTGGCGTTTACTCTTTTCGACACCCGGTGTTAAGGCGTGCAGAATCGGCATGATTCCTTTCTCGATATTGACCTGCATATTTTCATGAATTCGTTTTTTTTCATCTTCAATCCCGGAAAGAACCGCCCTCAGAGCCGCATTCGCTTCCTGAAGCGCTTTCCTTTCCCGCAAAAGCTGTCTGTTGTTTTCCTGCAATTCCTGCTCGGCCATGATCCGGACGGCAATTTCGCCGATCCGCTGAGCCACTCCCTCCAGTAAAGCCCTTTCCTCCTTGAGAAACGGCCCTTCATCCGCGGCCGGTCTTTCTTCACGATATACGATGACCACTTCTCCTTCATGTTTTCCGCTCACCCGGATCGGCGCGGACTGTTTCCAGGCCGTCCAGACAAATTTTTTACTTTCGAAGGTCTGTCCCTGGAAAACGATCCGTGCACAGGCAACATCCCCATATTGCCAGGAAGGTGGAAGAAAGCGCACCAGGCGCTTCAGAAAGTTTTCCATGGAATCATGGTGGCGTTCCGCCAGACGCGCCATCCCGTATAAACAATTCAATTCCTTGATGCGCTCCTGGAGAGCCTTTTCCACCATATCTCTGCGATTCATCTCAATCATCCCCCTGCGGCTGATATATTCCGGTAACATAAACTGCCTATACCACATAGGCAATTAGAGGGCATTTTAATACCATTTACATTGGAAATGTAACCCATTAATCAAGGGTCCGACAAATCCTTTGATGGCTCAAGGCTGGAAAGATACGATGAACATACGTATACAACCCAAAAAGGTCAACGCACTGCTCCCGACGGATATTCTGTTTCAAACCTCTTACTGGAGCCAGGTGAAATCGCGGCTCGGGTGGAAACCGGTGGCCTTTGATTTTACCTCGTCGACGGGCCAGGAGGGCGACCTTCTCGTCCTGCTCAAATCACTCGGTCGCGGTTTTAACGTCGCCTATGTTCCCCAGGGACCCGAGTCGGAACCCGATCCGGAAAAATACGGCCCTTTTCTCGAAGAATTGTCGCAGGCCCTGATCGAACAGCTGGATTCCTCCGTTACCTTCATCCGCTACGACCTGCCATGGGAGTCGCCCTATGCCGCCGATGCCATGAACGGGCAACCCTGGTCCGGGCATCCCGCGCCGCGACTGCGGGAATTGCGCATGAACATCGGCACCCGTAACTGGAATCTGCGGAAAACGTACCTGGACCCGACTGTTGCCGATGTGGTTATGATTGACCTCGCGCGCTCCGAAGAGGATATCTTCGCGGCCATGAAACCCAAGACCCGGTACAATATCCGCCTGGCACGGCGGAAAGGCGTCCGGGTATTTCCGGCCTCGGCAGATATGCTGCCTCGTTTCTACGAGCTTTACCTGCAGACGGCCAGGCGCAACGGATTTCCTGCCGGGACCTATCGGCATTTTTCGGCCCTTTTCGCCACATTTTTCAGGCATCCGGGATCATCCGACATCCTTTTTTCCGTTGCCGCAAGAGGGGAAGACCTTCTCGCAGGTGCGATCATCGTCATCGCCGGACGACGGGCCCTTTACCTGTTCGGCGCATCCGCCGACGAGCACCGCAACCTGATGGGATCCTATGCCTTACATGGGGAGGTGATCAGGATGCTGAGGGAAAAGGGGTGCCTGAGCTATGACATGGGTGCCGTTTCCCCTCTACCGAACCCGGATCATCCTTTTTACGGCATGTATCGATTCAAAACCGGTTTCGGCGGAGAAATCGTCCATCGTAACGGCTCCTGGGATTACCCCCTCGATATGCAAGGGTATGAGATTTTCCGCAATTACGAGTCGTTCAACCAACTGTTACCCTCCCAGTGGGACACATGACCCCGACAGGGTCTCCCCGTAGAAACGCAACGTTCACACATCGAATGTCCACATGGAATTCCCTTCAACGCCGCGGTTCTGCTTCATATTTATCTTATCCCGTTCAGCCTTTTGACCGGTCTTTTTCAGAACATACCGTCACAGGTCACGACGGCAATACCTGCACCCGGATGCTTTGATTCAATCGAAGCGGGGGCAACAAGGATGTGGGTAATCATACCTATCGGCATTTGGGTGTTTATACGAATTGACCGCCTGGCACGGTACGCTAATATTTCCCTTAAAATATTGGTGTGTTGGAAAATGGCCGGTCAAGACAAAGACAAGACAAAGGATCAACTGATCCTGGAATTAACTGAACTTCGCGGGATGCTGCAGGAATTGCAGGAGACCCGGCAACAGTTGCAGGCTGTCGCTGATTATACACCCAACGTGGAACACTGGGTGGGACCGGACGGGAAGCTTCTTTGGGTGAATCCCCGGGTTTCGGATGTGACGGGATATTCTGTGGAAGAATGTCTCGCGATGCAGGATTTCCCCATCCCTATTATCCATGAAGCCGACAGAGAAAGAAGGAAGCGCCTCTTCATCGACTCAGGCCAGGCATCAAGAAGTAATAAGGCCGAATTTCGCATCGTTTGTAAGGATGGCCGGCACAAATGGGTCGGACTATCGTGGCGGGCCATGTACGCTCAAAATGGTGCGCATCTGGGATGGCGTTATAGTATCCATGACATCACCAATCCCAAACGGCTGGCGAATGAACTGCGCAAAACGAACCGCATCCTGGGTCTGGCACAGGATGTGTCCGAAACCGGCATCTGGACCATGGATATCCGGACGGGCGAAGTAACGTGGTCCAATGCGCTGTACCGGTTATTTGGCCTTTCGCCGGCGAAGGAAAAGGCATCACGTGAAACGTGGCGCCGTTTATTTCATCCGGAAGACCGGGAGAGGACCGAAAAAATCTTCAATGACTCCCTGAATAGAAAAGTAAGCCGCAGAACGACTTACCGCATTGTGCTCCCTTCTGGAGAAATCCGCTGGATCCTATCCCGGGGAAACACCGTTTATGATGAGGCTGGAAAATCACCTCTTATGGTCGGCATCTGCATGGATATCACTGAGCAAAAAAACTTGGAGGATGAACTGCGTAAAACGAATCAAATGCTTGGCCTGGCGCAGGAAGCATCCGGGGCAGGCATATGGACAATCGATCTGCAGACCGGCAAGGTGCACTGGTCTGACGCACTGTACCGATTATTCGGCCTTTCTCCGACCAAGGATGAAGCATCCCAGGCAACCTGGAGTCGGTTGATTCATCCGGAAGATCGGGAAAGAACAGAAAAGATGTTTACCGATTCCCTGTGCAGAAAGAAAAATCGGCGCAGCGATTATCGCATTATTCTTTCTTCGGGAGCGATTCGCTGGATTTACACACGTGGAGACACCATACTGGATGACCAAGGCATCTCCCGGTTCATGGTGGGAATTTGCATTGATATCACCGAACACAAGCAAAAAGAGGAAGAAATAAAAAAACATCGGAAAAATCTTGAAATGCTGGTCAAGAACCGGACGGTGGAGCTGGAAAAAAAGACATTACAGCTGGAGGAAACGATCACGACGCTGAGATTTCTTCTCAATCAGCGTCAAAAAGACAAAAACGAAATACAAGAAAATATTATGGCCAATGTAAACCAGCTGGTCGTCCCTTTCATTGACAAGCTAAAAATCAACTGTTCAGACAAGACGGAAGCCTCCTGTTTGGATGTCCTGGAAAATAATCTGCAAAACATCGTCTCTTCCTTTTCTAACCGGCTCGCATTTAAAAACTTAAAATTCACTCCCAGTGAGCTGCAAGTTTCCAATCTTATCAGGGAGGGTAAATCAACAAAAGAGATCGCCAACATTTTAAATCTCTCCGTGAGTACCATTCAATTCCACCGAGATAATATCCGTAAAAAGCTGGACCTGAATAAAACCAATCAAAAACTGAGCATTTATCTGAGATCCCTCTCGTAATATCAGTCCCATCCGGTATCGCCTGCCGACCTGTTTCCGCTATCACTATCGCATGGTGAATTTGAGGGTTAACGGCCTGCAAATGGAGGCCTTCATGAGCCGCAGCAGGACACCAATACCTGGTTTCATCCATTGTAAACCACGTATTTTTCCGGTACCATGACTCTTAACCCGGTATGATACACATAAACTGAAAGGCTTCATCGTTTCTCACGTCCGACTAAGGGACGGGTGGCCGATCAAAAAATACCAGAATGAGGGAATAAAGCGCCGGTGAATCCACAATAAATAGAACAACAGATTCTTTTACCAAGGGAGGTACTGGTAATGATGATGGGAACGAGTCAAAAAAGAGCTTTGATGGCCCTGATTTTCATGCTTCTACTCTCTTCGTGTGCATACCATGGCAAAATTGACTCCGGCTTCTATACACCCGGTAAAGCGGATGAAAAAATCCCCATCTCTGTTGTTCTGGATACCTCCGGGAAGGACATATTGCCCATCACGGGCGGTTCTACAGGGGATTCATTTTATGTTGAAACCAAGGACGCGATATTAAATTCCGCGGACAAGGTTCTCTCAACGGTCTTTGATACGGGCAATAAACCGCCCTTCTATACGGTGGAGCCATCTTTCCGCACCAGCCGGGTCAGCAACAACAGTTGGAACAGCTGGAACGTCAATCAGATCTACGACACTTATCTCTGCCTGGTGTTTCGTAAATACGACACGGGAGACATCTTTTGGCAGTCGTGCGACAGGCAGCGTATTCTGGTAACCCCCTCAGCAAAATCAAACGTTCTGGCCGTCATCACGGGTGCATCACTCATGATCCTGGCCCCTTTCACGATACCGGCGGCAACGCAAGTCGACGGCAACAATCAGGTGGCGTACGCCAGGGAATACCTGACCAGGTCGCTCGATATCATCCAGGCGGACATCATGAAAAACAGAATGAAATTCACATTTCCCGCTCCGACTGAATTAACCGCAAAAACAGCGACAAAGATTCTTTCAGGCAGGGAACGTCATGGTGAAATCCGGCGGGAACTTGCCGAGGGTGGGGCAAAACGCGACGGGTATTAATGGATTGTTTCCAGGAAGGAGCTCTCCCGTGAATGCACGGGGAGGCTCCATGAAGAGGATTGCCCAACCGGTCGGGCCGGGGAAGCGATCGAACCTTCGGCCACCGGGAATAAAGTCCATCATTATTTATCCGGCCAGTAGAACAGCCAGCGCAGGTAAACGAGGGATCCCTTCGGCTCATTTCTCGCGTCAATATCAACCAGGGCGTAGGCGCTTAGCTGTATCTGGGGCGTGATGAAGTAGTAGAAGTTCGGGCCTGTGGAAACCTTGCGCCCCCAGGAATCGCCCGGATAGGTATCATGCAGCTCCCGGCCGCTGCCCGATTCATCCCGCTCCTTGAAGTTGCCGGCCACATCCCAGCCCACCCGCACTCTTTTGCCGATACTGACGTTCGGACCGACGACCCAGTCGACGCGGTTTCCCGGCTTGATGCCCGTGTCCTGATTTTCAAATCGGTACGTATATTCAACGGCACCCTCGATCCCCCACTTGCCGGTCTCGCCGAAAGGCTTGCCCTCAAAAAAGAACTTGGAAAACCGGAAATCGTACTGGAGATCGTACTGATGACTCCCCAGATTGACGGGGTCGTGCTCATCATATTCCCCAACGGGAAACTTGACACCCAAGCCCGTGGAAATGTTGATCCCCAGCGGCCGCCATTTCTTCTCGGCGTTCTCGTTCCGGATCTGGGCCTTCAACCACACATCTCCCAGGCCGCTCGATGAATCATCACCGGGAACATTACCGATCTCCAACCTTGAAATCGGGATGTGGGAATCGAACACCCAGTATTTCCCGGCATAAATGAAGCGCAAGTACAGGGTATCCTGTTTCAGATCCAGATTATCGCCATCGGCCATCTTCTGATTGTGTCCGTCCGTGTCGGGGTACCTGTCGGCCTGGAAATGCATCAACCACGCTTCAATCCAGTATCCCTGGGGAATGGTTGCATCGAAATGCTGCGCGTTGCCCGGCCCGGCAAAAAATAACAGCAGAAAAACCGCCACAACAAAACTTTTTACGACTCGCCCTGACATCTTCCATCCTCCCGCAATCTGAAATGGCTCATGATATAAACGTGTTAATCCTGATGCGATCCTTTCTATAGCCCGATGAAACGGAAGATGCCACGTCGGCAGAAAGAGGGGTTAATACGGTCCATATGCCGGTGTAAATATTAAAAATACAGACAATACCGGATTGATCATGCTTTAATACCCGGCACAATCCGGTATTATGGCAGAGAATTTCCGGAGCTTGTTCGGAATCATGGCTCATGAACGGGACATGAATGCAGGGAAGTGAAAAGTCCGGCTTGACGACTCTGCGGGACGTTCGCAAATACAGGGTTTCAATTCCCCTGCATTCATGTTATTTCGGCCGTGATGACGGCATGTCCTGAATCCGTCAATCGCGGCGCAAATAAGGTTGTCATGAACAAAATTCCCGGTTCAGCGTTCGACATCTCCCGGCGCATCGCGTTGGCCGGTCTTTCGGCGGCCCTTCTCTTTCTCTCCCTGCCGGACCCTGGTCAGGGGCGGCTGGCCTGGATTGTCCTCGTTCCCCTCTTGATCGCATGCAGGGGTCTGGGGCCGGTCCAATCCTGTTGGATCGGTCTGTTTTACGGACTTCTTGCAAACCTGTTCGTCTTCTCCTGGATCTTACATGTGCCGGGATTCCGTTATCATCATTGCGGCATGGCCGCTTTTTACCTGGCCCTGTATCCGGCGGCCTGGTGCGGCGGGTTGGCCCTTCTCGCAAGGACAAAACTTCCCCGCCTGCTCGTCGCACCATCCCTTTGGGTATCCCTCGATTTTATCAAGGCGCATGCGGGTTTTCTGGCTTTACCATGGGCCTCCTTGGCTTACACCCAGCATGAGAACCTGCCCTTGCTTCAGATCATGACCATAACCGGCGAATATGGCGTGACCTTTCTTCTGGTCATGGCCAATTCAGCGGTGTATGAGCTCATCTTCAATCGTACCTGGCGGCGTGCGGCGGCCGTCCTGGTTCTTATCCCGGGCTTCTGGGCATGGGGAACCTGGGAACTGTCTCAAACACCTTCATCCAGGAACGTCCTGGCCGCCGTCATCCAGCCCGGCATTCTTTTAACGGAACGGCAGACCGCTTCGGGACGCCTGGCATCCCTGCAGCGCCTGGAAAAATTGACCCGGGACGCAGCGCGTCAGAACCCGGCGTTCATTGTCTGGCCGGAAACGGCCCTGAGAGGATTCCCCAACGATCCGATCCAGACGGAGCAGGTAAAAAAATTGGTCCGGTCAATCCATATTCCCCTGATTTTAGGGACTTCGGAATACGAAAAATTTTCTCTCCCGGCCGATCCCGTCACCCATACGATCAAACTCGGAACGCGATCCTATAATTCGGCCTACCTCGTCACGCCCGATGGAACACTTTCCACACCCTACCGCAAAAGACGGCTCGTCCCGTTTGCCGAGTATCTGCCCGGCCAACCTGACCTGAATTGGCCGCATTGGATCGTTCATAAGAGTTTCAATATCCTGCCGGGCAATCAACCGGGATATGTTTTCCCCGAAAGGGATCTCAAGATCGCGCTCATTATCTGCTGGGAAAATCTTTTTCCCGATTTTATCCGCCCCCTGACCGAAAATGGCGTCGCCGTCATCGTTCAACTCACCAACGACAACCACTTCGGTCTTTCCGCAGCGCCCCGACAGCACAATATCGCCTCCCGTTTCAGGGCGGTTGAAAACAGGGTGCCCGTCGTGGTTGCCTCCAACACCGGTCCCTCCGTGATTTTCGATTCCTTTGGACGGCCGGTTGCTCTTATTGACCGCTTATTTTCTTCCGGTACCGCAACGGGCTTGATTTCAAGAGGCTCAGGTGGTACGTGTTACACACTTTATGGTGATGTCTTTGCCTACGGTTGCTCATGCATAACATTGCTATGGCTGTACTTTGCGATACGGGGGGACAGGTTCAAACCACGGGGAAATACGGCAGGTAAACCTGACTTGGACAGTTAACGATCAGACAACTTAAACCGGACAGTGGAGGTGACAATGATGCGGAATTTATGGTTGAATACGGTTATGGCGATTTTGGTTTGCCTGGTTTTGGGGGCCACAGGGTTTGCCGCCACCCTCGATACGCAGGGTGAAGGCTGCGGCAACATGTCCTGTTCCGTGAAAAGCGTCGCGCTGAAGAGCGCGACACCGGAGAAGATTGTGTATGATTTTGAAGGAAGTTGCGGTTATTGGAACGCGTCATCCGTTGCCGCCTGCCCCCCCACGGTTCAGGTCAAGGCAACGGGGGAGTGGTTTAAAAATTCGAAAGTCGCCCATGAAAAGATTTTCAAACCCATCGCCAATACCTCTTCCGTCATCCTTTATTCCGAAACATCCAGCAACTGTACTGAAAATCCATGGCTTAAAGCGGGCGTGGCCTGCAATGTCGTTTCCGGCAATACGGAACCCGGCGTAAGCTACCCGAGGAGTGCCGCCGTGCTGTCAAGTGCCCAGCGGCAGTATCTGGCCAGTACGCAACCCCCAAGCTCGCCGCTATTGCCGACACCCCAAGCGCCCGTTATCGTGTTACCGACCGTGAATCAGAAATTCGTGGTTGTTCCGGCAAACGTCAAGATACAGGTCAAACATGATCCCAATTACGGGGTTAACTTCGAGTTCCAGTGGAAACCGTTTTCCAAACCCAATACCCCTTCGGGATTTTTTGTGACGAAAAAATTAACGCCGACCGATCTGAAAACGACCTACGGCGTGACGTCTGCGGCGGTCAAGATCGATACGAAAGGCTTCTGGCGTATCCGATCTCAAAGCGTTTTCCCCGGGGCTCCCTGGAGCGCCTGGACTGTCTTTACCGTTGACGCCCTGACTTTATCGCCGGCTTTTAAGAAACAGATCGACTCAGTAAAACCCTTGAATTAATTAAAGAGAATCTGCCGAGGATATGCTTTCAGGCGGGGTCATTCGTGACCCCGCCTTTTTCATTCAATAAAAGATGACCGCCCAGAAGATCAGGGCCGTCAAAAAGAGCCCGAGCAGAAGGCTCATCAGGCCGAAGGCCGACGAAAGAAACTGGGTGACGATACCCGGTGCCGGCCTTTTCATCCCCTCCAGTCTTCCCTCTTCGACCAGGCGTTCGTATTCCAGAGGCCGCTCCTCGCGCAGCGCTTCAATCGAATACCGCCCCGTGAAGATATTGTCTTCCAGAGGGAACTTGTTGGGAACCAGGTGGTTGTTGAAAAAATGCACGGTGAAGATGAAAATGGCCGCAAGAAAGGCCTCTTCGGAGTGTACCAGGGCCGCCACGTTGACAACCCAACCGGGAAAAACATAGGAAGCGGCTTCGGGAAACCACAGGGTGAGGCCGGAACCGCCGATTACCGTCATCCCCCAGAAAACGGCCAGAAAGTCGAACTTCTCCCAGTAAGTCCAGCGGTCGAACCGCGGCATCTCCCCCCGGTTGAAAAACCAGAGGAACATGCCCTTGATATCCTGCAGATCCTTCAGGTTCGGACAAAGCGAATCCGGTCCGAAAAGCCTGCCCAGCCAGCCCGTGGCCTTCCATCCCGGAAAGAGAAACCTCAGGGAAAGCCACAGGGTATACAGAAACAGGCCAATCAGCACGACCGCGGCGATCCGGTGAAAGATCCCCGCCATGTCCGCCCCGCCGAAAAAGCCGATCAGGACCTTTGACCAGGCCGTATCGTGGTATTTCAGGGGAAAGCCCGTCATGACCAGGGTAAAGAAGGACAGGATCAGGGCGACATGCATGCCCCGCTCGACAGGGGTAAAGCGCTGAACCTGCCGGCCGATATCGCATTCGGGGATAATGGCACGGGGTTTCAGGTATCCCCGGCGTTCCCGGCATTTCAGGCTGTAAACCTTCCGCCACCACAACAGGGAGTGGACCCAGAAAAAGAGGAAGGTCCCCGCCAAAAGGGCAATCATGAAAATATTGGTTATAAACAGGGCCGGGCTCTGTTCCGGTGTACTGTAATCGGGATGGCCGATGTAACGGGCAAAACGGGGGTGGAATCCCTGGTGGCACCGGGCACAGCGTTCGGCCAGATGAACCGGCGCCAATGCAGATCGCCTGTTCTCCGGGGGAAGGATGTTATGCCCTGTGTGACAGTCGGCACAACCCGCTACCAACTCGGGGTAACCTACATTGTAGACCTTTCCGTGATAGGTTTCGCCGTAGCGCTCGATTACGGAGGCCGACAGGTGATTCCGTTTCGCCAATGCCGGATCGGCATGGCAGGATTTGCATTTTCCCGTCGTGGAAATCCGCATGGCCGCCCGATCGCGCGGCAACGCCGTATCATAGGCCGGCGTATCGTGGATGCCGTGGCAATCGCTGCAGGAAGCGGCATCCCGGTTTCCCTCCAGAAATTTTCCGGTGTGCCCTAAAGCGCCATATTCTGCATAGGGATGACAGCCCGTGCAGGTTTGAACGGCATTTTTCCGGATCTCCCCGTCTTTCTTCTGAAGAGCATGAATATTCCGGTGGCAGTCCCGGCAGGTCATGTTCTGATAAACCGCATGGTAGCTCTTTTCGTACCGCCCGGAAATGCCGCCATGGCACGCACCACAGGACAGAAGCTGCGGTTTTTCCTCCCCCGTCATGTGTTTCTCGGGGGATGTTATTCCCCGATGGCAGCTCAAACAGCCGTTATTGCCGTGAACGGATCGGGAAAAAGCGGCCGCGAAGGGTTCGTCCCGATGACAATTCAGGCACTGTAAGGAGCCTTCCCCTGTTGCCTCCTGACCGTTCACCGCCCAGGCCGGCGGGATGAATAGAAGACCGGCCGTGAAGATCAGGCATAAAATGCGGGTGAAGATTTCCTTCCTCATCTGTTACCTCCTTCCGCTCCGGCATGGAACAGGGTCACGGCACCACCCCGCAGCCTGGCCGTAACGGGCACGCCCTTGCGGAGCATGTAACTGGCGGCCAGCAGGTCACGCGTTCCATCATCATCCACCACCACCACCGGCCGATCCAGCGGAATGTCACCGTAACGCTCGTGGAGCCGGGCCATGGGAATATTGAGGGCTCCGGGTATCGGGCGGATACGGACAGCGGCGACGGACCGGATATCCAGGATCAGCGTTTCTTTCCTCTTTTGGAAATATTCACGGAGCGTATCCTTTGAAATCCCCGGCACGGCCAGGCGGGGGATCCTTTCTTCGGAAGCCGTGGCGAAACCGCTGCGTCTCCAAGCCGTCAGCCCCCCCGACAAAACGTACACGAGCGGCTTGCCTGCACGTTTCAATCCGGCATAAACAGGGCAGGTTTCCTGCGAAAGCGGGCCGTTTCCATAGAGCACAAGCGGGGTTATCCGATCCGCCGCCAGAAGGCGGACATCCTTGCCGGGGGCATCACAGGGAAGGCAACGGGAATTTGGCAGATGAACGTCCCGCCACTCCAGAAGACTTCCCGTGTAGATAACCCGCGGCGGGTTGTCCTCTCGCAGCATCGTCTGCAATTCGGAGGCCGTCAGGACATTTTCCCGCGGCCGCTCCCGGCTTGGAGACAAACACCCGGCAATGACCAGCACAACGGCGATAAGGCCAATCAGCCCCCTCATCTTCTTCATGACACGGCCCCTCCTTGGTATCCGGCTCTCAATAGGACGGCACTTTGTCCAGTCCCCACGCCTCCATCTGAGTAACACTGTTCGGCATCCGGAGAGCGGGATAGTCATCTTTCAGGAATCCCCGCACATTCCGGATCGTTTTCTTGGCAAAAAATGCTGCGTTTTCATCATGACATTGGGTACAGCCCGTCGCACCGT
>Ga0302253_1001524_pt1 | contig 13629 bp, 13 predicted proteins | sample AAG_RA_Trp_MG_FD_193537 | JGI IMG/M metagenome (GOLD analysis project Ga0302253, IMG submission 193537) | Enriched activated sludge microbial communities from anaerobic digester in WTTP, New Holstein, Wisconsin, United States - AAG_RA_Trp | ecosystem: Engineered > Bioreactor > Anaerobic >...
TGTCCTCCGAAAAATCCTCATGGCCCGGTGTGTCGAGAAGGTTGATCTCGTAATCCTGGTAACTGAAGTTCATGACGGACGTGCTGACGGAAATGCCCCGATCCCGCTCCATGGCCATCCAGTCGCTCGTCGTGTGGCGGGCGGCCTTGCGGGCCTTGACGGCCCCGGCCATCTGGATCGCCCCGCCGTACAAAAGGAGCTTCTCCGTCAAGGTCGTTTTCCCCGCGTCGGGGTGACTGATAATCGCGAACGTCCGCCGCCGCTGTATCTCTTTTTCGTTACTCATATCAATACCATTTCGGTCATTTCGACTTATCACAACTTATGTCATTTCGACCGCAGGGAGAAATCTTGATCTTTACTCAGAGACTAAGATTTCCAGCATTCACTCGAAACCGCATAATACATAATAAAAAAAGGGCTCAACCTGAAGCCCTCCTGCGGATATCTTTAAACTCCCGGTACTTCCTCTACCTTGCGTGGCGCGACATATACTGAACCAGGCCGGAATTGTCAAGGAATCATTGCACATTTTGTCCCTTGCAGTGTCATTCAAGGGTTTATAGGAAAATGGGAAAATGGTTTTGAAAGGTATAAAGCCCCATGCGATACAAGGGTGAGCTTCACAACTTGTCTCAGAGCGGCGACAACGAGCCTTGTGCTGGCTGGTTGTTTCCGCACAGAACGAGAAGGAAGCCATCATCAAGGTGCAAAAGGAATATGCGGCCAGACATCCTGATTCGCCCCTGCCTCCGAAAGAGTACTCCTGGATTTCATACCGTACATTCGAGGAAGATTGCTGGGGATGAGCGATCCTGAATCCGGGGGAAAGATCACCTTACCAGTTTTCGGTTTCTCCCCAGAAACCACTACAGTTTCATTGGACTACTCGATAATTAAGTATCCTGTCCCTTTTATTCCCCATTATTCAATATTCATTAACTCCTGGAAGCAATTACCACTATCTCAGAGCATAGATGGTATAGGCAACATGGGGATCGGTTTCGTCAAAGTAAACATTCCCGGTGCCGACGGCCACTTCTTTGTTAAGCCACTTATATTTTTCATGACCTGTTTCAAACTTTGGGGTGCTCAGGCACTGAGCTGCCGGTGGATAGTCACCCTGTAAAATTTTTTCAACCGTTGATGGATCTGCTACCATTAACCCATTATACGACATATGGATGACAGCATCGTCATCAGTAACCAATAAAATCCTGACATCAATCGTAAAAGTATTGTCCTGACGAACCAAAAACCAATCTGCTCCAAACGGTTTTACGATTCCCCTCAGTTTTGGGCCTTGGAAGTTTCCGCCTGTTATGGGTGCAACACCCCTGAATCCTGATCCGCCATTACCGACATAGATAAATTCCGATGGATGCGCTACGGAAAAGCGGATATCAAATAAAACCTCGGTTTTCAATTCGTACATAATTGTATCCTCCTTGTCTGGGCCTTAAAAAAAATCTCTATATTATGCACGTTAAAACTTTTTAGCGTTGATTTGCGTTCGGACCGAGTTAAATCAATGATTATTCAAGCGTTATGTTCAATGTAAATTTATTTTCGAACCTTAAAAGCGTGTTTGTCATCAGAACGAGGGAAATAAGTGTTATGTTCCCTGACAGAATTTCACCATACATATCAAGGATGTCTCCGGATTCCACAAGAGATCCTGCTTCGATGATGCACACGATTTTTATTATGCAAATACTTTAGCAATATGAAAAGACCTGTCAATAATTAAGTATCCTGTCCTTTTTATTCCCATTGCCCCCAGTGGCACCTGGCCCAACAATGAGCTACACCCCATCCGGAAGCTTCGACCGCATCATTTGCCTGCGATCCAATTTACGCCCATCCACCACGAAGGTGCCGTCACCAACTGCGTGTAGGGTTCGTTTCTCTTTTCGTGAACTGTCAAAGTACGCGGCGACGCCTTCGAGTACAACGATATTGTGCTTTTTAACGATATCGATGACTTTGCATTCAATATTGGCCAGGCATTCCTTAATCAGGGGCGGCCTGACATACTCTCCCTGCACAGAAGTCAGTCCGAACTTTTCAAATTTGTCCGTGTCGGCGCCGGAACATGTCCCCACGCCAACGACTTGATCAATCAGATCCACGGTGGGAATGGCGATGACACATTCTCTGGATTTTGTGAGTGCGGCGTAGGAATAGTTCCAGGGGCCTGTCGTTATGGCAAAGATCGGCGTAAAGTCCATCACCATGGTCCATGAGATCGTCATGATGTTGTTTTTCTCTCCATTATTTGTCGTAATGAAGACAATCGGACCCGGTTCCAGCAAAGTGAACGCTTTGCTGATCTGCATCTTTTTCATCTCCGCATATTCCATACGCTTCACCTGACAAGGTTTAGATGGACCCGAATAACATACCGTTCTTTAATCAGAGGTCCGGATAAAACACATTTTTATCGCAGCATTAATAAAAGGAGGGTGGCCCTGTTTCCCCCCCATTTTCTCCATTCAAAATAGCGTCTATTCTTGATTTACTATTTTTTTTGATTTCATCCATTTCATGAAGAAGTGTTTTTAGTTCATTCTCACGTTGGTCATTAAACTTTCGACTGTATTTATATGACGGGATTCTTTTCAATAGATAACCTATTAAAGGTCGGTTCTTTGCCAAAACTCGGACTGCGGACAGGACTTGTGCCGTTTCATAGATTGAAGCGTTAAAAAAATTCTTGATGTGCAAAAGATTCTCGCGAATCCTTGTAAGGTTTTCTATGTAATTCTCTGCATCAATACTTTTGCTAATAAGTGCTTCCTTTGATTCTTTGTAAGCTCCGTTTATGGTTTCCATAGACTCGTTAAGCTTGCGTAAGCGTACGTTGAAGGTAAATAGTTCATTAATTAGATCAATGTTTAAAAAATCTATTACGAATTCATCTAATAATTTAACAGGCGTCAATCGATTAGCCCATACAAAAACGCGCGAATGTGCTTGATTCCTGACATTTTTGTCATACAATTTCTCGAAGGTTTCTATCACATACACATTATCATCGAGTTCACCCAGCAAAGAATTAAGTAAGTACTCTGTCTTGATGAGAGCATTATGTCCCTTATTGATTCGCTCAGAAAAGGACTTGAAAAACTCCCCTATCCTTACAAACAAAAACGCCAAAAAGGCCCCGAAGAAAGCGGCCACTGCTGCGTCGGAAAACTGGGTGCTTGTTTGAATGAAAAGCATATTGAAAACTTGCCAACAGAAAACAGCTATAAACACCAAGATGGCTAAGAATAGTATTGCAAAAAACTTTTCTCTCATATCGCTCTATAAGCTCCCAGTATGAAGTTGAGCCAGAGTATATATGATTGGCTCCAATGGTTGGTTGGGTAATGCTTTGCGCTATTCTACTACTTTGGTGAATAGTTCCGCCATTCTTCAGTCTCTGGTTCCACCTGCAACTGAGAGTCAACGATTTTAGCTTCGCCTTGGCGGGCGATATAGTCTTCAAACTTCTTCGTAAGCACAAACACATACTCACAGATTGCGTTAAGGAAGTCGAGCAAGTCCTCGGCATCCTGCTTGGATACCCGCTCACCACTTGCGTGGGCACTGAGGTTACGAGCTTGCTGTAGGGCACTTGCCCATCGACTGAGTCTTGAGTCTATGATACCACGCTCATGCAGCTCACGAATGCCGGGTCCGAGGTAGGCTTTGGCAGTTCCAAAGTGGCGACATATGCCCTCAAGGGCTCTGCCTGCCATAACTGTGGTTGCATTATAGGCACCCACTTTGAAGCACGACTTTGCTTCATCAAGTGAATGTCGGATGTTCTCAGGTACTTGATAAGAGATGAACTTCTCCGGACGTGGCCAGAGTCGCGTTAGGGGCTCCTCTTCGAATTCGTACCGACCACCAACAAGGCCTGTGTGGCATCTAGGGCATTCAAGCAGATACAAATGAAAATCATCCGGGTCATCATCGTCTTGCCAAGTGTATCCCCCAACAAGCTTTGCGTCAACCTTGGCCTCGCACAGGTGGCATTCGACAATCATGTATTCTCCTTTAAGTTAATTAAGTTAATTAGGGACACTTCCCTATTTCTGTTCATTCTTATCGCAGCATTAATAAAAGGGGAGTGTCCCTATTTTCACCTATTTTCAGCTAGTCCGTGTTGGCCGTTTGGTTGTGTGAATTATCTTGTTTTTTCAACCTATTGCAATATATTTAGTGATTACAATTAAAACAAAAAGAGATAAATAAAAACCCCATACTGAGAAAGATTTTAATGCTTCAACTATTAAATTAGACATTTTTCCAAGAGGGAGAACAGAGTAGAGATCTTCTTCCTTCAATGATTTGCCATGAAGTCGTGAGATAAACTGATTATAAGATGCACGGAACCCTTTTTCTAAAGCTAAGTAGTATGCATCTAAAGCGGCAAATAGCACTGTTGGAAGAATTGCAATCCAAGCGTACTGCGGTTTTCCTTTGTCTGCTATTATTACTAAAACTGCTGACACCAATGTTACACACCATGCCTTACAAGAAGAACTATTTGAGGCCATACGCTGTATGACATTTTGCAAAATGGATAAATGAGTTTGAATAGACGCAGAGTCAGCTTCAATCTCTAAACGATCAGAAGAACTACTCATAGAATTATCTCCTTTGGGATATTGCGGTATTAATCCATGCCTCTATGTTAGAAGCTATATCATTATATGCATACATAGGATTTGGATCATAGCAGTTGATGACAGATGAAAGTTTTGACCCATCATTAAAGGTGAATGTATCAAATGGGTTACTACCTTTTTTGCAAGTTCCAGTTCTTGGGCATTTCAAGTTATGAATATAGATCCCGAATAACCCTTTTCCATCATTCCATGCCTTTTCAATTTCATACCGTACCCATTCACGATTTGTAGTGTCAGTACCAACAAGAACAATTACACATCTTTTATACTTCATATTCTCATCAACCCAGTTTTGAACAGCTGCTTTTCCTTTGCGCTTGATTTGCTCCCAATCATTTGGTGATGCTGGTTGATTCCCCTCAATTACACCAATATTTCTAACTTGTTGAACTCGCATTACATCATTATCGAAATGGAAACTGTAAAACACAGGTATTCTAGCCATTTTAATTTCTCCTTAAAGTTTTTCTACCCAAGAGCCTCCTTGGTTTGTACCTGGATTAAAAACAGCGTAACCACTTTTATTTATGCTTGTATTAGATGCATCGGTTAGTTTTCTATACAGTTGCAAATATTCATTGCCATAAAAACGACCATTGTCGTCTTCCGTTGGAACAATAATAATCTTTTCATGTTCTTTTGCTGAATCAGCATAACCTATTTCCCAAGGACACCACCTTGAGCTCATAGAATTTTGGGTAGCAAGAAAAAGAAACCAGTTTGTGCCCACTATTCTGGATTTGATTTTATTTGCCGTATCTTTGTCAGGTGTTTCAGGCATTTCATTGTCTTGCCAATCAATATATAGATTCCAACCATTCTCTTTTAGAAGGTTTTGGAGTCCAATCGCGAACTCTTTGTCTTTGTGGGAATGGCATAAAAACGCAGTTTGTAGACCATATGATACAGCTTCGGAGATAGATTTAGCGATTACACGGCTCGTTCTGTAGGATGCAGAACGTAATGTTCTATATGTTATAGCCAATTTATCCTCCGAAATTTGATGAGATAATTAGGTTTATTAGGGACACCTCCCTATTCCTTAAAACCATGATCTTATTGATGTATTTATGACCGAGATGCCCTTAATCGGCATCGTCGTTTCATCTTGAAAAATGGAAAGCCCCCGTGCAGGTGGAGGAAGGATAAGACTGTCAAACTAGTTTGTCAATAATATTCTCCTGGTTATCGCTACTTATGCGGGGAGAACTCGTTTTTTGCGGATGTGCCCGGCGCATCATTTCCCCAGGGTTGCAGCTGAACACTAAAAGTACCAGGCCAGCCAGAGGTAGGCGCTGTCCGGCGCTTTGAACAGGATATCGGAGGGGGGAACCCTGAAGCCGCCGTATTCCGTGCCCCGGCCGCCGTAGAGGATGTTCCCGCCGCAGGTGAGCTGCAGGTCTTCGGCGATGTCCCAGGTCAGGCGCGGCTGCAGCATGCCCGACGGATCGTCGAGGTTGTGGATGACAGTGAGAAAGACGTTGACCAGGGGATGCACCTCCATCCGGACATGACCGCCCAGGTAATAGCGGCCCAGGGTGAAAAGCTGACCGCGGGCGATCTGGTCCCGGACGTATGCATCCATGAAGGCGTCCGCGTAGTCGTCGTCGCCCAGACCGTTGTAAAAGGCCTCCAGGAACCCGTAGAAATTCTTGTCCCACCAGACCCAGGAATAATCCAGGTTGGCCACGAGGGACAGGTAATCGGCCTCGCCGCTTTTCTCATCGGTGAAGGTCCAGGTCGCATCGAGCCGCCAGGCCGCCTCCCCCAGGTAACCGGTGCAGCCGGCGCCGATGACCTGGTCGTCGAAGTTTTGGGCCGCCATGAGATCGAACTCGGTGGTCCCTTTTGCGAAATGAACCTTCCCGGCTATGGTGTTCTGATCGGCCTCCACATCCCCCGTTTCGGGATCGCGCCGCGGAACATAGATGAGCTGCACATTGCCGGTACTCCCGAAGGAAATCTGGGCATGGGCCATGTCGTCTCCGAGCTTGTATTCCCGCTCGATGTCCGAGGGGGCGAAGGGGTTGAAAAGATCCATCGGGTTGAACAGGAAACCGTTCCCCCAGGTGACGGCCTGCCTGCCCACACGAAAAACAAACCGCTCCTTTTGATACGTCAGGGACAGGCGGTCCAGCCGGTGATAGAGGACGTAATCGTCCCGGTCCGTGATGGTTTTCGAGAGATCCAGAAGACGGCGGTCGTCTTTGACTTCGCCGGTCCGGAAGGTTTCCAGGGGGTCACCCGGAAAGCCTCGCTCCAGTTCCTTCTGTTTTTTTCGCGTGTCCCCACCGGAGAGGATCATTTCATAGTGGGTATCCAGATAGACCGCTGACCCGAAATAGAGGCGGTTTTTCAGGCGGCCCTCGACGCTGCCGTCAAAGGGGGTGTCCGTGCCGGTGAGGTCGTAATAGGAGCCGTCTTCGGGCCAGGAAACACTGCCGCGGACCTTGATGTGCCCGCCCCATTCCGTCCCGATATTGCTGAAAAGGTTCTGTGACGTTTCGGATTGTTGCGTTGCCGCGCCGGTGTCGGCGACGGCGGGAAGAGCGGTTACGCTTCCGCAGATGAAGAGCACCACAAGCAGCCAGCGGACCGCTTTAATCAGGTTTATCCCCACTCCGTTCACGATTGCATCATTCCCTGACCCGGTCGTCTGCCACCAGGCCGTCCCGGAGCAGTACGAGCCGCCGAGCATAGTCCATGACCATCTTGTCGTGCGTGGAAAAGATGAACGTGACCTTTTTCTTCTCGTTCATCTCCCGCATCATCTCCATGAGTCCCTGGCCGGTTTTGGAATCGAGATTGGCCGTGGGCTCGTCGGCCATCACGATGGAAGGGTTCGAGACGATGGCCCGGGCAACGGCCACCCGCTGCTGCTGCCCGCCGGAAAGTTCCGCCGGCCGCCGGTTCATGGCCTCGGCCAGGCCCACATCGGCCAGAATCGCGGCGGCCCTTTCCCTGCGCTCCGCCGTCGCCACCCCCTGGAGGAGCATGACGAATTCGACATTCTCCAGAGCGGAGAGAACGGGAATCAGGTTGTAGGCCTGGAACACGAACCCGATTTTGTGGAGCCGGAGGTCGGCCAGCGCCGACTGGTTCATCTCGTTGATGTGATTGCCGTCCAGGGTGATGGTGCCCGCATCGGCGCAGTCCAGGCCGCCGATCAGGTTCAGCAGGGTGGTCTTGCCGGAGCCCGAGGGCCCGGCCAGGGCGATAAAGCCCCCCTCCTCGATGTCAAGATTCACACCCCTGAGGGCATGGACCTCGACCTTCTCCTGCCGGTATATTTTTTTGACATCCCTGCATTCCACGATATTCATAGGCAATCTCCCGGATTAAAACCGCTCATATGTGGGCCATGGCCCGCACGGGGGTGAAGCGGGCCGCCTTGACGGCCGGATAGGCGCTCACCAAAAGTCCCAGGACAAAAACAACCAGGTTCGCCGCAACGACATCCCGGATCAGGACAACGGGGTAGATGACCCGCGACATGCCCGCATACTCGACCCCTTCGGCAAAAGCGGACAGGTCAAGACCGGTATCGGCGAGGACGAATACATTCAGAAAACCGAGGGCGTTGCCCGCCGCCATGCCGAGGATCAGGAGGAAAAAGGCCTCGGCCAGCACCTCCTTTACAATCCATTGGGGCTTCATGCCCAGGGCCTTCAAGAGGCCGAATTCCCGGATGCGCTCGAAAACCGCCATCAGGATGGTATTGACGATGCCGAACCCCATGGCGATGAAGATGACCAGAAACCACAGGTAAATGAACCAATCATACATCTTAAGGATCGCAGTTACGAAAGGGAGAAGCTCCCGCCAGGTGTTAACATCGTAAGTGGCGGCAGGGAGGGCTTTCCGCAGACTCGCGGCCACCCGGTCGGCGTCCTGCTGATCGGCAAGCAGGACAGAGACTTCGGAGATCCCGCTGCCGAGCTTCAGTATTTTCTGGGCCGCGTCCATCGTGACGAAGACGAACTGCTTTTCCGTGGCCTCCATCTCGGCCCGGAATATCCCGACGATGCGGAAGGCCCGGGAGGCGATGTCGCCGTTTTTGTCCTGCGACATCAGGACCATTTTGTAGCCAAGCCTGGTCTCGAATGTATCCGCCAGGGCACGACCGATGACGATCCCGTTCTCGTCGTCCGGCCTGAGGTATTCCCCTTCCGTAACCGCCTGGCCGATGAACGAAATGCCGGCTTCCCGTTTGGGATCGATGCCGACCAGCGTCACCCCCGATGAGTTTCTCGCGTTGCTCGCAATGGCATCGACGCGGACGCGGGCGCTCCAGCGGGCGTTTGGGGGCATGGTTTTTTCAAGGGCCGCTTCCACGGCTGCCGGGTTGTCGATGCTGTTTTCGATCACGGGATCTTCCCGGTAACCTGCATGGTGCACCTGGATATGCCCGGTGAGGGTCGTGATGCCGTTCCGGACCATCTGCTCCGAAACCCCGCGCATGAGCGATCCGAGAAAGATCATGGCCCAGACGCCGACAATCACGGCCGTCATGATGACCAGGGTGCGGCGGGGGTTCCGCCAGATATTTCGCCATCCCAACTGCAAAAACATGTCAGAACCTCGCTCAAACGGCCGTCATGGCCTCAACCGGCCGCAAACGCCTCACCCTCAGGACCGGGTAAATGGCGGTGAGAAACGTAATGATCAGCACGATACCGGCGCCGACGGATACGGAAAGCAGCGATAATTGCGGATACATCCGCTCGGGCAGCCCGTACTGGCTGAGAATTTCCGCCGTCCCGGAAATAAAGATGCCGTGCACCTGATAATACCAGGTCAGGAGACCCCCGGAGAGAATACCCAGGACGATCCCGATCAGGGTGATCGTCATCGACTCCAGAAACAGGGATTTCATCAGACGGCCCGGACGCATGCCGATCGCCATCAGGACGCCGAACTCCCTTGTCCTTTCGAATATCGCCATCAGGAAGGTGTTCAGGATGCTGAAGGCAACCACCACGATCAGGATGACGTACATGATCAGCCCACTGACCAGATCCAGCTTGATGGACTGGACGAGGCCGGGCATGAGTGCGATCCAGTCAAGAACCGCCAGTTTTCCGTCATGATCGATCTTCCGGATGCCCGCCCCCAGCTCCGCTTTGATCCGGCCCAGCGCCTCCAGGGACCGGCCCAGGACGACCACTTCGTGAACCGCCCCCTGCATGGAAAAGACGTCCTGAAAGTAGCCCAAAGGCATCTGGGCGGCATTGCGGTCAAACTTATCCTCGCCGGACCGGAAGATGCCCTTTACCGAGAGAATGGCGGCGGCCACCGACCCGTCGCGCCCCTGCCCCAGCACGACCAGCTCATCCCCGATGTCCACCTTGAGATTTTCCGCCAGGAGTTCCCCCACCAAAGCCGCATCTGAATCTTCCGGCGCCAGGTATTCCCCCCGCCGGATCAGTTTCTTCAGCGTGGAAACCTGCGCCTCCCTTTCCGGATCGATCCCGGTCAGGAGCACGCCGTAGGTCCGGTTGCGGGAAGAGACGAGAACGAAGGCATTCGCCCTGGCCGTATAAGCCTCCACTTCGGAAATGTGATTAATGATCTTTTCCACGGCGCCCGGGTCCGGCACCACGCGCTGCATCTCCATTCGGTCCCGGTAGCCCTCGGCCTGGACCTGAACGTGTCCCGTGTGGATCTTGACGGCCGAGTTGATCATGGTTTCGTAGGAGCCGAACTGGAAGGAGAGCATGAAGACCAGAAGCGTCGTGGCAAAGACGACGGCGAGAATCGTCAGGATCGACCGCCGGGTGTGGCGCCAGATATTGCGCCAGATGATCTTGAGCTCGATGGGCACGATGCGCTACCTCACGGGGTTCTTCAACGAAGACAGGGTAAACAGATCGGCCGGAAGGTTCTCCTTGAACTCAAGCTCCTTGTATTCCAGCATGGTGTATTCGTCTTCCCGGTCGGACTTCCGCATCCTCCAGATCCGGGGGAAAAGCCTGCCGCTCAGCATTTTTATTTGGCTGCCGGTCATGACTTTGACCGGCTTAAGGTCCTCGTCGTAGAATTCCTCTTTCAGAAAGACAAGATCTTCGCGAATCCAGAGCTTCTGCATCCCCCAGACAACCGGCGCATCCGGCTTCGGCATCGAGGTCACGACATAGACCTTTTTGCCCTCATGGGTTTCGGTGGCCGTGATCTTGTGGGTGTACTCGTCGATAATGCTGTCGGACTTCGCCAGATCGTTGTTGGAAAAATCGGACCCCATCCAGGACTGGGACATCATCGACGGAGGGAGCTTGATGACCCGGTTCACCTTGGGATTGAAGATCCACATCTCCTTCCCCTTCTTCAGGGTGCCGTTTCCGTTGTCCTTGGGCGGAGCGATGATGGTAAACAGGGAGTCTTTTTGCCCTTTTGTCCAGGCCTTGATGGTCAGGTTCCGCTCCCAGGCGGGGCGATGGATGGTCATCTCGACGACGGCATAGGAGGCGCTTCCCCGGTAATAATTGACGGCATCACGGACGAGGGTGGCGGCGTCCATGGCATGCGAGGCGCCGCAGAGGAGGGTTAAAAAAGCGGCAACAAACAAACAGATCCTGACGGATTTTCTTCTCATCGATCTTTCCCCCGTGTTCCGTTTACCGGATATGCGATTCCGAAGACCTGTATCTCAGAACAACACTGTATCTTTCACTGCCTTGTTCGTTAAGCGGTAACACAGCCAGATTGAAATAGCAATGATCTCTGCATCATGAAAGGCCGCTTATCAGCCGAAAATATGACCAAAACCGGGACTCGTTCTCCGCTTCACCCTGCCGCCCGGCAGATAGACATTTTCGCCGATATGAATTCGTTTTTCATCATTTTCTGAGACACCGTTGCAGCCACGTCATGGGTTTGTTACGATATGCTGACGATTTGAACCAATGATTTATAAAATATCATAACGAAATGACTGTAGCCGGAAAGACCGTCGCCTGAACGCGGCAAAGCACTCAAAAACGATGAGGATTATCGCGGTTCATTGGTTTTCCTGCCGGTTCAGCCAGCAGCGGTAGTGATACATCTCGGCCAGGGATTTCACGGTCCGCTCGGGGGTCAGGAAGGAGACGCTTTTATATTTATGCCCCGGAACATCTATAATGGTTTTTGTCTTCTCATCGAGAAGGAGCGTCACTCCTAAAATCGGCTTTTCATAGCGCTCCATCAACCTCACCAGATGCTGGATGAACCGTTGTTCAAATTCCTGCACCTGGATGGGAATCGTCGCAAACAGGTCTCTGTCGTAATGGGGATCGGCCATGACGGCGGAATCCATGAGCCAGCGGAAGAAGGTCATCCGCCCCAGAATCCCCATATGCACGACGGCATCGCAGCCGTCCCACTTCATGAGTTCCTCCGTGAGCATCATGGGAATGTCCGGATCGAACTCCGCCACCAGATCGATGGGGTTGGAGCGGCTCCAGTAGGGGGGCAGGATTTGATCTATTTTCGCAATTAAATCTTCGGAAAGATGGGGAACTTTCAGACCATGTTTCTCACACAGATCCGACATGACCACCCCCCAACCGCCGCCGATCGTCATGGCCGCCACCCGGTTTCCCCGGGGAAGCGGCAAAGAGGAAAACACCGCCGAAAGATCAAGAAGTTCCATGGGATGCTCGACGACGACCACGCCTGCCTGCCCACAGGCGGCATCGAAAACTTTCATATTAGACGCCATGGCTCCGGTATGGCTGGCCGCGGCGCGGTTTCCCGCCTCGGTGCGGCCGCCTTTCAGAACCACCACAGGTTTTTCCCGGCAGAGTCGCTTTGCCGTTTCATAGAAACGGCGTCCATCCTTGATGCTTTCCAGATACATCAGGACCGTTTCCGTCAGTTCGTCGGCGATAAAACCTTCCAGATAATCTTCGATGGTTACCATGGCCTCATTGCCGGACCCGCAGAATCCACGGATACCGATCCCTTCATCGTTGGCAAAGGCCAGAAGCTGTGTGCCAAGATTCCCGGACTGTGCCAGAAGCGTTGTCGTACCTGCTTTGGGACGGACATGGGAACCGGTGCAGGTGAAATGGATATGAGGATTGATGATCCCCATCGTATTGGGACCGAGGATCAGAATACCTGCCTGCCGGGCCAATTTTACCAAGTCCTCCTCCCGGTGTCTACCTTCATCCCCGGTTTCGCTGAAACCGGAGGTGATGAGCAGCATCTGCCGGATTGCCTTCTTTTGAAACTCGGGAATAATCGAGGCGACCTTATCGGCTGGAAGTGTCACAATACCCAGATCGACCGGTCCCGGTATCTCCAGAACCGACTTGTATACCGGCCGGCCCGCGATTTCTCCGCCACGTGAATTCACCAGATAAATGTCTCCCTGATAACCACCGCCGACCACGTTCGTAAAGAGCATGTGCCCCCATTTGCCAAACGTGGCGGAAGCCCCGATGAACGCCACCGAACGGGGATGAAAGAGTTTGTAGATCGCCTTCGGATCAACAGGCGGGCGCTTCAGGATCGGCAATGCCGGATCAGCCAGGGCGATCAGGGCGTCAACCGCCGTCAGGCGGCCGTCCGCGTCGGCAATCAGGGGGTTGATATCCACTTCCCGAATTTCCGGAAAATCGGCAGCCAGACAGGATAGCGCCTCCAGAACCCTGACGATCGTCTCCCGGTCCACGGCCTTATCACCGCGAAAGGCTCCGAGCATGGATTGCGCATGGATTTCCTCGATGGCATGAAGGGATTCCGTCCGGGTGACCGGTGCAATCCGGAAGACGACATCATGGAGGGCTTCCGTGAAGATACCCCCGATACCGAACATGACGACAGGGCCAAACTGGCCGTCGCGAAACATTCCGGCCACAAATTCCCGGTTGCCGATGATCTGACTTTGAATGAGGTAGCCTTCCAGATCGTCCCCCGCGGCGGCGCCAATCGCATGAAGAGCCCCTTCGAGATCCGCATCACT
>Ga0302253_1001527_pt1 | contig 13615 bp, 10 predicted proteins | sample AAG_RA_Trp_MG_FD_193537 | JGI IMG/M metagenome (GOLD analysis project Ga0302253, IMG submission 193537) | Enriched activated sludge microbial communities from anaerobic digester in WTTP, New Holstein, Wisconsin, United States - AAG_RA_Trp | ecosystem: Engineered > Bioreactor > Anaerobic >...
TGCGGTTACTCGTCATAATAAGACGGGACAAGCCTTCCATATTTTCTCATTTCCATATTTTCTCATTTCCATATTTCCATATTTTCATATTTTCTCATTTTCATATTTTCACATTCTCACATTTTCACATTCTCACATTTTCACATTTTCACATTTTCATAAATTTTAGAGGCAAATCATTTCCGTCTCGTCAAACCCCTCTCGTCATATCTGCCAAGAGGAGTTTGACAAAATTTCCATATTTCCACATTTTTTTTTACCTTTACAAAAAAAATTTTTGAACTATGTTAGAGAAATTACAACCAATTGACGTGTGGAAATATTTTGAAGAAATTTTACAAATTCCACGTCCATCCAAAAAAGAAGAAAAGATAATTGCTTATCTTGAAAACTTTGCTCAACATCAAAAGTTGAACTTCAAAAAAGATAAAGCCGGTAATGTGCTTATCACAAAATCAGCAACCAGAGGTTATGAAAAATGTCAAACGGTAGTATTACAAAGTCATGTGGACATGGTTTGCGAGAAAAACAGCCAGTCCACACATAATTTTGATAAAGACCCTATTGTTCCGATTATAGATGGTGCATGGGTAAAAGCCAAAGAAACGACCTTGGGTGCCGATAACGGTATAGGTATTGCTACACAATTGGCTATACTTGCTTCAAACAATATAAATCATGGACCTTTGGAATGTCTGTTTACCACAGACGAAGAAACAGGCTTAACTGGTGCGAATGCGTTAAAGCCAAATTTTTTCACAGGGAAAACATTAATTAATCTGGATTCGGAAGATGAGGGCGAAATATTTATTGGTTGTGCTGGTGGCCGAGACACGGTGATTACATTCAAATATGAACCCAAAAAAGCACCCGGTAAGCAAATCCCTTTACAGTTGTCAGTTTCGGGTTTAACCGGTGGACATTCCGGCGATGATATTAATAAGGGATATGCCAATGCCATCAAACTTTTAACTCGTGCACTCTATTATCTCGATAACGAATATGGCATTAAGTTGGCACAGATAAACGGTGGTAATTTACGAAATGCTATACCTCGCGAAGCCAACGCCATTTTTTACGTTACCCACGAAAAAGTAAAAAAAATAAAAAATGATGTGCATCATTTTGAAAAAACTGTTCAGGATGAATTTAAGCATACCGAACCCAATATGAAAATAAAAATTTTAGAAACAGAAAAAGTACCTTTTATTATAGACAAAAGAACACAACCTCGTCTTATTCAATCGTTGTATGCGTGTCCTCATGGGGTTATGGCTATGAGTCAGGAAATACCGGGGCTGGTAGAAACATCCACCAATTTAGCATCTGTAAAAATATTAAACAAAAATAAAATTGAAGTAACCACCAGCCAGCGTAGTTCTGTTGAATCGGCAAAGACAGATATTTTAAATATGGTAGAAGCCACTTTTTTATTGGCGGGTGCTCGTGTAGTACATTCCGACGGTTATCCAGGCTGGAAGCCCAATACCAACAGCAAAATTTTAAAAATAGCCGTAAGCACATACCAACATTTGTTTCATAAAGAACCCAAAGTAAAAGCCATTCATGCAGGTTTGGAATGCGGTTTGTTTCTGGAAAAATACCCATCGCTGGATATGATTTCTATCGGTCCTACCATGAAAGGTGTTCACAGCCCGGCAGAAAGATTGCACATTGAATCGGTAGAACTTTTTTGGAAATTTTTACTCGAAATTTTGAAAAACATCCCAACTGAATAGATAACTATATTTTATAGAAAGATGAAAAAACTCGGATGGCTCATTGTTTTTCAAATGGCTTCATTCTTTATTTCAGCGCAAACCATAAACGATATTTATGAAAAGGGGTTGCAATTAAAAGAACAGGGAAAATGTACCGAAGCCATAAAAAATTTCAGCGAAGTGGTACAAAAAGACAAATCCTATTATGAGGCATGGTACGGAAGAGCACAGTGTTTTAAAGAACTGAACAAAATAGATTTAGCCATTCAGGACTTGAATGCTGCCATTGCTGCCAAAAAAGATTATGCCGAAGCCTATTTCCTGCGTTCAGACCTCTATCAAAAACAAAATAAAATCTCGGAAGCGTTAAACGATTTGAATCAACTTATTCGTCTAAAGCCCGATAATTGTGTAGCATACGAAAAACGGGCAGTACTGTATTTAACCATGTCCGATAAAAAAATGTCTGCTGTTTCTGATTTGCAAAAAGCCATTTCTCTGAACTCCACCAATCATCAGATATATATGAAATATGCAGAAATCTGTATGGAGAAAAACAAAATCGACGATGCTATTACAAATTTGAATAAAGTTATTGAACTCGAACCAGACCAAAAGGAAGCATATTTCAAGTTATCACAATGCTATCACAAAAAAGGCGATTACCCAAACGAAATACAATCAGAAACAAAAGCCATACAACATGGATTTATGAATGAAGAAATTTATTATATGCGTGCAAGTGCTTATTTTGAAAAGAAACTATACGACAGTGCACTGCTCGATTTGAATATCCTTGTCAATCAATATCACTCCAAAAAAACAGAGGTATATTTAATGCGGGGAAAAGCAGAGATGGCATTAAATAAAGAAAACGATGCGGTTAAGGATTTTTCAAAAGCCATAATGCTAGATAAGATGTTGGCAGAAGCCTATTATTTACGAGGTGAAATATATCAAAAACAGGGAAAAACCAAAGATGTACTTGCCAAAAAAGACTTTGATAAAGCTATAGAACTGGAGCCAACCAATGCCAATGCATATATTAAAAGAGCCATTTACTATATTAACAAAAAAAATCAAGAAAGTGCTTTGTCTGATTTAAACAAATCGATAAAAATAAAACCAACAGGCGAGGCATACTATTATCGTGGTGCTATTCTGCACGACCAGCATAAAACTACCGATGCATGCAGCAACCTAAAAAAAGCATTTGATATGGGTTATGATGAAGCAAAGAAAAAACTGGAAGAGGTTTGCCCCACGTATCAATAAATAACAAAAGGCTTGGTAATAGAAACATTCTCTCCTTGAAGATTGATATAATAGGTACCTGCCGCCAATTTGAAAGGCAGTTTTACAAACTTAACAGGCTCAGATAAAATAAACTTTTTATTAATTAATGATTGCCCGATAATAGTAACAACAGTTATTTGATAAGGTTTACTAGGAATACCCGTAATTTCAAATTGAATATCTTGTCCATCGCCATATTCTGGAATAATATTTTCTGAAAACTGAGCATTTTGGTTACATGATACAGAAATAATAAAAGAATAATTTATGGCTCCATCATTATCCACTTGTTTAAGGCGATAATATGTAACAGGTAAATGTGGATATAAATCATAAGCAGAATAAGAAATAGTAACATTGGAATTTCCATTGCCAGGAATAAATTGAACCGTTTGCCAATGTTCAGCGTCAATACTTTTTTCCAGATAAAAACCGAAATTATTATGTTCGCTTGCTGTTTGCCATATAATTGTGTTTACGGTTGAATCGCATTTTCCATAGAATGTATATAACTCAACGGGTAAAGGCTTTGAAGTACTTCCCAATGTTACTAAAATATAATCAAGCATAATAGGGTTAGATGTTGTTGTACTCGAAACATAATCACTTGCAACAAAAACACTGGTGTTTCTTGGTTCCCAATAAATCGGATCAGTACTACCGTTCCAGTACTGGACTTGCTGAAACATTTCCAAGTCGCTTTCAGTATGTCCGTTTAATTCAGGATTGCCCGTTCCACCCCAATAATTAAAATTATTTACCGTTAAATTTATTCCAGACGCTGCAGTAACAGGATACAAAGCATAGTACCGGAAAATACTGTAATTACTCAAATAACTTCCTGAACCTTGCATTGCCTGACAACCTCTTCTGATATTTATATTATTTCCTAATGCAACAGAAGGGGTAAAGTTCAGACCTAAACCTGCCATATTTCCAGATGGGTTGTTCCGGTGAGCAGTAATATAGCCTATACCGCCACCATCACTCCACGAAGCATTGGTAGCCCTAATGCGAGCATTTTCATTTTCGCCTGTTACATTACCTGATAATCCCAAGTCAACAATATAATCTTTTAAATCCAAATGACCTAAGGTCAACGTTAAAGTTCCAAATATGTCAAAATTTCGTGAAGCCACAATTCCACCACCCGAATTATTTACTTGAACATTATCAAAACTGGTATTTGAAGAACCTTGAATATATTGTCTTGTATTTCCTAAAAATTTGACTGTAGTTCCTGTCATGCAACTAATAATACTGTTATTAACCCAATTGCCATAAACGTTTAATGTTTGATTGTTGGATATGGTGAGTGATGTTGGAGATTCCACCGTCAGTTTATTACAAAATCCTTGAGCATTGGAGATAACGGGATAATTTGAAACGCAGGAGCCATAAGGTTCAACATAAACATTATTTGTACTAGTGGGCAGTGATGCAGGTACTAAAAAAGACGATCCGTTATAGGTTATCCAGTTAGAAGTACTATTCCAGTCAGTATTAACATTACCAGACCATAAATAATCACCACTAACCATTCCTGTTGGAGATGGTGAAATAACATTTACATTAGTACTTCCACTACCATAACAAACCCTATCAGAAGCAGCCACATTATATGTACCAGTCATGGATGGGGTTGAATTATTAATAACAGGATTTTGAGTAGTAGATGAAAAACCATTAACGCCAGTCCATGAATACGTTAATGTTCTGCATGTACCAATATTACCATAAAGATTTATCGGTTTTCCTACACAGACAGGACTATTGGAAGACACAACAGCACCTGCATCAAGGTTATAAAAAACATATTGAAATTGAGTTAATATCTGTGCACTTCCGTTGGTATTTAATGCATCAAAAATATTAATTAATCCTGCCCACTGATTCGAATAATTGTTCCAATTACTGTTAGTACCCCATATTGCATTATTAGGACCATATCCTTCAAAAAATAATGTAGCATCGAAATCTTTTGCTTTAATCATCAGGTAAGAATTAGCGCCATAGGTTACATTTTCAATAGGAATAGCAGAGCCACCTCCGGCAGTTCTGATTTGAATACGTAAACGAACAGATACAGGAGAGGTAGTCCATGAACCTCCCGAAGTCAAATAATTGATATTAGTAGTACCTGTAAAACACATATTCCCATTTAGTAAATTAGTATTTGGGTCGCCAGGGGCAAATGTTAAATTATCATACGTTGGTGGACCGGATGCATTTCCATTTACACATGCTAATATACTGTTAATTCCCCAATTGATACATATTGGCCAAGAAGGATTTCTAAATGTAATAGTTCCTCCTGTTCTGCCCCAAGATGTGCCATCAGGAGGATTGGTAATTACAGTACCTGGAGGTATAGAAGTAGAGGTTAATGTAAAAGATAATGCATCATCCAGAATATTGACAGAACCATTATAGTATGTATAAGGTAAACATAAATTTTTTTGAATTTGTAAATTTACTGATTCAGTGCCCTCCACAATACCATCATTTAATGGAGTAATCGTTAATACGGCACAAGATTGCCCTGCGGGTATGGTTATATTCCATATATTGGGAGCAGTATAACTACCGGGACTAAGCGAATAGTCGGTTCCATAGGTTGCTGTTCCATCTAATAAAATAGTAACATTTCTACTTATAGGTGTTGTTCCATTTAAACAAATAGTAATAATTGCATTAGAACATCCTTCTACCATTTGAGTACCACCACCAACTGCAGGATTGGAGAACGCAATATTTGCACTATTAACCACAGGGCTTGAAAAACTGTTCTCTTCGAGTAAAACTCCGCTATCAAGTTCGTAGTCGCTGACATCAGCCACTGCCAATTTCATGTGATACCTTTTACAGGGAGTAACATAACAAGACGCTGTTAGTACTGTCGTTAATCCATCGTATTCAATTGGACGTGCACCACCGTCATTATTAATATAATAAGAACTATAAGAACCACTGTTGACTGTATTGATAGAAACAGGAGTTGATGTGCCTGGAACCAGTGCTATGTTTTTATTAGAATATGCATAACCATCGGCATCTAAACTGGTAATAAAAAATCCAAAAACATCATTAAACTCAGTTCCAACATATTCATTATATTCCTCAGATGCAAAAACATATCTAAATTGTATGTAGTTAGATTCTGGAACAAAATCGAATTGTAATACGGCAGCATCATACGTTGGTGAAACAATATTATCTAGCGTAGCATCACCGGCTAAATTATTTATCCATGTATAATTACTATAAAAATTGGTTTGTGCAGCAGCCAATACATTTCCTGAAGAAATAACAATACCGCTATTTATACCAACTATAGATGAACCACCACTAAAAAAACCCCTGTTGCTGGCAGAACTACCATTATAACTTCCTGTAAAGGATGCATTAGACCATGTAACTCCATTTCCAACAAGTTGAGTAACTAACTGATTGGCAGTTGCTTGAAGTGTATTAACTGTAATTTGAGAAAAAGCAATACCTTGATATAGAAACAACATAATACCAATACTGATAATCTTATTTCTAATCATAAATAATATTTTTTGTAAAGAAAAACATATTTTATGAAATAAACAACACTTCTCAAAAAAATATTTCAACATTATTTTTTAATAAATTAATATTTTTTTTGTAATGGAACTATTATTGGTAATGATAGTTAAGTAATAAATACCTTTTGCATAATCATTTACATTCAAAATGAACCTGTTTTCACCTTTAAATAAAGTTATTTTTGATTTAATAAAAAGAATTTTTCCTTGTATATCGGTCAGATAAAAATAGGCTATATTCTCATTACTGGAATAAACATCAATATTTAAAATAGAATTAACAGGATTTGGATATGCACTTACTTGAATACCTTTATATGGGTTCAAATAATTTTCTTCTATATGGATTAAATAACTGTCAAAATTCAAATCGTCTATTATGGCATACGATTTTCTATATGAATTTTGAACACCCGAAGAAATAGTTACCAATGCACTATCGGGAGTACGATTAAAAAAATAATTGATAGGTATTTCAAAAGGGTTAAACGATGATAAACTTTCTGGACTATAAAAATATCCGGAGCCAATTACTGTGTCTTGTTTATATAGAGATATACTCACAGAAAATGTATCGATATTTCCCGAATCATACTGATAAAATCCATTTAATGTTCTTGGTTTATAAAAAACGGGAAACTTTCCTGAACTCATATACCCAGTTGATGTATCATTTTGTTCTACAATATTTTTTAATAATGCAGCATATTTTCCATAATGATGAATGGTAGTAAGTTGAACTGGCACGTATGTTAATTTCCGTTGACCTATTTTATCCACTTCTTTTTCATTATAATTCCAATTGGTTAAAGTAACAAAGTTAAAATTTTGCCAATTTTCAAAATCAAAGTTAGGAATAGTATCCATTATATTTACAAAATGTATATTATCAACATATAAAAAATTATTTGGATTTATTGGGGCATGATGAAATATATCAGACGTTACAAAACCCAAAATTAAAGAATCCGGATTTTCGGAACTCATATATTGAATGGGAAATGTTAAATCAGCATAAATATTATTGGAATTGCCATATATCTTATAAAGATTATTTGAAATAATAGTTCCATTTTTCTTTAACATTAACATAATAAACGCTGTATCGTCTTGAACAATATTATATTTAAAACATCCAGTTAAAGAATCTGGTTTGGCATTAAATGAAACGCCTCCATAAAAGTTTTGTCCATTATCCGATTCTCCCATTAAAACAACACCGGGATTATTAGAAACAGTATCATTTTCTATTTTTATAGCATATATTCCATGACATGCGTCTGTAGTTTTTGAAACAGTTCTTGATATTTCTGAATAAAATGCAGGCATTTCAAACGAAGTAGTATCCCATTTTTCAAAATCAAAATTTGGTATGCTATTTCCTACAAAAAATTGCTTATCTTCTCCGTACGATATACCCATAATATTTTTTGCCTTAACTCTATAATGATACAATGTATTATAATTTAATGGAAATAATTTAACTGAAATATCGTATGTAGTATTTCCTTGTATAATATTCAAATTTGGTTGTATAGTATCGCCGTAATTCTCGGTTAAGCCATATTCAAAAACAACATTGGTGGTGTATCCGTTAGGATTAACCGTTGCATTTAATTTAATAGTATCCGCATTCAAATCGGAAGCTGTTAATGTGTGAACTAATGGCGATTGTCCTAAAGGATTATAAAATCGATAAACAATTCCATAATTTCCTAAAATATACCCATAATCGGTATTAAAAAAATTAACAGCATTGAAGTTATAATTACTGTTATTATTGGGTAAAACAACATCGTTCCAAGTAGTTCCGCTGTTATCAGTATAAAGAACAGTCCCGTTATTACCTACCGCATATCCTATTTCCTGATTTGTAAAATAGATATCGTTGAGCATGGGAGATATATTATCTCGGATGATGGTCCAATTACTTCCACCATCGGTTGTTTTAAGTATTGTTTGAATAGAATCATTATTTAAATGACCCCCAACTATAAATCCTAACGTATTCGAGATAAAACTTACTGATTTAAAATCACGCCCTCCGGCATTATTATTAATAGTTATAGACGACCATGTGTTTCCAGCATCACTTGTTTTATATAGTGCCCCATAATTGCCAACAGCATAACCAACATTTGCAGATGGAAAATAAACGGCATTAAAAAAACTACCTGTTTCGTCGAGTATTATAGTCCATGTATTTCCGCCATCCGTAGTTTTTATGATGGTATGCATTCCTAATAATTCATTACCACCAACTATAAAACCATTTTGACTGTCGGTAAAAAAAACGGAACTGAAATGTCGTTGATTTAAATTTCCAGTCAAATTTATTTTTGTCCAAGTATTACCACCATCTACAGTTTTTAATACTTTTCCATCATAACCTACCGACATCCCTTGTATGGAAGTGGTAAAATAAACAGATGTTAGCCATGAACCTAAATTATCACTTATATAATTCCATGTATTTCCTGCATCATTAGATAAGAATATAGTTTGAATGGAATCATTTTGCTTATTTCCACCAACAAGACATATATGATTGAAATCATTTACAAAAACATCATTTAGTATTCGTGAATGGTAAGTAAAAAAACTACTCCAATTCGTCTGTGTATAAGAACTTTTATTTATAAACATGAAAAATAAAAGTAAAATAAATAAAAGAAGTCTGTAACTATGCATAAAAATCAATTTTTGGTGTGGCTAAATGTATATATATTTTAAATAATAAAAAATGAGAATTTTTTACTGTCATTTCCATTTTTGGTAAAAACAAACTATCCTACTACATTTGTAAACTTTTTTATCATGAGTTTTAGAAACACCATACGCTTTTTATTTTCATTAACTACAATGCTTAGCCCACTATTCATTATTTTGCATGGCATTGCTGTTTATTTTTTAGCACTTTGGATAGTATTATCCATTTTGTATCTGTTTTCGTACAAGGTTTTCAGTTCTTCGTTTTTTAATCTGGCATGGATTATTTTACCATTATTTTTGCTTATACATGCATTAGCCATGCTGTACACATCAAATATGCACAGCGGTTGGTTCGATTTGGAAGTCAAAGCATGTCTTTTCCTTTTACCTCTTGTATTTTATATTCAGCATAAAACGTTCAATTCATTCAACATAAAAAGCATGAAATGGATTTACCTTATTTCTATTTCAGTACTTTGCCTGTTCTTATTTATAGGTGCTTTCATTAAAACAATTCATACTCAACAAGTACATTTGTATTATCTCGATTTTTCTTCACCCTATCACCCTGCTTATTTAGCCATGTATTTAACCTTAGGATTAATTTTTCTTATCGATTTTTTTATAGCCGAAAAAAACAAATTTTTTACCATTCTTCTATTTATTTGGATTATCGTTTTACTTGCCTTGGTTTATTTTTTATCTTCCAAAGCAGGCATATTAAGTGTTTGCTTAGTATTTGTTCTGGCTTCATTACACTATTTGTTCAAAAACAAAAAGTGGATAAAATCGCTGCTATTGCTAATAGTCGTTGCCTTGTTTACCTATACAGGTATATCCGAAAATTATCGTTTTAAATCTGTCTCAAGTACTGTCCAAACTGCGACCACTAATGTATCTGCTACCGAGAGCAATGCAGCACGTTGGCTGGTGTGGCATGCCGGTTTTGATTTGTTAAAGCAGCACTGGCTATGGGGTGTTGGAACAGGAGATATTAAAGATGTATTGATGCAGGAATATGCCAAACGCAATATGAAAGGTGCTTTGGAAGAAAAACTCAATGCTCACAATCAATATCTCGAAACATGGTTAGCACAGGGATTGCTTGGAATTGCATGGCTCGTTTTGATTTTTATCTATGCCTTTAAGCACGCTTTTAAAAGAAATAATGTACCCTGGATGATGTTTTTAGTGTTGACAGGGTTCAATTTTTTGTTCGAATCAATGCTGAACACGCAGGGAGGCGTTATCTTTTTTGCTTATTTTTATTCTTTCTTTTTCTTTGAACATAAAATAAATAAAGTATGATTCCATTTTCTCCTCCAAGAATAGACGAAAAAATTATTGCCGAAGTAGTAGATACGTTAAAATCGGGATGGATTACCACTGGACCCAAAACAAAACTGTTTGAAAAAAAAATTAATGCTTATTGTGGAAGTCAAACCGTTATTGCAGTTAATTCTGCTACGGCAGGACTGGAGATAGTATTGCGATGGTTTGGCATTCAACAAGGAGATGAAGTTATTATTCCTGCCTATACATATTGTGCTACTGCCAACGTGATTATTCATTGTGGTGCAACGCCTGTAATGGTTGATGTTAATGCTGATGATTTTTGTATTTCGATGGAAGCCATTAAAAAAGCCATTACACCGCATACTAAAGTTATTATCCCTGTAGATATAGCCGGATTTCCTTGCAATTATGAAGCGATTATGAGTTTGGTTCATCAACCTTCCATTAAGTCGTTGTTCAATGCCAAAACCGATGAACAAAAAAAATTAGGCAGAATATTGATATTGGCAGATGCGGCTCATTCGTTTGGTGCACGCTATCATAACCAAAAAGCAGGAACGCTGGCAGATATAACCGTTTTTTCATTTCATGCCATTAAAAATTTAACAACGGCCGAAGGAGGTGCCATTGTGCTTCAACTTCCTAAAACGTTTGACTGCGAACAACTCTATCGTTTTTTTAGCGTTTATACATTACACGGGCAAAGTAAAGATGCTTTAGAAAAATTACAAAAGGGTGCATGGCGTTATGATGTGGTCAATGCAGGTTACAAAGCCAATATGACCGATGTTTTAGCATCTATCGGGCTTGTAGAAATAGACCGCTATAATGACGATACACTCCTTAAACGCAAACATATTTTTGATATTTACCAGAAAGCCTTTAAGCAGTATGAGTGGGCTCAATTGCCCGTCTTTGAAACAGAACAAAGTACTTCATCGTATCATCTTTTTTTATTGAGAATAAAAGGAATTAATGAACAGCAACGGGATGAAATTATTCAACATATTTTTGATAAAGATGTTTCGGTAAATGTACATTTTCAACCGTTACCTCTGTTTTCAGTTTATAAAAAAATGGGATACGACATAAACCACTATCCTGTTGCCTATGATAATTACAAACGTGAAATATCGCTGCCCGTATATTATGATTTGACAGACGAAATGCTCCATACCGTTATACATGCAGTTATAGATTCGGTTAATGAAGTATTAAACAACGTATGCTAAAACGTATCACCGATATTATTTTTTCGTTAATAATACTAATTATTTTATTGCCTTTCTTTTTTATTATTGCTCTCTTTATTGTACTCGACAGTCATGGTGGCATTTTTTACAAACAAGTTCGTGTTGGTAAAAATGGTCATGAATTTTTGCTGTTTAAATTTCGTACCATGTACCCTAATTCTGAAAAACAGGGGTTATTGACCGTTGGAAAGGATGAAAGAATAACTCGTATGGGGAAGTTTCTTAGAAAATATAAAATAGATGAACTGCCACAATTTTTTAATGTATTATTGGGAGATATGAGTTTGGTAGGTCCACGACCCGAAGTCCCCCGCTATGTTAAAATGTATAACGAGGAGCAATTGAAAGTGCTGTCGGTAAAACCCGGCATTACCGATTACGCTTCGCTTGTATATTATGATGAAAATAAAAAACTGTCGGAAGCCGAAAATCCAGAAGAATACTATATTACAACGGTAATGCCTCATAAACTCCAACTTTCGCTTCAATATATCCAACAACAATCGTTCTTTTTAGATTTGAGCATTCTGTTTAAAACCTTTCTACGCATACTGGGTATTCATGTACCTGTAAAAATGGATGTAAAAACATAACGTATTTTTATTCAAAAATAAACATTAATAATTATGGCCATAGAAATTATTTTTAATCCTTTGGAGCAATTTAAAATAGAACATGTATTGCTCGATTTTAACGGTACCATGGCAATAGACGGAAAATTAATTTTGGGTGTACCAGAATTGATAAAATCTATCAGTGAACATGCCTATGTACATGTTATTTCAGCCGATACCTATAAAACGGTTGCCGATGAATTGAGTCATCTACCGATAAAACTTACTATTCTGAAATCGGGTCAAGAAAAACAGCAAAAACTTTTTTATCTGGAAAATTTAGGTCGTGATAAATGTATTGCTATTGGAAATGGTGCTAACGATGTGCTTATGTTATCCAAGGCAGTGGTAAGTATGGCCGTCATTCAATCGGAAGGGTGTGCTTCCGAAGCATTACAGGCTGCAAAAATTGTATGTCCTACTATTCATGATGCATTGGCACTGTGCCTCAAGCCCAAACGTATAGTGGCTACGTTGAGAAAATAATGCTCCCACCTTATGTAATGACTGCGGGTAAAAAAAATATCTGAGGTTATAATACCGACTTTTGTTAGCGGTTTGGTATTAGGTTTCCATACATAAACTCTCCATGTTTTTTTTGACTTTTTCCATGGCTAAACCTTCAAGGTTTTGCTTGGCTTTATTTCCGGCTAAACCTTGAAGGTTTTTCTCCATTTGTTAGCGGTTTGGTATTATATGAAGAAGTGGTTGCAGGTGAGATTGCTTCGCTACGCTCGCAATGACGAGAGGGGGTGAATAGATACCAAAATTCATTTCATTCTTTTGTTAGCGGTTTGGTATTAGGTTTCCATACATAAACTCTCCATGTTTTTTTTGACTTTTTTCCATGGCTAAACCTTCAAGGTATTGCTTGGCTTTATTTCCGGCTAAACCTTGAAGGTTTTTCCCCATTTGTTAGCGGTTTGGTATTATATGAAGAAGTGGCTGCATGGTGAGATTGCTTCGCTCCGCTCGCTATGACGAGAGGGGGTGAATAGATACCAAAATTCATTTCATTCTTTTGTTAGCGGTTTGTATTAGGTTTCCATACATAAACTCTCCATGTTTTTTTTGACTTTTTCCATGGCTAAACCTTCAAGGTTTTGCTTGGCTTTATTTCCGGCTAAACCTTGAAGGTTTTTCTCCATTTG